>JACDJC010000579.1_pt1 | contig 41855 bp, 66 predicted proteins | sample 7454191 | NCBI WGS metagenome assembly JACDJC01 (sample SAMN14253291, study PRJNA609438) | sludge metagenome | isolation source: sludge after 25d culture with pyrite and EDTA | collected 2018-12-20
ACCGGAAGAAGCCGTGAAGGCGGCAGCGGACGCCGCCCACGAAGAACTGATGCTTATGGCAAAGCAGATGAATGTGCCGATGGAGTACACACAGTCCATAAGCGTCAATAACTACCGCGTCATGCGCGCCGCCCTCACCGCCGCGCTCCCCTTCCTCCCCGTGCAAGGGGCTGTGAAGGTGAAGTCTCTTGATTGGGGAAAGTCTAGTGTTGGTGAGCAGGACAAAGCGCAAACCGTAGTCGGGTCGTACTTCATCAGCAATCACGCTGTCGATGCTCACAACCTAATGTTTGACAACGATAAGATAACCGCTCTGTTGTCGGTACACACTTCACTCGAAGCAGCCAAAGCCGCCGCACAGGCCGACTATGAGGCTCGCATCCTCTCCGCGCTTGAGCCATCCGCAGCGCGTGAGCTGGCGTTGGAGGAACACCTTCATGCTATAGAACAGCAGCTTGCCGTAAATCTTGGCTATTTCCACGACGAAAAGCGCTTCCTGCTTGAAACGCTTCAAGCTCACATCACCACGCGCATCGCAGCAATCCGCGCCCTATCCTCCCAGGACCATGCCGACGCCGGTAAGGTCGAGGGGAATGGGTGGTTGCCGATTGAGAGCGCGCCGAAGGATGGAACTTCTATCCTCGCTGTTTGCGCTGGCGTTCATGAGCGAACCGGCATCCCATTTATTCCGGAAGTCGTGGAGTGGACGCAATACGGGTGGAGCAACGAAATGTGGGGCGAACAACCGAACCACGGCATTTATTCCCCAACCCACTGGCGTCATCTCCCCTCTGCACCATCGGAGGGCGTGGAATGAGCAAGCACGAGGAACTACCGTGGGAACCCGCAAAGTGTCGAGTGCCGATGTGGATGGGCGGTTGTCCATCTGGTCATTGCGACCAAGAAGCTTTCGGCCATCAGCTACCGCGCAAGTATTTGGCACATAAGGACGGCAGATACCTGTTCGAAAGGCCCGCTTATTGCTTCGGCCATTGCTGCCCTGCGCATGGTGGACCGAAAAAAGGCGATCCCATTATTTTCCAAGACGGTGTGACACCGCAAGGCAGGCCGATGTACTGCGCGGTAATGCCGGGTTTCATCAACCTTCAGGAAAGCCCTGCTGGTTTCTCAGGCGATCCGATTGAAGCCGTTGCTCAGCTTGCAAAGGCGGTAGCGGCCACCCACCCATCAGGAGGCGACCGTCATGGCGAGTGAAACCTTCGCGGATGAGCTCCGAGCCGCCGTAGCTGGTGATAAGTTCACCCTCTACACAGAGTTGATGCTTCAGGCCGCAGAATTGCTCGACCACAAAGACGAGCAGATTAACACCCGCCCCGCGCCTGCCGCTACAGATGCGGGGCAGGAGACGGTTCATACTCAGGTAAGATTTGGCCCGAATGACGTTTGGCGCAATGAAGTCTTTGTCGGCGAAAGAAGCCGAATAACAGAGAGGCGAGAACTCGTCACCCGCTCGCAGGCTGAGGCCATCATTGCGGATTGGAAAAAACGCGCTGAATATGCGGAGCGTGAACTCGCTAAATCCATCCTCAAAGTAGCCAGCATTGAAGCCGACAACGCGGCGAAGGATGCGCGGGTTACTGAACTTGAGGATATGCTTCTCAAACGTCAGAAAAGATACGAAAGACGGGTGGTAGCCCTCGAAGCCAAGCTCGCGGCTGCTGAAAAGCTCCTTCATGGCACTGTTGCCGCCTGGGAAAGCCTGCCTGGTGGGAGAAACTACTCAACAGGCGATGTTCAAGACTGGATCCTTGGCCCAATGCAAAAGGCCATCAATCGAATACGCGCCGTACTGGGAGGGAAGCCGTCATGAGGTGGATCGACCGCTTTATCAAAGACTGGGTATCGACAGCCATTGATAAAACTCTGGAGAAGGAGTTGCCGCGCCAAATCGATAAGACACTGCGAAAGTCATTCGCGGCTAATCCCAATCGTCAACTTAATTCGACCGGCTTTAAGTGGGCTTTGGTTCTGGCCTTCGAAGACGCATGGCCAGATTTGGATAGAGCATCAGCCATATCGTGCGCCGAGGATTGCCTTGAAGTTCCTGTCGGGACACCGGGCTACGATTGGTCAGCATCCGCAGCTAAGGAACTCGTTCAGGATTACGTCCAGACCTACGGAGAAGCCACATGACCGACCTCATTACCCGCCTCTCCAAGCTAGACGCGCCTGACAGGGAAGTGGATGCGGAGCTTTGGCTACAATTCACTCCGGGAGCAACACGGAAAACCCTTGAAGTGAAATCAGCAACCAACCAGTGGGCACCTTATGCGATTGATGAAACTCGCGATGAAACTGGTTATCTGATCACTGTTCCAGCCTACACCGCCTCCGTAGACGCAGCTGTCGCACTGGCTGAAAGAGTATTGCCGGGGTGGAAGTGGCGAGTTGGAAGAACAGAACTTTTCCCGAATGGGTGGGCCTATGTTCACAAATACGATCCATCGAACTGCGGCAGGGCAGACGAGGCCGCGTGTGCTGATGGGACCGTAGCAAATCCCGCCATCGCCCTCTGCATCGCCCTCTTGCGCGCAAAGGAGGCAACAAATGGCCAGTAAAGTCGCTCAAATCCGTGAAGCCATGAGCATCGCGCAGGATATGACCAAGGCAGGCATTCTGTTTGTGGCAATCCCGGTTTTCAATGATGCGGATCATACAAAACTGAAGCTTTTGCAGGCGTCGCGAGTGATGCAGATGGATCAGGAGGCCAACCATGCCGAGTAAGGAAGCATTGCGAGATGAAATTGCTCACATCATCCACGCGGATTGCGCTCGTGGGTTAGCAACAATCCCATTCAATACGGCAGATCGCATCCTCTCCATCCTTCACGCCGCTCTACAGGAACCGGATCAACCGATGCAGGAAGCCGCTTCCGCATATTCCGCAAACGCGTTCATGGTTTGCGGCGCTGGATATTGGCGCGCCATGCTCGCGGCTTCCGCACTTGGGGAGCAGAGCGAATGAAGCTGACACCCGAAAGCGACAAGGAAATTTTACGTCGCGTCATGGCAGAACCGACCTTTGAAAAGGTTGCGGAAGCAATGAAACGCGAGAAACAGAAGCAGGAGCAAGGTGTGGTTGATATGTTGCGTTCTGCCGGTCGCCAAGCCCTGAAAGGCGGTGAGTGAATGAAACTGACAGAAGAAGATCGGAAATTTCTTGAATTGCTCCCAGATGATGGGGGCCTAGTTGCAGTCGAAAACTCCATCGAAATCCGAGCAGCGCAAACTCGAGCTGCACAGAATGGATGGGCCAAGGTCGATAGAAGCACTTGGCAATGGCACATCACCGAAGCTGGCCGCGCCGTACTGCGGGAAAGGGAGTGAGGATGTCAGCGACCAATGCTGTGAGCGGTCTTTCCCCAATACGGAGACTTGGCGATGGTTTCTCCGGCAGACACGATTTCTCTGCCGAGACGTTGAAGCAGATCATAATCCTCGCAGCCGATTTCCAAGTGTGCAGAGCAGCCGTTCAGAACCTCTTTCAACGCAATGATACGAGACAAGATTTGCTGCTTTTCAGCTTCGGTAAGCGCTGGATTGCGAGCGGACTTAAATCGAGACATGTCATTTCTCCCTGTTCAGGTTGGCTGTCTTATACCGTGAACAATCAGAGAACAAATCACAATCTGAAACAGGAAGGAGTCGCGATTCGAAACCACGCATTCTGAAATCAACTGAATAGGTGTGTGTGATGGCAAAGGCAGAACAGCTTTTCCTCACGGAATCTCAAATCGCCGAGCGCATTGGATTGCCTACGGACAAGTGCAGAACCATCCTGAAAACACTGGAGAAGGACGGCTTTCCTATGCCTGACCAGATGTTTGAAGGCCGCCGGTACTGGCCAGCCTGCAAGGCGTTCCTTGATCAGCGGTACAATCTCGGCAAACATCACTCACAGGGAAATCCTTCCCTGGATGGAGAAGAAAAATGGAATTGAACGCTCCGGGTCTGAAACGAAGACCTAACAAGGATGGGACAGTGCGTCACTATTGGGTGGCGTCGGCTGTCTCAAAAAATGCAAAGGACTATCCGCAAAAGACCGTGCCTGTGTTCGGCAGCGATGAAGAAATCGCACACCGGTGCCGGGTTCTTTCGAGCGAATTGAAGCTCTGGCTATCGAATCGTGGCCTGGGCGCGAAACCGCTTTACGATGGCTCTCTGAAATCTCTCATCAAGGTATACCGTGAGACGGAAGAAAGCCCGTACCACAATATCAAGCACAACACGCGCGAGATGTACGACGAAAGCCTCGACTTGCTGGTCGAAACCGTCGGCACCCGGCAGCTTTCACGACTGTCTGGCCTCGACTTTCAGCGGTGGTATAACAAGCTGAAAGAACCGGCAGACCACACCACGAAGGAAATTGAGCTCGCGAAGAAGGCCGGTACGAAGCTGGAGCCTAAGCCCGAGCGCGTGCGACGAGCATACAAGGCAATGCAGATGCTGCGTATCGTGGTCAAGTTCGGCATTGTTGCCAATGTGACCGAATGCGCCCGTCTGGCCGTTGTTCTGGAGCAGATGCGTTTTCACGTTCCTCCGGCGCGCACGGAACGCATCACGTTCCAACAGGTCGAAGCGATTTGCGCCAAGGCTATCGAACAGGGCAGGCTCTCGATTGCTCTCGCTCAGGCTCTGCAATTCGAGCTCACATTGCGTCAGGTGGACGTTATTGGGCTGTGGGAGCCTTTGGCGGATCGGGACGAAGGGCAGGGCATTGTTTCAGGTCGCAGAAGATGGACCGGCGGTCTTGCCTGGAGCCACATCGACGCCAATGGCATTCTGTCAAAGGTTACGACAAAAACCGGACAGGTCGCCGAGCACGATACGACTGCCTATCCGTTCCTGCGCTCGATCCTCGACCACGTTCCGCAAGAAAAGCGAATAGGCCCGATGATCGTCGACGAATCGACCGGCCTGCCATATCGCGACCGGCAGCGGTTCGCGCGCGTCTGGAGATCGATTGCCAACGAATGCGGAGTTCCGCGTGACGTTTGGAATCGCGATAGCCGTGCGGGCGGTGTGACGGAAGGCTCTGACGCGGGCGCAAACATTGAGCATCTTCGCCATCATGCGAACCATGCGAACATCGCTACCACCGCCCGATATAACCGAAATACGATTGAAAAGACGCGCACGGTTGCTGAATTGCGCGTGGCTCATAGAACGCCGAAGAACGTTTGAAAAACACCCTACAGGAACGCCAAAGGAACGTGTAGGAACGTCATTACTGCTAAGTTATTGAAAAGAATGGCGCACCCGAAAGGATTCGAACCTCTGACCCCCAGATTCGTAGTCTCCCACAAGAGACTGAATTAATTGGGCGGCGTTCCCATTCAGCAAGGAAACTATAGGCGGCGGGTAGGAACGTCAACCCGCCGCTTATTTATGCACCCACCATCCGGCCATTTTCATCAAATTCTCGTAGAGCGAAACAAATCCGACGATGATTGCAAGGATCGTCAGAACGGTCCATTTGCCGACGCGGCCAAGCGTGCGAACAGTCGCATAGAACTGCATGGCATCTTCAAGAGTTTCGATGTCGTCGTCGTCGAGCTTCGACAGGAATTCTTTCGTTCGCGGCGGAAGCTCCGTCATGCGTTCGACTGTTTCAGCCTCGGTATCCATCGGACTCACTTCCAGCACCCCGCCTGTTTTCCGAATCTATTATGTGCCGCCACCTGATTGGCGAACGGTCGGTCAGTCGTCAGTATGTTCACCGACGTTTCCAGACTTGGCCGAAGCTTCTCGAACCCGGCGCACGCACTCGGGGAGTTCGTCGTCTGGCAGCCCGTAATCAGCGCAAAGAGCGGCAGCGTCAGCAGCATCCACCTCATCTTTGATTACCCCCTTGTCCTGGTAATATTTGACGGTTGCAGCCAGCGCATCGGCTGAGGCCTGTTTCTTGCCGTCACTGACACCCATGCCGTGAGCAATGAAACCGGCGATGACAGCGCCAGCCACGGCAGCGGCGCCCATCTTGAGAATGTCAGCGATACCCAACATCACGCAGCCGCTTTCTGGCTGAGAACGAACTTCCAGAGGCCAACCCCAACGCCAACGACGAGGCCGATTGCAAGCGCCCATTGAACGGGACCGGAACCAGCCGCGAAGGCTCCAATGGCAGACAGAACGCCGGTAAGTGGCGCCCAAGCTTCGGGCTTCTTCAACGTTTCAACGATCGATGTATCTTTCGGGTTGGCCTTTGGCGCACCGGCAGGGTCAGCAACATTCGTTGGCGTGACAGTTCCTCGGCGGGACATGGCAAGCGCGTTGCCCACGACACCGGGAGTTGTTTTCCACTGGCCCTTAGGATCGACGCCGGTGATACGGATCGTCCAACCGCGACCATTGGCTGAGAACCCTTGCTTGCCACCGATACCGCGCAGAAATTTCATATACGCGTCGCAATAATCGCGGATCAGTTGTTCGACACCGCCGCGATAAGACTTAACGGCGGCAACCGTCTGGACGCCGACGACACCATCCTGCGTAACACCGACGACGGACTGCAGAATCTTCACAGCGCGGGAAGGGCCGGACATAACGCCGGAGTTGAAGACCGCATAGTCGAGGCCCGACGGAAGAAGGTCGCCGCCGGACTGGAGCCAATAGGAACGCCGATAGATTTCCTCGGCCTCCTGTATCGTCATGTCCTTGACCTGTTGTGCGGTCACCGACGGAACGCCGCGATATGCGGCAAGTGTCCGATGGGTTATCCCGAACTTCGTCGGGCCCCCGCTGTCAGTCGCGCGGTTCGAATATCCGCCTTCATCACCGAACAAAAGTGTGAGGGATGGGGCCAAGTTCTGGCGTGCCATAATGCGCGCTCCTGCGTTCTTCCGTTGTGCGGAAAATCACAGGATCGGGCGACAGGCGCAAAGCACAGCCATCCTATTGTCAAAAATGACCTTGAACAGAGGTTGCCTAGCATTAAACGAACAAATATCAGAGATGATGCAAAATTTAAGCGGGGTATAGCGGCATGATATCTTCTGTTACTGGGAGCGATACAAAATTACTCATGATAGGTGCCGCCGTGGCAATTATCCTTGGACTTTACCTGATGTGGAAGGCCCCGCGCTGATCCAGACCACTTGCCCTAACCTAAACGATCACGTAGAATAACGTTGGGTAAATAATTTTTGGGCTTGGGAAATGTTAAGTTGGCTATGTGGGCAATTGATCCCGCTTTTCTCTATTCCAGACAGCAATGAGTGGGAATGGTGTACAACTTGGGCTGATAAGCCATCCATTGCCGGTGGCATAGTTACAACGCGTTGGAAAATGCGCCGTAGAGTAAACGGCAAATGGCAATATCGAGCGCTTACCGCTGAAGAAGAAGAATACTGGGTGGAGAAGCTGGCTTGGTAGCCAACATCACCATAGGTAGTCGCTTGCCGTATCAGCAAAATATACGCCGCTAACATGTAGTAGCGCGGGCCCCTGGTTGTTTTCAATGCTCAAAGTCCCCGGAGTAGCACCGGGACCAGTAAAGAAAATCTCGATATAATCTTGTAATTCACCTACACGGGCGCCGATTGCTAACCCGCTCGTGTATGCGAGCCCGCCATAGTAGAGCGATACAGGCGCCCCGCTCATGGCATTTTTCCAAGGCAAGCCCTTTATCTGGATCGGACCAAAACCAGTGTGATTGGTCCAATTTACCATCGCCAGAAAATAAACAAGTCGGCCAATCTTTGTCGCAACACCAGCTTGCAACGAATACGTGCCGACACCGGGAGTTATAGCTCCTGCAATCGTCGGGGTGAATGAAACCTGATCAACCCCGAGAGCTTTGCGCAATAGTGCGGGAGTGACAAACGTGCCGGTACCGCCAAGGCTGTAGAGAGATTTCGCCGTCGCCGGACGCGGGTCAACTTCATTGAAACGTTTGATGCGCGAAGTGCTGACCGCGCCAAGAGCCTGAACTCGATCATGCCCCTTGGGGGACGGGTGAACACCATCATCGGTGTAGTAATTTGCCACACCGTTCGTTACCCACAGTCCGGAGTTTCTAAACGTCTCAAGCGCGTCCGCGACATCAAAATATCCGATAGCTCCTTTTACCGCGCCAGCACGCACCACATTGTTGAAAAGCAGGCGCTGCGGCTCAGAGGCATAAGGTGTCTGACCGGCGGCGTCGATCCAACCGTTTGATGAATTGGTGCAGGGGCCAACCGTGCAGACGTGCGTTGGCTTTTTATATGCGTTGATGATTGTTTCAATGTCGGCTTGTAGAGCTGCGGCTGATCGCCCGGATGTAAGATCATTGCTTCCATATTCAATCACCATGTGGCTGGTGAATTGGATCAGCGCCGCCCGCTTGGAATTATTAGTCAGCCACTTGAACGCGCTGTCGCCAGACTTGGCTAGGGAGATAATGGCGTGCTTTTCCTCTAGCGACCGAAGCATGTAGCCGCCATTTCCACGGTAATAATCAGTGGTGTCGTCATAACCTTCTGCGATACTGTCTCCGAGAAGCACAATCGTTGATTTTTTCGTAAGCCCCAGAATTGCGAGCGGCGCATATCCAAGATTGAATGGGGACGTCTGCAATGGTGTACTGAAATTTGTGTAATCTGGCGCACCTGCAACAGTTTCACCGGCCTGCATGTAACCAGGCACGTGATTGCTATAGATGATACCGTTTGGGCATTCCACAAACGTCCTAATGAAAAAGGTTTCGCCGTCTGGAATGGAAATTTCAGGCAGCCAATCGGTGAACTTGGTTTCACCGGCATTGATGGTTGTATTGCCCACGCCCGCGAAGCGTAGCGGAGTGACAACTCCGCGAGGATACTCAATAGCCGCGCGAAGAAAAATTGGCGAACCTGGAGAAACTTCGGCCTGCGCATCGTTAACATACCAGTTCGCAAAGGCGACACGCAGCCCGTGAATATCGCCTCGAGCAGAATGCCGAGAGGCCGTCGTGATCCACTTGTTGACAGAATAGGTTTGCGTGAGAACCTTGCAACCTGTCGCGACGACACCCTCGTATTCCACTGGGGTTGGGAAAACGCGGTCATCGCGCACATCTATAACGCGATACCAGGTGCGCCCATCCACATTGTTTGTAAATTTGTCCAGACTGCCGGTGTTGGTATCGACGTAAAGGCCACCGCGTCCATCCCCAACCACGTCTCCGCCACCAGTTAGGATCGAATGGAAAGTGGGCTTAATCGGCGCGATCTTTGCTGATGTGTTTGATTCAAAGAAGTGCTCAGCAACAGTCCCCTGCTGGCCAATAAGTGCTTCTAGGGCATCATCTGCGTTTGTTCGATCAACAATTTCCTTATCGACGCGATCATTCAATGCGATATCGGCGGCAATTCGTTCTTCACGCTCTTGCCGCATCCCACCCACGACTCTATCCGCGTCACGCCGCACTTCTTGCAGTTCTGATTCAACCCGGTTTAGCGAGTAGTTATGGTCCTCAATTTTCAGCGGCGCGCCCGGTTTATATTCATCCGTGCGGCGCGGGGAGCGGCGGCCTCGGACGATGACCGTTCCAGTTACACCACCACTCATACGCACAATCGCGTTTGTCGAAATCCCATCCACGAAGTCGGCCACGATAGTAAAATCTGTTCGTAATGCGCCGTTGACTTCAACTTCTATATCAGTCGCGGGAACTTCCCCGATGTTCCGCCCAAAAATCGGGAAGTCCGTCGGGAAGTCCGTTGTCATGGAGACGGGATTATAAATCGTCTCGCGGAGAGAGGGTGTTATAGTAACCATGCCCGCGAATATTCACGCGCCAGCAATTTCCAGCAAAGCACAGGTCAGCGCTGGAAGGCGGGAGAACGTGCTGGCGCGGTCTGGCCCGGCGACCACCAGAACGTTTGTCCGAAATCCTTCTTCATGCGCTTCTCGTATCGGCGGAAAGACTTCCGGTAGTCGGGATCAATCATCGCCTGCACTTGGTCGAAAACCATGCGATCAGTTGCAAGTTTCGTGTACCAGAGCGACGAGCCAGGCGTCCAACCCTTCATGTATTGAGCAAGCGATTTCCCGCTAAACCCGTTCTTTGCGAAATCAGCCGTTGAAATGATTGCCGACGGGCCGGGTCCCGCGAGAAATTCGGTAACGCCAGCCCCACCACGCGAGACAGACGAATTCACGAAATCACCCATCATTCCACCGCCACCCCCACGGATAAAGGATTCCGTCCAGAACTGTGGACGGCTCATGTCGTTAGGATCGCGACCGGCAATAATCGATTGCATCTGAACGGTGAAGGCACCGGCGACAGTCATAAGCCCAAGCAGCTTCGACGTGTAGGCAGCTTTCGACCACATTCCATCCTGAGACGCGGCACGCATCATGTGCGTCATCATGTATGTCATGGGAAAGCTTTTGAATTGTGTGGCTGACCGGACGGCCTCGCCGAGAACAGTGCCGCGCTGTAAACCGCCGGACATCGCGCCACGAATACGGGCGTCAGGCTCCAGCACGGCCATGTGACGTTCGTCGATGATGGCGGACATGAGCCGATCAGCAAGGCGCTGATCTTCGACTCCATTCACATCGAAAAACCGCGCGCCATCCGCTTCGAGTTGTGGCGTAACGCGAAGTTTGTCCCAATCAGCCGCCGTCAAACCGTACCGCTCAAAGAAGCCACGAAAAAGCGGATCAAGCATTTCAAACTTCTTGTCGGATTCGCGTGCGATAGCGCCCATGAATTCCATTGAGAAAGCGCGCTTTAGACCCTCTGTCCAAGTGTTGAGGCCGCTCGCCCGCATAATCGTATCAGCAACGCGGGCCGTGATGCCCTGTCCGACGATCTCATCAGCAAAGCGCTTGGAGCCAAGAGCGTTATCCATGACAGCGGCAGCCGTGAGATTTACCTGGCGCGCAATGGCCTCAGCCTGTTCATCGTTCGCCAGGTCTTTCACCAATCGGCCAAGGACAGCAGTTGCCGGAATGCCATTGTGATTAGCTGCGAACGACATCGTGAAGCTGTCACCGGGAAGGGCTGCTATCGTCGCAGAACCAAGCCGGGAAGCCGTCTGAATATTACGCAAGCCGCCACCGATACCGGCCAACAATTCATTTTGCGGAACGCCAAGCTTTCCAGAGAGTGCATCAAACGTGCGCTGTGCGGCTGCCGGGCTATTCAGGGAAATGACGTTCTTGACGCGCTGCCCCTTTGACAAATTTTCAGCGTCAGAGCGGCGAGCCTTTTCAAGAAGCGTGTTGAAATTCTGCTCATACTTCGGCCCGAGAACTTCGGTGAAGGCGATTTCCTTACCCATGCCGGACAAATGGCCGACGAGCGTATTGTAAAGACCGCCATCGCCGACACCGTATTTCTTCATCAGGCGCTTGTAAGCATCTGGATTATCGAAGCGGAAAACACGAAGCTGATTTGAGAAGCCACTTGGACCAGCTGCCCCGACGCCACGACCCAGCGTAATGTCTTTATAGGCGTTCTGGATGATGCCCGGAATCATCGTAGCAGGCGCTTCGCCTTGGCCTTCCTTATCCATGACACGCACTGTACCGGCGCGCACTTCCTGCATCAGATCGTCAACGAACTCGCGCTCGGTAACAGCCTTGGTGCGCGAGGCATCCCAGAACTGCGGCAGGCGCCAATCGTCGAGAACGGACAAGCGTTTGCCAGCGCGCTTCACGCGGTCAACCGCGTAGCCAGTCGCTTCCTGAAACGCCTTTGCGGCGGCCTGTGCAGACTGATCGCCAGTGTCTCGTCCGAACAATTCGTCAACGACGTTCCAGATGGATTCCGTATCTTGGCGGAGCCCGGCCATGGTCGATCGATATTTATCAAGAGTGCCGCCCATGATGCCGAACAGACGCTTGGTAACGGCTTCAGAATGACTATCGATATTGATCGCGTTGCCAGTTGCTCGGCCCGCTTCCCAATTGTCTCGGACAAGTGCGCTCATCAGGCCAACAGTCTGTCCGCGAGGGTGCTTCTGCATCCGGTCGTAGATTTCAGCCTGCCGGATAGCTTGAACCGCCGCTTCCATTTTGCGCTCGCGGGCCGCTTCGGCCATAACGCGAGCAGCCTCAAGAGCACCGGCGGCGTCGGCGGTGGCCGGGCCCATCGCCGGATAGAGCCTATCCTGAATACCATTGTGCAAGGCGAGCGCGTCATCGGCTGCCTTCTGCGTGATCCGCTTAGCTGCAACGAGTTTGGCAAGGCAATTCTGGATCGACATTATTTCGCCCCCGGAGCGCGCAAGAAGTGTTCAGTATTGCCCATAGTGCAGGCTTCGAGATCGGCAGCCATGCGGATTTCGTCGTCCGCCTCGGCCATGATCTCAGCGATAGAACGCTCGCCAGCGCCGTCACCCAGATCAACCTTGATATCAGGCATTTCCTCGCCAATGCGGATTGCCTCGCGTAAAACAGCGTCAGACGTATCTTGCGCCTTTGCCACTTCCTCGACATGCTCTGGCGTCAAGCGGTCGTTGGCTACCGCGATCAGGTCTTCTCGATCGGCCTTGGCCAGCGATGTACGGAGAACGTCGGCAGATTCCAGCGGATCGCCAAACAGGCGAGCGCCTGCGTCATTTTTCAACGCCTCATCGGCGTAGTCGCGCAGGAACGAAGTGAGGCGCTTGCGGCTGATCGGACGGCGCATATTCTCATCGCCAAACATGGCACGCGCTAGTATCTTTGAAATTTCGTTGGGACCGCCGAACATTTCAGCTTGGTTGATCAGGTCAGCGACCGGGCGGCCTTCGTCGCGCGCACGCATCACCAAACCGACGGCGTTCATAAGATCGTCGGTAATATCCATCCCGCGAGGAATATCGCCGCGCACTACAGCATCACGCATGATTGCCCACGAACCGGCACTGTCTCCGAGCGCGCCCGCCAGAGATTTAATGTTGCTGTCGGCGTCCTCGAGCGCGCGTCCCAAGAGCGTTGGCTCACCGTATGCCCGGCCCATGAGAGCCGACATGATACGGCGTTCCCCGGCCTGAGACAGAACGCCAGCCTTATCGACCAGTTCACCTTGCTCAGCGCGGGGGAGCTTCTGCATGAAGCCACGAACGAAATCCCGATTGCTGATCGTATCGACATCACCAGCATCGCGCAGCTTCGACAAGACCGCATCATCAATGAGGCGAGCGTCGGCAAGTGCCTGTTCCGCCGCTCCGAGGCGCATTGCTGTCGAGCGATTTGCCGCGGTCACGAATCCAATGCGAGCCTCTGGGTCGAGATCAGTAATCCGGCGCGCGATCAGTACGGGCTTGTTGAAACCGTCAATATCGAAATTCTGCGAACGCAGGAAGTTCCGATAGGATTCCGAGGCCGGACCATTTTCGAGATATGCCCGACGCATTGCCATCACGCGACCATTGCCGGATTCGACAAATCCCTCTGGACCGACCACCGGCGCACCGTTGGCAGCATCGGCGGAAGGGCCGAGTCGCTCGGGCTGGAGGTTCGCAGCGATTGAATTAATCTGGTCTTGCGATATGGCTCGAGTGCGGTCTCGCGGCTGAAGCTCAGGAGGAAAGGCGGGGTTGATCGACATATCGTCGAGATTTGACGTTATGAGGTTATCGGCCTCAATAACTTCGTACTGCACGCCAACAGAACGGCCATCAGCATCATAAATGCGACCGGGCCGGGCATTCGCCTGCATGAAGGCTTCTTGCGGGATTTCCACCGGCTGACCGCGAAACAGATCGTCGGCAGCTTTTTCGACGGCAGCGCGATAAACAGCTGAACCTTGCGCTGATTTGTCAAAGCGCGAGGCCGGGACGGACGCCTCACGTGTGACCACGTTACCGGCATCGACGAGTTGCCGAGGCCACTCGCCTGTGGCGGCGCGATGCCAAGCGGCGGCCAAACCTTTGATGCCGCCACCCAAAACAGCGCCACCAGCACCAGCAGCCGCAATCTCTGTCAGTGCGTCACGAAATCCAAAATTTGGATCGACCTCCTGTTTGAAACCATAGTTCAAGCCTTGGATCGCCGTTTCCGATGACGCCCCAATTGCACCCTCAATGAGTGCAGTGCGCAAAATGCCAGAGGCAGCACCAGCACCAAACGCGAGAGAAATCGCGTTGATTGGATCGCGCATAGCGCCGACTGCCGTACCGGCGAACCCACCGATTGCCGAGCCCCAGCCCGTCGAAAGCCCTTGAAGCTTGACAGAGTTCTGGCGCGCAGCACTCGCACGATCAATCGTCTGTTTCTGGATAGCCGCTTCGTCTGGGAAAACTAAATCGCTTTCTGGGTTCTCTTTTTTCCAGGCATCAAACTGTCCGCGTGCATTCGCTTCGAGGTCAGCGCGAGGATTGAGGCCGGGGCCAGTGAGCCAGTTCCGAATTCCAATTCCACTTTCCTGATAGAACCGGGAAATGAACTCACTCTGGATATCGGCACGGGAGCGCTCACGAGCGTTCACGTTCGAGAAATCCATCATCGACGTGTAATCGGCCTTGAACCGCTCGATGAAGCCGGGATCAAAACCTTGAACCGGATTTTGTTGTGCAGCCTGCAAAGCTGTCCGTTCGTCTTTCGGGTCGACAAGAAGAACCATTACTGGTCACCTCGCAGATCGAGAACGAACGGGCCGCCCTTGCTATCGATTGCAAACGTCGGCGCATTCTCCAGACCGAATTCGAGCAGATAGCGACCATCACCAACAGCACGCAGACGGCCATAACGACGAAGATCGCTTGCAGTGATTTGCTGTCCTTCGGACGTTACAGCCCCGCTGAGGCTGTCGTCGGAAAGATCAGTAATCGTTTTGTCAAAGTCTTGCTGATTCATGCCGTAGCGCGGCGCGATAATGGACTGCCCATTGAAATCGATCATGCCGCCGGTGACTTCATTCACGGCTTGCGTCATTCGATCATCGTTGAATTCGCCCGAGGTATCGCCAGCCGTGTTGCTCAGATCGGCATAGCGGGCACGGGCCGAGTCAAGTAGCGTTTGCCGTGATGCTTCCAAACCAGCACCGAACGCTTGAGGCGGCAGAATATCGTCAATCGATGCCTGATTGTCGTCTGTCTTTTTAGGCGCATAATTCGGGTTTTCCTTGAGCAGGGCCTGACCGCGCAACACGCCTTCCGCAACTTGCGGATTATACTGGTAAAGCGCGCCCGCACTTGCAGACGTTCGGGAGTTTGCGTCACCGGCAAGCGCCGTCATCGTCGCCCGGTATGTCTGCGGAGATAGGTTTTTCGACATAGTGCCAAAGAGCGCGGCCTGTTCGCCCGGAGTGCCCTGCGTCATGATCTGATTGAGAACGGTCTTATCCTGCGGTCGCAATGCTGATGTATTCGGCTGAACCATTCCGCGAGCCTGCAAAAGATCAACGGTCTGCTGACGTGCTGCAAATGCTGCGCCCACAGCGTCTGGCCCGGCAGCAAGATCGATTGCCGGTGTGCTGGGTGCCCACTGGCGCTGAGCGGCATAGCCGATTGGATCATTCTTCATCGCCTCGGCCACGCGCTTTGCAGTGCGGTCAGCGGCTTCCATAATCTGTTGCTGTGCAACAGTGGCGCCGTCTCCGGCGTCCGCTTTCAGTTCGTCGAGAACGGCAGTCGCTTGCTGCGGTGGCATTGATGCGAACATCGCGGCAGCATCTTCGCTCGTGAGATAAGAAGTCACCTCACGGCGGAAACTCGGATCATCAATGACGGAAAGCTGACGTGTGAGAAGCGACAACTCATTGGCTGCGGGCGGGATTCCCTTGGAAATTCCACCCTTCATATCGCTCCAGAGGTCTTTCGCGTCTTGGGTCACGCCAGTGCGATAAGCCTTGATGACATCAGGGTCGACCATAGGCCGCGAGGATGCGCCTGCGCCTCCGCGCGTGCTATCATCCTCGATATGCCAGTTTTCATTCGAGAGAGGAAACTTGAGGCCAAAATCCTTGGCGTGAGAGTGCAACCATTCCACGACCTCTGGCGGCGCGTTCTTCAGACTTTGGCCGTTATAGGAAAGATCAGCCGCCGTGCCATGGTTATGGTTGGAGCCCTTCGACCCTGCAACGCCGGGAGGTGGCGCAACCCATTTGCGAGCCTCGGCGACGGAACCGTACTTTTTTAATGCGTCGTTCCAAAGCTCTGTTTGACGCTCTACAGATCGGGCACCAGAATAGATGCCAAGTTTTTCAGCAATGCCAGGAGGCGCAGCTTGGATAAGCGCGGCAAGTTTGTTTCCGAATGCCGCGTCCATGCTGTCTACATGGCTCGCATCCTTATTGCTGCGCGATAGCAAGAATGCGCGGGCTTCGGAAGGTCCGGACTGGCCAAGGGTTTTTCCTGTCGGCTGGAAGTTGCCAGTCTGGCGAAGCACCTTTTTGTAATAGTCAGCCGATTCTTTTGGGATGACACTATCGTTGCGGCCAGCAGCGAGCCAAGCGTCAGCACGTTCAGCGCCGCCGTTGTACGCGATAAGCGCCGCTTCCTGATCGCCACCATATCGAGCCAGTTGCTTATTCAGATAGTGCTCGCCATACCGGCGGCCCACATCTTCGCGCTTGAGGTAGGCGCGCTGCTCGGCATCGGTCCCGTCAACCGGATAATTCGCGTCGCCAAGTTCCCCGGCAATCTCTACGCCCGTTGCAGGCATTACCTGTGTGATGCCAGCCGCGCCCTTGGGGGAGACCGCATTCGTGTTACCGCCACTTTCAACATTAATAACAGCATCGATCAGGCCACCGCCTGCGCCTGGAATGCCGTTCGCGGCGGCACGACCACGCTCCAATGCAGCAACACGCGATTCCGGGCTCGCGAGGTTGAATTGCTGAATCGTCTGGGCAGCGCGCCGGGAATTAATAAGATCGAGAGCGCCGGACACGTCGCCACCCCGCGCGAGGTTAGCAATTGTCATGTCGATGTCAGGGTTATCAAGGCCGACACCCTCATCAAGCAACTTCTTGTATTTTGTGGCCTGATCCTGAATAGGCTTGAGCGCGACTTTCTGCTCTGCCACGAACCCGCTGATGCGCTGCTCTGCTAGTCCTGCATACTGGCGGCGTTCTGCCGGAGATAGGTGCAACTTCTCATCTGTCAGGATGCGTTCGGCTTCCTTCTGGGCGGCCTTCACGCCTCCAGTTGCGAGCGTCTTGTCGATATTGCCGACAACCGCTTCGCTCATGTGCCGCGATTCGACACGCTGTAACTCCATCTGGGCTTGCTTGTCCGAAACGGTAAATTCCGGGTTGTCGACAAGCTCCTTGTAGAGAGACTGCAATTGGCTTTGCTTTTCGATGTAGTCCGGCGTTCCCGTACCGCCTGCGCGCGCAAGGGCAGCCATGTCGTTGTCAAGAAACTGGATTTCGGTCTTGATGTCGTTCTCAAAGATGGAAAGATCGCGCTTCCGTTTCTGCTCGGAAATACCAAGGCCCAGCCGCGAGCCTTCCGTTTCCAGCATGGTTTTCAGCGGGCCGCGATACTCCTTCGGCGTATTCGAAAGTAGCTGATCGGAAAAGCCTTTCCATGATGCATCGAAGGCGGAAACATCACCTTTCGCTGAATTGAAAAGTTCCTGCCCCTTGGAGCGGACATCACCGGCAACACGAGCCGCATATGCCTGTTGAGCGGCGCGATTGTATGCCTGACCGGATTTAGACCAGTTTGAACGCTGATCCATTTGCAAGTTGCCGTTCTCATCGCGATATACCGCGTCGGCACCTTCCTGATCCGCCTTTATGACGGCTTGTTCTTCGAACTTGGTGCCGAGCGTGCCCATAGCATCGGCAATCTGCATATATGGGTTTGCTGCCGCCGCCCCGGAGACAGCAGATTGCGGGCCTTGGAAGATTGCAGTGCGGTTCGTTACCGATGGGAGACGCGCCATATTTTACGATCCGAAGAAATAGGGAAGGGATTTTGCGGTGCCGCCAAGCAGTGATGTGAACGCGGAATTTCGGAATGTCCGAGCATCGCGCTCGCTCTGGTCAGCCTGAATTCGACGGCTCGCTACATCGCGGGTGCGATTGCGCTCGCTGATCCGATCATTTTCATTTTCGATAGCAATGGTCGTAGGGCTGTCAGCTGCTACACCAGTCCCCGCGCGGATCGCGCGAATATTGTTGATGGTCGAGTTCAGTTCTTCACGATACGATTGATCGATCTGGTTAGCTTGGATGCGGCCTGTCGCAGCGGCATTCTTCGCCTGTTGCGCCTGTTGATTATATCCGACAGCACCGCCAATGCCTGACAATAATAGCGATCCACCTGTTAGGAGTGCAGAAGCTGTTGCCATCAGATCGTAACCTCTGTCGTCAGTTCAAGCATTTTGAAACGGCCTGGTATTGTTTTGCTGATCGTGAATTCAGGATCGAAAGAACGGCCAACTTCCCTATAGCAGAAAACACCACTGCGTTTCGGCATGGGTAACGATGTATCCTCACCACCTTGCCATGTGCAAAGCACCTTCTTACCGATCTTGAATTCCTGACAATCACGAACCTTAACGTTGACTTTCCCCACCTTCCGTCGACGCTGTCTTTGGCCGAAAGCTTCACCGCCTTCGAAGTCGGCGAGATTGGGCATCAGGTACCAGTCAAACTCCTTCCCAACGAAAATCTGGTAATAATCAGACACGTTGACAGCTACCGTGTTCGCCGGACCGACGATAAAATCACCGAGAAAAAACCCATCCGCCATAACCTGAACTGTCTCGCCGACCGGAAAAGGCAGAGTTCCAGAACCGCCGTATATGACTGCGCAATCAAGCTCCATGTCTGCATCAATCCGTTCGGCGACGAAGAGAGGTGTACCGATCGTGTTATAACGAGTTGAGAATATGACTTCGCCAAAGCGTGCAGATACTGAACTGACAAGCCCGGCACCATCCCACAAACGCCAACCGACAAATTCACGGTCGCTGCTGTATTGTCCAACAACTACAGTTCCGTCGTCATTCACGACAAAGATTTGACGAGCTGCATTTTTAGGAGTGCCGTAGTTGCTTGTCAGGCTCTTTACATTGCGAAATAAGTGTCGATGGAACTGAGAAATTTCCGTTGCGACATAGGGGCGTGCCGTTTGCCCAGTGGCCGTAATCGCATAAATGCCCGTGAGAGAATCATCAACGAACAGAACGCCTTCAGTGACTTCGACGGGTTTGATGTTTGCCACTTCACCTGAATAAAGACGGCGAAATTCCACCGAGCCTGGTGCAAGCGGGCTTTCAGATGAAATTGGGATATAGAATACACCGACATCCGTTATGGCAAACTCATCATAACCGCCGACGACATGAAAAACCTGACAATCGGCGTCAATGAGTTCAAAAATAGCCCCCGTCGCATCCGCATTAACCTGAATGTCAAAAGGGTCAGCAGTTGTGCTCCAGATAATCGCCTGTTTCTTTTGAGGGAAATTTGAGAAAATGACGCGCTGTGCATCCTTTGCAACGGACTGCGGCCAGCCACGAGCGTTAGACATGAATTGCTCATCCCACTGCGTGGATGGGGCAGCTGCCGCTTGAATATTCCCGTTCTGGAGCGCGGCGTCTCCGCCCGGCCCCACGAGGCGATCTTCGGAATTGAATTTCCGCCATCGATTTAAAACAACCATTGTGACGGTATTCGCCGCGGTGTCTATCTCTACGATTTCACCTCGTACCCCACTGATAGTTGTTTGCGCGATCTGTCCAATCGAGAAGGTATTTTCCTCTGGTACGGTCAATTGATAGGAAACCGTTGGGTTCAGCGTTTCAAGCGTTGTCCCTGTCCCAGTCGTTGGTGTAGATACGCTATCTATTCTGACCTGTTTCCCAGCATAACGAAAACAAGAACCAACATGTGCTGCCGTCAAAACAGCGGAAGAAAAAATAATATTGATCGATCCGTTTCGACCACTCACCCACATTGTTACGCCGTAATCAGAGAACCTGTAAAAAGGCGCTCGCACCAGCCCCTCAATTCCAATACGGAACCCGTAGTCATAAATCGACCAAGCAAGTGTATTTCGATTGACCTCAATAACTTGCGGACGCATGTTCGCGCCAGTGACAAAAATCATGTTGTCATTAGAGGTCCACACTAGCGAATCTAGGTTCGCACTGGTCCAAGGCGCAACCAAGTCAACAATAACTGTGCCAGTTTCGTCGCGCACTGTAGCGCGCTGATGAGCGAACGTTACGGAATGCCTAGTATCGGGAACAAGACGAAAATCGTCTCGAACGCCATCATCCTGGTAGAGATAACGCCGCCCGTTTCGGTTCTCGATTGCGCCTGTGCGAAGCGACTGCATGTTCAGTGACTTGCGTTCGCCAAACTTGAAGACCTCAGTATCGTCGCGGCGCTCTCCGTCTGGGTCAATCTCCCCGGCAGACCAATCGCGTTGGCGGATGACTTGTTTTGCGATGCTCATACCCGCCTCGTGCGCCGTGCTTCAGCGACCTTGGAGCGATACATATTCCGGGCGGGGTTCTGCTGATCGAGATGCGGACGAGCCATCATTAGCCAGTCGTCGGCGCGAGCCTCGCGGTTGTCGGCTTCTTTGAAATCTTCATTCAGACCGCGCAGGATTCCCGCCTCGACGCGCAGCGTCAAAATCTGCTCCGCCATTGGGTGCCAGATTGCACCCGGAGCCTCGCGGACGATCTTCGCGTAAACCTCATCCTCATACCGACAGCTGAGAATGAACCCCATGATCTCGTAATCGACCAGCAGCACATTGCCGTGATAGATTTCCTTTACGTGAAGGACTTGCGGCGGTGCCGGAATGCGAAAACAGTTTTCAGGGAAATGCCGAGACTTATTCTCATTGTCGGGCGCTCGCACCAGCTTTTCAATCGTGGTCGCAAACGGCCAAGTATGCATCGACGATAGCAGCTTAATCGCCGCGTCGAATGCAGTGTCAGCGACCATATATTCGTCCGACCCCTCGTAAAGCGTGTTTACGCGGTTGTTGCCGGTGTTGATGAGCGCGTTATTGAGAACTTGTAACTTGTCCATGCGCAGAATTTGGCTGAGGTGCGGCAGACCAGCAAAGCACAGGGCGGATAATTGAAAAGGCCGGAGGTGTTAAACCCCCGGCCTTCTGAGCAGCACGTGCCGCGATGGAGATACGCGCCGCGTCAGCCTTTGTTCTGTTCGGCCTTGGCCTTGTCTTCGGTACCGGCTCCAAGCAAATCAGTCTTGTCCTGATCGGTCTTGTCGTTGGCACCCGCATCAGACGTGTCCGTCTTGGCGTCAGCCTTTGGCTGCTTGGCCTTGGGCCATGGCTCCTGGCTCCATTCGCCGCTATGTTCACGAAGCGCGCGATTGGCATCAATGGCGGGCATCTCGTAGCTCTTGCCGTCGCCCTTGAAATAGATGGTTTTAATCTCCGGCATTGTCATTTCTCCATAGAGAAAGGGCGCTCGAAGCGCCCCTCTGTTAATACTTCGTGGAGGCCCACGCTTTGAAGTTAACCGAAGGGGTAGTGCCCGCCACATCAACGTAAACGCGGACGTAATCATAAACAACGTCATTAACTTCCGTCGTGAATGGCACTTCATATCGGCCAATGAGCGAGGTGATAGCGCCGCCGGGACGCACCGCCGTATTGCCGAGGTTCAGAACCGCAAGCGATTCCTTCGCACCGGAGAAATCAGCCGTGTTGCTACCCTGAATGATGACATTGTAGACGTTATCCGCGCCAACCGTGATGGCTGATACATCGAACAACATGACCGCCTCGAAACGACCGGCCCCGACCTTGATGATCTTTGCAGAACCGTCAACTGTGGCTGCACCATCAGCCGTGACGGCTCCGGCATCCTTGAAGATCAGTTCTTTGTCCTGATTATAAATCCGCTGGCCCATAGCCAATCTCCTGTCAGTGTAGGCCGGGTCTCAGCCCGGCCATGTTTCACAAAAGTCGGCCCGCCTTACTTGACGATGGCCCCATCAGCGATTGAATCCAGTGCCGTGAGGCAAAAGTCGCTGTCATCGACCAGGCCAACATCCCAAGAGACGTTCGTGCCGTAGAACACGTTGTCAGGATGGAGCAGGCCCATGTCGGTCGCTTCAATTGACTTCAACTGAATGCCGTGCAGTCCTTCCTCAGTGAAGGACACAACAAAGAGCGAAGTCGTCACCGCACCGCCACCGCCGGAAGCCACTTCCGAAAATGGAAGAATTGCGCTGTGGCGGTCTTTCGGATAGCCGGTCAAAATCGGCAGATCGTTGTAGCTGGTGACAGGCCGTCCCATGCTGTCGCGGGTCTGTGAAATATAACCGCCGATGGTGGTGTCACGCATGGCACCGATAAAGCGGCGCTTCATGGCGCGGCTCATGATGATGTGCGTTGGGTTGGTGGTGTTGTCGATGGCTTCATCGAGCGCGGCAAGAGACAATGCTGCACCGCCAGACGCACCGGAATTATGAATGCGGCGACCATTGGCGACCGTCGCACGGGACTTGACGCCATTGAATTCCTTGGCATTCGACTTGTTGTCACCGTTGATGAACGTATCGGTGAAAAGTGTCGATTGGCGCTTCATCTGCATCGCTTCTTCGCGTGCGCGACGATCCGGGCCGTGACGGGCCAGAATCGCCTTATCGACCTTCAGAATGGTGTCGATAGGAAAGCTGGTTTCCTGGAAGGGAGCTATTTTGCCCTGTGAATCGCTTGCACCTTCGTTGATCGCGCGGAACTGCGCATTGCCGATATCTGTTTCGCGATAACCCTCATACGAACCGCCGGAAAAACCGGAGAACGGCAGGGCCTGAACGATGTCAGAATGTTCGGCAAACGTCTCGATGAGCGGGCGCTCAATGCTGCTCTTTTCGAGACCTTTTGCATATTCGGGCAGGGTAATGGCTGGCATTGGTGTTTTTCCTCAACAATCGATCAGCGCGAGCGGTCTCGAAGACTGCGCGCGTAGTTGATCCGTTCGGTTGGCGAAAGTTTCTGATATTCCTCATCAGAAAGTTCGGTAGGCGTGGCATCGCGGCCCCCGTTCGGATTGCCCCGAACGTCTCCTCGAACAAGGCGCTGTAGTGCCTCGAAAGCTTCGACTTGTTTGGCAGTGAACATCATGCCGCGCAGCGCGCCCGCATGTTCCTTGCCAATCTTGGCATCAAGAAATGTGGTGACAGCGTTAACGCGATCTGCGCCCCGCGAACCAAGTTTTTCGCGTTCGGCAGCGGCGGCTTCCTGCAAGCGCTTGTTGTCGCCGATATCCATATTCACGCCCATGGCGAGAACATCTTCGAACTGTGCCTGTGACCAGTTTTGCGAATGGGCGACCTCGCGCAAAAGCTGAATGCGCGGATCATCGGTATTGAGCACCATCTCGCCTTCAGGCACTTTCACATCGTCTGGAAGCTTGAACGTAGCCGGGAGGCGCACCTCATATTTGTCGGCGCTCTCAGGAACTTGGGCGAGTTCGGCTTCACGATTGGCTTTGAATGCAACGAGGTCATTGTAAGCGTCGGCCTTGAAACCCACCGTTTCATCCCAGAGTTCTTCAGGGAGATATTCGGGCCGAACGGGCAATTCAGGATCAACGGGCGCTGGATCAACAGGAGTTTGGGGAGCCGGATCGGCTGGGGCCGCCGGTTCGCCACCGGAAGGGGCCGGGGCTGCGGGAGTGGGAGCAGGAGCACCACCGCCATCAACAGGAGCAAATACAGGTTTCGGCCCGTACATCGTGGCTCCAAACGCAATGCTACCGGCCAGCGGGGCCGTGACGCCTGCTTTTGCGCTGTTCAGGTTGAGGTTTGTTTCGGCGGTATCGTTCATTGTCAGTTTCGGGTCCATCGCTACCCAATCCCTTCATTCCAGCTGTGATCAATTCTGACGCGAATGTGCGGCGACCATGCTGAACCTGCAAAGCACAGGTGTCGGGGCTTCCGATGGCTTCTAATTCTGACTGTAGAAATTCGAGGAAAGGGCGGGCTTCCTTCTGCCGAAAAATCCAGCGGATAGAGCTCTTAACCTCCTCATCGTGGAGTTTAGCTTGCGCCATTGTCGCCGCCCTCCGGGTCGCCTGTGGCCTGCGTCAGGATTTGTTGTACCAATTGGGCAGCAGTGTCCTTGTCGCGCATGGCGATCACTTCGTCCTTGCTGAGCAACTTCATATTCTCAATGGTTTGCATTTCGTCGATTGCGGCCTGCGAGGTGACAGGGAAATAACCCTTGATCGCATTCAGGAGATTGCCTGCCGTCTGGAGCTTCTGAGCGTCCTGTGCCTGCGTTGCCGGATTGTTCGGCGTGACTGTGATCTTGCTGCCGTTGACCTCAATCGGGTCAAGCTTCCCATCCTTGTCGAGCAGATACTCGAACCGGCGGAAAACCTCGTAAGGCCCCTCGCGCCAGAACTTCAGTCCCGGCGTTCCGATACGGCGCTGCGACCGCACCATCTCATCCATCCACTGCGTTGCCGATGGCGGAGTGTCGCCGCGCTGTTCGGGATAGTCAGCGAAGAACTTGCGGCGCACCTTCTTTTCCAGATCGGCGACCGTATAGAATCCGAGATCAGCATCGCCGCCGAAATAGAGCTTTTCAATTTCGCCGCGCTGCCCCGGTCGCTTCGGATAGCCCTTGCCGGATTCCAGCCCGCCCTCGAAATTCAAAATTCCGTCGTCGGGATATGCGAAGGGTGGCGATAGAGCGAGGTCGACATGATCCTGCGTTGCCGCCGTAATCACATCGAGAATGCGGAATTCCTGCAAGGACTTGATCGCGGGACCATTGCCCCAGGCGTGAAGTTTGTCAGGGGAAAGGCGTGCAATAATGAGCGGCAAGCAGCCGAGACCAGAGAGCGTGGTGTGATGAACAAGCTTGCGATCAACGAGAAGGACGTGAATCCAATCGTCATCGTGCGGCTTGCTCCAGTCTCGCCAGAAGCCCCAAACAATTTCGATCTTGGCTTTCGAATTGCTCTGGATTTTTCTCTCGACATCGGGGGGTAAAGTCTGATCGGGAAGCACCGAACGAATTTTACTGGCAATGACATGGCGAACGCGAAAACGGTCATCAATCTCGCCATCAGGCCCGACGTTGAATTCGAGCTCGCGCGTCGAAACGTGTTCGGCACGATATGGCCGACCGCCGCCGGGCGCATCAATCCACCATCCCACAGTTCCCAGTGATGCGTCAGGATCGAGAGAGCTTGCCAATTCTGCGTTGAAGTTTGACGCATTAATCGCGGCAAATATCTTCGCATCATACTCCGGCAACGCCTTCTTGAGATCGTTCATTTCCGCCGAATTTTCTTCAAGTCCGGCAAGGACTGCCGCTTCAGCCGTGCTTTCAGCCCAACGAACATTTTGCGGAAAAAACGCGGAAATCAGTTCTGTCGCAAAATCCTCGCTTACTTCCGGGCCTATGCCGGTAGCCAGATCGTCAACGTCTTCAATTCGCTTAGACGGTGCAGACCGCGAGGACACTTCACGGGAAAGACGAGGGCGGGTAAAGAAATAGGATTCCTGCAAATCCTTTTCGACCAAATCTTTTTGCCCGCGCGCATCCTGCAAACGTGAAATTGCCTCGCGTTCGAGGTTCTTCGCCGAATTGTCTGGGGCGGCAGGCTTTGAGATTTTAGCCATGTCGATCAACGCATGATGGGAGCAGTTGCCGAGCGAGAACCGTAACGACGCATCGAGTCGTTAGTCCGGCGGGTCACATCGTCCTGAATTGCCTGAATCTGCTCAAGTCGGGATTGTTCTTCCTGAGCTTTCAGCGCTGGGTCTTCCTTGGGTTTCATCGTCATCATCCACTACGATTGTTCCACCGTTGGCGAGACAATGGCGAAGAAGGGCATCAGGGCGCAAAGCACAGGTGCGCAATCCGAGCAGATGAGCGACGGCAGTGACGCACCACAGACCGGGCTTGAATTTCATGCCTTCATCGTCAGGATTTGGCGCTGGCATCCTCACGATCTTGCCCATTTTCGAATAGTGCGACAGAAAGCGGTCTGATTTTTCGTCAGGCACCATCAAAACGCGCATTCTTCCGGTCAGGTAGTCGAAAAACACCCAATCACCGGACCACGGCACGCGACCAAACGCTGAAACGTGCTTGTATCGCCCCCACGCCAGCCGATTCACCCACCGGCGCATGGAATCGCGGTGAAAGACAACAAACCATTCTGTCGGCTCGCACTCCGCAAGCGTAAATCCGTCCTCAGAACCCACCGCGCCGCCTCGTTTTTGGTCTCATATTCGTTGAAACAGGTTGGCCCGCGCCGCGATGTTCGCGACCAATTGCCGCCCGACCTTCACCAGCCCCAAGCATCATGTATTGCAGCGCATCGGCGATGTCGGAATATCGGTCCTTCTCGGGTGTATCCTTGTGGTTCGCTGTGCCTTTCAAGCGCGCAAAGTGATAGCCGCCAGCGCAGGCCACTTTCAGCGTTCGGCAGTTCGTCCCACAAACGACGAATCGCGGCGAACCGTTCACCATACCGATCATCGCGTGTTCGACGGCCTCGATACGCGTCTGAATATGGTTGTTCTTCACCGGTGCAGGATCGACGGGCATGCCTTCCTTGCGGAAAATGTCATAAGCGGTAGTCTCATCTGACTGCGTGCCGTCCGCGCCTTTCGGATCGCCATAGAATTCGACCTGATAGACACCATCCGAACCACGAACTGCATTCAACTCGCGAGATCGGCGCGCAGGAACCCAATCGCCGAGGCGCTGCGTTAACAGCCGGGAAACTTGCGGAGCAAATAGCGATGCGCCCTGATCGCGTGCCGTCAGTTCCGCGAAAATGCGCCATCGGCCATTCACAATCTGCCCCGCAACCATTGCCGGATTGCGCCCGAAGTCGAGCCCGACATAGACCGGCCAGCCTGGAATAGGATCAAGCGGTGTCTTGGAAACATGGGTTTCCTCATTAAATTGCTGCCAGACCGGCTTACCATCAACGAATACAGTGATCTTGTTCAGCACGCGGCTGTCGATCCACTGTTTCGATTTGCCCTTGATCTTTTCTTCGTAATATCCCGGCTTCAGCCAGCGGATATTCTCGGCAAGCGGGTTCATCTTGTAGCCGATGAGCGTGCCCGACCCGTCGCGCTCCTCGATCATCGCAGGAGGCTGAACGAAATAGCCCCAATTGTCCGGCTTGCGATAGGATAGCCGTTCTTCCTCCGTCCAGTTGTCCGGCAATGGGACTTCGCCCATCATGAGAGGTATCCAGTGATCTTCACGTGGCGCGTTCATATCGGCGATCACGCCGTCCCACTTGGCGCCGCCGTCCTTCACCGCCGGATATCGACCCGTTCGGGATTCCGCTTCGTCGACGATATCCTTTTCGATGAACTCCAATTCGTTGAACCAGAAGCCGGTCACTTCGAATGAACGCATCTTGCGAACATCGTCTGGGCTGTCGAGCGCGATAAAATAAATCTCCATGTCCATATCGCCGACACGGATCATGTGACGGAAAGGCCGATCCCAATAAAACCGCCCGTACTGTTCTTCAGGCAGCCAGTCCAGCCAGGTCTTGACCGTCGTGTTTTTCAGATCAGGGAAAGTGTTGCGGACCACGCACCACCGCGTATGACGCAATCCTGTATCGGGGTTTTTGTGCTGCTCCATAGAAATCGCGAGCATTTTCATAATCGACGCCGACGAAGTACCCGAACCGATCGAACCCCGGATAATCGAAACGTGCGAACGATCAGCGATGTATTCCGCCAGCACGCGACCGCCGGGCCGATAAATCTTGCGACCCTGTTCATCGCGGTCGATCTTGGGGAGAGGGGCTTTTTCCTCGACGTCACTCATCGAATGTCACCACAATTCTGGTTGGTAAACCGACGACGGCACCAGACTTCCGAGCGGCATCAATGCCTTCGTGAATTTGCTCGACAATCGCGCGCCTTATGAGTTCTCGCTCTTTCTCTGTCATGACGTCCTCGCGACATCATTCTGCAGAAACAGGTTCTTCCCTTCTTCAAGAACGCCTATGATCCCGTAGCGGCCCAGATCGTCACCCCAGAGAAAGACATCGACGCATTCGTCTCTAGGGATCAGAAAGACGACAGACTGCGCCTCAACCTCGCCGCTTTCCATTCTGTCGGCCATTTCCCGAAGCATCTGGGGAATATCGCGGATTGTGTGATCCCTTCCCATGCTGATGACATTCGTAAGCTCGACCATCGCGAATTCTCCAACAGGTTAAACAAACAGGTGACAGAGAGATATCGATGCGCTGATCACCGTAAGAACCAACAAAGTCACGGATCGAATATCTCGTGCGAGAGTGCCGTTCCAAATCCAGCCAGAGGCAAACGTCAGAACCGCAAGCGTTGCTGCCGATGCAATGCTGATAAGCTTACGCATTCAAAAACTCCCGACGGTTTGAAAAAAATCTGACCGAACGTTCCAAAGGGGGAAATTGCGTGTGTGAGGGTGGACTGGAGATTCAGCCCGCGATTTTTGGGGGCCACCCCTCAAAGCCCCGAAAACGAGAACGAAGGGGGTACGGGGTGCGCGTTCCTCAGTCATCATCAGGAACGGTCTCCTGAGAATTCAACTGGTTAACATGCTCATGCTCCAGATGTTCTATCTGTTGCGCATGTTTTGGCTCTGGTGAACGGCTGAACTCAGACAGGTCGATGACGTATCCAGGTGTCTCGACGTTCGTCGTATTGTTGATCTGCACGTTGACGGATGCACCAACGGTGTGTGTGCCACGGTTCTGTCCGTCCAGATACTCAGCCGCCTTGAACTTCGTGCTGTCGTTCTTGCTGTCGAGCAGTTCACCCATCGTGTGTAGCGCGCGGGGCCGGAGGCTAGTCCGTAACACCTCCTGACACTCATTGAGATAAGCAAGGACTTGGGGCTTTAAGAGCGCCTGTCGCATCGCTTCGTCCGACATTCCCACGGTTTTGGTGGCTTGAGCCCGTGTCATGCCCTCGAACACCATGGCTTCGATTACAGCCTTTTGTTTCGGCGTAACCTTGGGCTCTTTTTTTTCTTTTCGAAGCTGAGCAGCGGCTTTTTGCGCTTTTGCGCTGTAATGGGCTGCTTTACGGGCTGGGAATGCCATGGAGTTCGCGGCTCAATCGGTTAATCGAGTGATCTTGCATTAGACGAAGGGTGTGTCCGCGCGAAGCGGTAGAACGATGCGAAAAAGCACGCAAAGCACAGGTGAAAAGCGCAATAAAAACAATGGTCCGACTGTGGACGGATTTTTGTGTCTTTTCAGTCACACCTCAAAACCTTGCATTTAATGCAAGATTGCCTGTTTGGATGCAGGGATGACTCGCGCGTGGTGTTATTGGTGTTCAATCGTGCATTATGTGCTTCGGATATGGATTTTATGATGCATTTAATGCAAGAAATGGCTTGACGATGGTGCATAGATGGTGTTTGCTGTGGTCATAGGCCGATGCCAGCGGCCTTCAACCTCGCAAAATGGAGACATCATCATGACACGTGAACAGAAGCTTCAACTCGTTTGGTCGAAGACACATAGCGACTTCAAAGGCACTTTTGAGGATCGCCGGGCAATCATGGTGTGCCGCAACGGTGCGACTGTCTTGTCGTTTCTCGATGAACTGACCGACGCCGAAATCGATGCGCGACTGCCTAAGAAGTCAGCCTGATCAACAAACGAGTTGGGAGACACCCGAAATGGCCATCGAAGCACAGAAAGCTAAAATCCTCGCAGCAATCAATGCACGCGGCTGGTGCGCTCTGGGCGTTTTTGACGCTGGCGCTAAAGCCTTGAGCGCCGAAGGCCTCATCAAGTGGGGCGAGCGTTTTTCGGTGGGCGGCAACAGAACAATCGTTTGGGTAGCCGCCTAATGCAGAGCCCGGAAAAATACTGGGCCTATAAACAGCCCCCAATTCCGGAAGTGTCTGACCTTCCGGAAGGCACCTTCAAAGGTAATGAGGACGATTGGGGTTCGTTATCACCCGGCATGAGGCGGATGATCTGGCGAGAGGCCACCAAGCACATGCAGCCAGCAGTTCAACAGCATTCAGTCGATGACGAAAGGCTGAAGCGGGCCGACGAAAAGTACCGCCAAAGCGAAACTCAAATCTTGGCAAGGGAAGCGCTTTAAGCCTTCCGGTTTCCGCCCGGAAGGGCGGTTTCCCGAATGCTTGGCATAGAAAACCCCGCCACGTTTTGCCAGCGTGACGGGGTTTGCTCATTAAAGAGCCATCCTCGCAAAAGGATAGCCGTTTATATCTGGCTGGCGTTGCGCAATCAATCGGAGTGCTGATAATGGCCGACGAAATCTACGAAACAGAGATGGAAGTCGTGACAGACAACACACCGCCTGCCCGAGACGCGCCTGATCATATCCGCTGCAAATGGTGGCGAGAGAACATCATGAAGCTGTCACGCCCGAAATTGGCTGAACTGACAGGCTTTTCGCAGTCCACAATTGCCGACATTGAGGCGGGCGTTAACCGCACCACGAAAGCGCCTATCGACCCATCTGTCATGCAGCGCTATCGTCTGGCATGTGCTGCTGTGGCACTTGGTGCGCAATTCGATTGGCTGTCGTTGAGCGTGATACCATCAGTCCCGGTTGAGATACGAATGATTGGACATGTGACGCCATAGTTGTATATTTCGCACGAGAACAACGAGGGGGAAACAATGATGAACATTAAGATGATTGGGTGCAAGTTTACAGATAACGGCGTTGGGATATCGGCAAGCAGTGACGTTAAATTTGACATAACCGACACCGCCTTTGAGAGAAACGGCATTGCCTTCCAGATCAACGACAAGCTCGAATTCCCCGGGGAATTGGTTGATTTGATGAAAGCTGAGATGGAACATTCCATCAAGTCTGGCGAGACCAAGGAACAGGCGATTGAGCGATTGAGTAAAATGGATGTGGTCAAGCAATTTGCATCGAAACATGCCTTCAACGGCGCTATGCTGTTGACGGCTCTAGCCCAACTATACGCTCAAGTGACAGCTGGATGATCACTTTGCAGGAAGGCAGCCATGCGCGGACCAAAACAGCCTGACAACTACGTCGATCGTGAAATTGATTGCGAAGAAGCTGTAAGCGACGGACTTGTCGCTATACTGGACGATGCAGAGGCCGCCGGTTGGGATCGTGTTGAAGCTGCCCAGGCGCTATTCAATTCTGCCGCTGCTATTCTGGCTGGAGAGACCGGAAAAGACCCGAACGAATAGCGGCAGCTTTCCCACTTATTCACATTTGACCCAAGCAGTTACGCACAATATATAGTGCGGCGATGCGAGAACTGGAACCAATACTTGCGTTAGCGCCAGTTTCAAGCATACTGCGCAGCACGCAGCACCTTTGTTTTTGGTGAAAGGTGCGCCCATGCTGCTCGAATTTGCTACTCCATCCGGTTTTGTTATCCGGCTGAAACTGTCAGTGTTCGTACTGGCAGCGATATTTGCGTTGTTGCCGACATGAAAAAGCCCCGGCAAACCGAGGCTGACACTGTGGCCTACCACAATACGGATATTTGGCGCTGTGGGAGGATTTGCACCTCCCGGCAACCGTTTTGACGTTCGGTCGTCTGCAACTAGCACCCGCAGAGCCGATTCATATCACATCGACCTGCTTCTTACGAGGCCGACGCGGCAGATCGACGAGGACAATCCCCACACGAAGGCCGCCAAGCCATAGCGGGAACGTCTCAGGTCCCATTCCACGGCCTTGAGGACGCCCATAATTCTCCAGTTTGCTCGTATAACCTTCCTGCATGCCGGATTGCGCGTCGAGTTCCATACTGGAGATATGCAGATCGTCACGACGGCGCACCATGGCATCAATGAACTGCTGATAGTCAGTGATGACGCCAGAGCATGGTTTCAGGCCGTGAATGCGGCTGTCGATGTCTGGATCGACACCGCCGCGCTTTGCATCCCACTTGTCGAGCTCATATTCGCTGAAATACGGACGGCCTGAGATTTTGACGGCTGCCGGGAAATCCGCTTCTCTTTTCTGCCAGTTGTAGACCGTGGCGCGAGATACGCCATAACGCTCGGTAATATCGCCAACACTCAAATATTTCTGGTTCTTTTGCCGCGTTGCCATGTCTAAACCTGTCTAATTATGTCAATTGCCATCGAATTTATGTCGGTCATCACCACGGGATTTTTTCGTCGTCGACTTCTGTGTGTGGCTTTTGCGCTCTGGCCGGGATAACGGGCTTTGGTTTCTCAAATGCTGTGCTGGACGGCGCATTAGGTAGTTTGTCGAGACAACCGTCTCCACCGATCGCTTCAAGCCTGGCACGTGACGCCTCAACAGTGTCTTCCCGGCGTTTCGGATCTTCGGCATACATTTTCGCTTTGGTGCCCTGCCAGAGATCGTTCATGCGCTGCTTTTCAGCTTGTGTGAGTTCAACGCACTTGGCATCCCGGTTCATATCCTGTCGAATTCTACGATCTTCACGATCACGGATTTCGGCCTCACGGATCGGTCGCATAACCTCATCGCACTGCAACCGAAGCTCAGGCGGGCTCGGGAAAAAACCGTGACCCAAAACACCGCGAATGATGGCTTTTGAGGCTGCTTCCAGTGCAAACCGGGAAACTCCCTCCAGTGCTACGAAATAGGCGGCCTTTGCCGCGGCTACGGCGACCGCTTCACGAGCGGGGAGGCACGACAGAAAGGTCAAGCACTTGATTACGTCCGCTTCCGTCACTGTCGTCGAATAATCCGGTCTTTGAGCTAGCTGGTTCATCTTCGATCAGTCCAATTCGTTTTGCATCGTCGTGCCACATCGTGGCGAGTGTCGGCTTTTTCGGCTGACCTGGTGGGGCATGGCCCCGAGGTGCGTTGCGAACATTCCGCATCCAGTTCCGCCAAGTCGCGAACCAGTCGAGTTTGGTCGCGTCCTTCCCGCTCTTGGAGCACCAGAAATCGCGGAACTTGTCGGCCTCGAGCCGAATAGTTGCTTCGAGATGACCCTCCCGTTTGGCCCATTCGCCCCAACTGGCTGGGAGCAGCCAATCCGGCGAAAGTCGCGTCGCGCGTTTTTTTTCCGGGGTTGGGGATGAGGATTGGGGGATTATAGGGGGGAGGGTCTGGGAGGGGGGACCAAGGGGGGAAGGAGAAGGGGCAGGGGTAATTTCGTCTGAAACGTCTTGTTCAGACGTGTTAAGACGATTTTCAGACGCTTTAAGACGTTCGTAATAACGCTTGTTGCGTGCCTGCCGTTTCGTCAATTCAGGTTCTACCGGTTGTTGAGCAGCTTCGAACGCTTCAGCCGCTGTCAACGCCTGTTCGATGGTCAATCCAGCTTCCAGCATTCGACGAATGGCCGCTGTCACGCTCATTTCTGCTCCTCCAAGGAACCAAAACGGGCCTTCCTGCGCTTTTCATGGCTGCGAAGTATATGAAGCATCCGCAGCACGTCAGCCTCGGATTTGCGCATGTGTTTTGCGATCTGGAGCGTGTCGCGGCCACGGCGGAATAGTTGGAGAACGGTCATTGATCGAGCTCCATTTCCCAGCGCTGTTTGCGGCAGGCAGACGGCTTCTTGCGCTCGACAACCGTAACGACGATTCCATCGTCGATAATCGCTGTGAAGCCTTCAGAAACCATGCGCTTGAAGCCCAGACGGCACGCACGTTCGACGTTAGGCGTCATGATGAGTGCGCGTATTTGCTCAAGCGTCAGGCCCGCAGCTTGGCAGAATATCTCTGCGCGCTCATACGGTCGCGAACCCTTTGGTGGATAGCACTTCACGCCCAGAATGCGGCTGCAATAGCGCTCGACGGCGTGGAAGGTGACACGGTTGGCAATAATCATCGCTTTGCCTCCCGATCCCGCCAGTCATAGCCGGATTCCAGAATGCGCATCACAGCGGCATCGAAGATTTCAGCAAACGCGGATTGAGACATGGCTTATGTCCTCCCCATGAGAGCCGCGAATGCATTGCCCACGCAGAAAAACAAAGAAATCCAGAATGTAACGTTGTTGCCTTCGCTATGGTCTTTTCCGGCGAAAAAGGCGCATGCAATGGCAATGACAAAGTGAAACCACCAAGGGAAAAGCGGTGTCATGCAGCCTCCTTCACGGCAGGACCTACAAAGCGCGGGCCGTCGATGTGCTGATTGTGGAAGCGGTACCAGGCCGCGTTATCCTTGCCGGTATGCTTGGAATCTTCGATCCACTTGACGCGGCCGACAGAGACGATGTGCGAGCAGTTTGGGAGGAATGGTGCGGCCTGTTTCGTGTAAGCCCAATCTGCATCGAATAGCAGCCACGTCGGCGCCATACGCATGAACAGCGTAATCATCGGATGCAGGATGTCGCGCGACCAAGGCGGGTTTGTAATGATGGCGTCAAACACCGCGTCACGATCGAAAGGATATTCCAGCGCGTCATAGCCATTCTGAATGTCGCCTTCATACGTGCAGACGAGGCCACGGCGCTGTAGATGACCGACGAGATAACCCTGACCGGCGCAAGGCTCGGCAAAGGTGGAAACGCCGTGCAGATGTGGCAAGAGAGCAAACACCGCGCTTTCAGGCGTGTCATATGCATCGTGTTTGCGGCGTGCGAAGTTGGAGCGCTTACCCATTGAACACCCCACGTTCCGCATAAGCGCTTTCGAGAAAGCGTGCTTCAAGCGCATCAATTTCGCGCAGAATTTCAAGGATGCTCATCCCATAGTGCAGTGCATCAGCGACATTCACGACGCAAATCTGCACCGCAGCTGACGCAATACGCCTACGCAGCCGTGACGGGAGCGCATCGAAAACGACCATTTCGGTTGCCAAATCGTAGTCGGCTTTCCCATAAGGGACGTTTGGAACTTGTGTGGTATGGTTGGACATCATGCCGCCGCCCTCGCAATTGACTTCGCAGCGGTGACTGCAGCACGTTCGGATTCCGTGCCCTTGCCGATTGAGCGGCGATAGTGAACGTCGCAATACGGCTTCTCTGGCATTGCCTCGCAGCCGCAGAACAGGAAAACGCCGCCTTTCGGCACGTCATTCACTGGCCAGTGGCAGCCACCGGTGGGAATGTTGTGCAGTTCAACGCGGAGGGAATTGGCGTCGTATATCGATGCAGCAATGTCGGGTCGGACAACTTCGGCAGCTTCCTCGACCGCGACAGCTACTTTCCTGGGCTTCTCAGGCCGGGGCGCTTTCTCACGACGTAGGCGCGCTACCTTATGCGCGCGATCTTCACCACCACGAGGCGAACGGGAAAAGCCGATTTCAGCCAGATCAGCGCGGCGACCGACAAGACCGATGACAGCATTGCGGCTGACACCATCGAACTTTGCGGCTATCTGGCGAGCGGAAAGACCATCGCGCAGCATCTGCGCAATCTGGTCCAAGTGTCCTTCGTACCAAAATGTCATCTTGGGAGCCTCACATTTAGATCGAATTGGCGGAGCGCCGCGAACGGCGTTCAACAAACCCGATCAGGCAATCGGTGCCTGAACGCCTTCGAGGGATTCGAGCGTGACGCGCAGGCCGGGCTTTTCGCCGTAGACCTTGAAAACCGTCGTGACCGCACACTGCGCATCATCGACGAACGCGATCTTGTTCATGCTGTCTTTGACAATCTTCGCGATGTTGTCGCCGTCTGGCTTGGTGGATTTCCAAGCACCATCAGGAGAAGCAAGGCGCTTCTTCGTGACAGTCTTCGGCCAAGGATAGACAGCGGCGATAGTGAGACGAACCGGCCCTTCAAACAGTGGCCGGTCGCTCATAGCCTGCGAACAGAAGTCGCGGATCACGCCCATATAGTTGCGCTGTTTTCCCGGCGTGAATTGAACTTTGCCGTGTTTGCCAGCGCGCGCCCACGGAACTACATCACCCGGAACATGGAACGTGATCCCGTTCATCAAGCCATCCCCAACGCTTCACAGTAGAGTTGGAGCATCGCTTCTTCTTCTTGGCGCTCGTGGTCTTCTTTCTTGCGCAGACGGATGATGGTGCGAACAATTTTGCTGTCGAAACCGCTGCCCTTTATCTCGGCGTAGACTTCCTTGATGTCATCGCCGATAGTCTTCTTTTCTTCTTCGAGACGTTCGATGCGCTCGATAAATGCACGAAGCTGACCAACGGCAATCGTCTGGGCTTCACTGGTAATACTGTCGCTCATTTCTTGTTTGCTCCATCGCGTTTAAAAATGTCCTGCCGCACACGGCGCTTAGCCGTTTGCAAAAGGACTTCGGTGAAAAACTGGAAAACATCAGCGAGCCAGATCAGGCACGCTGTGAAAGCGTTTCGGATCATTTCGAAAACTCCGCTTTGAGGGATGCCAGCTGCTCGGCCTGCCATTTCATGCGCTGTTCAAGTTCAGCGATGTGCACGCCGCGTTCGAAGTCGCGCCACCAACGGGTATCGGCGCCATCCATGATGGATTGCAGCAAATCGAAACCAACGTCAGAGCGGAGAAGATTGATAAGAGCGTCGGCACCCGGCTCGGTACGGCCTTCAAGCCATAGCTCGGCTGCACGTTGAGAGATTTCGGCACGGCTGGAGAGATTGATTGCTGTCTTCGACGGCCAGAGACGCCGAGCCATGTTGCAAACGGCGTCAACACAGCGAATCCGCTTTCGGTTCTTAGCGAATCCAGTCCCAGCAAAAAGGGGCAATGATGCAGACATCAGGAAACAGCCTGTTGGTTTTCAAACTTGGTGGATGGATTGAATGGTGAATCGAAAAGATCAGGCCGGATTAGCCACTTCGGGACAGCGCCTTGAGAGGCGTTGTGAATTGCGACAGCCAATTCAGGCGCGGGATCGTTGTCACGATTAAGCGCTCGGGAAATGGTCTGCTGTGAAAAGCAGCCAATCGCCTTGGCAAGTTTTTGCTGCGAACCGAAAAAATCGATAGCGGCAGCCATACCGGGATGTTGGTCTCTCGTGCTCATGAAACTCGTTTTAACTCAAAATCGAGTAACATGCAATCGAGTTGGATTAATTACCCGCAAACGAGTAGAAAAAGCCCATGGAAAAGACCTTTGGACAATCTGTGCGGGAAGAACGCGAACGGCGCGGCCTGAGCCAAGCCGAACTCGCCACCCTGGCCAACACCACACAGCAATCTATTGACCGTATTGAAAGAGATGCCGTTAAACGCTCTCGCTCTATGGTCGAAGTTGCGGTAGCATTATCCCTTCCTCTGCCTGCCAAGGTCGAGGCCGTGAATGCCGTCGTCGGTGGTGTAGTTGGTTTAGACGGGGGGCAGCGTATGCCGTTGTATGGTCATGCAGTTGGAGGAAAGCACGGCGAGTTCGTGCTTAATGGAAACAAGATTGATGACATTCTTGCGCCGCCCATGCTGCGCGGTGTTCGAGAAGCCTATGGCGTCTATGTCGTCGGCGAAAGCATGGAGCCGAGATATTTCGCGGGCGAGGTGCTTTATATCAATCCCCGCGTTCCTATCAGAAAGGGCGACTTTGTTGTCGCCCAGATAGCGCAAGATGAACATAGCGCTCCGCTGGCATACGTGAAACGCTTCATTTCCAAGGGCGATACGCTCAAATTGGAGCAGTTCAATCCGCACGAAATCCTCGAATTTAACGAGTGCGACGTGGTTTCAATCCACAAGGTCGTTATGGCCGGCGAAGGCTAATGCGTTCGTTTGTCGTGGCCATGACGATTTTCGGCGCTGTGCTTCCTGCTCAGGCTCAGGAAACCGGCGTCGAATTATTAGCCAAGGCAACGATGCAACGAGCTTACGCGTGTAGCCTATGGGCCGCGTCATCGTTGATCCTGCATTATCCGCAGGAGTCGCTTTACAAGATCGCCGAAGTTTCGTTCGACGCCTGCCCTTATGAATGGCTGGCGTTTGATAGCGCGCAACGCATTAAAATTGGCGGAGGCGGTTCGACACCCCAATCCGCAACGGCCCAGGTTTTGCGTGAGCTTTCCATCCCGCAGATTGTCAAAATCATCAACGACTCCAAGGGGTCGAGCGACATTGCAACCAGGATGAAAATCATCGAACAAGCCAACAAGTTGCAGCGTGAATTCGAGCGCGCTACTCAATAACTCGATTTCGAGTTGACACCGATACACGAAAACGAGTAATGTCCTTCTTAAAGGAGGGCATTACCCATGCTCAAATCTCACATCAAAGACGGATATACCCGCATCCTGCTCGAAACCCATGACGGGGCAGGGCGGATTGAAATGGTTGATGCCTGTGTGAGCATCGGCGCAACTGACAAAGACATCATCAAGGCCGTCGACGGTTACGACACACAGCGCATTCTGCGTTTCGATGTTCGCACCTTGCGCGGCGTCGACATCACGGATGATGTTGCCCGCTCATATGAAGGCCCGTTCGATGACGACGCGCCGCAGTGGGTCAAAGACCTACCAAACTTCCATCTGGTCGCCGCTGAGGAAGCCGACGACGAGCGTTCTTACCGCTCGCACGTTCGCGCCTGCCGCAGCCAGTCAGTGTATCTGTGAGGGCGCGCACATGACCGTTTTCTATGACATTCAGAAAGCCGCAGACGAAATGCGGCAACAGCTGTCCAAGATTGATCTGACCAACGTCGAAAGCCCGTCTGCTCACGCGCAGCTTCGCGCTTGCGAGGTCAATGTGGCTTACATGTCTTGGACGCTGAACGAACTGAACCTGGAAACCGACCGCGAAGCAATCATTCATGCAGGTGCGTCGATTATTTCCAACTTCATTCGCAGCTTCGAGGAAAATTTCGGCGATGGGACGATGTTCCAGATGCTCGATATCATCGGAGACAATCTTGCGGGTGATACGCTTGTTGTAGGCGCCGGTGTGACAATCGACTCCGCACAGGGAGGGCGCTCGTAATGGCGAAGACCCTTCAAATCTCCGGCCACACCCGCCGCGCAACGCTTGAGGCCGAAATGCTGGCCAAGGCGAAGGAAGAAACCACGAACGCAATCTGGACCGGCATTCTGGTCCGCGACGTTGCAATCGCTCTGGCTTCCGAGTTTCCGGGCGAGGTGCGCCATGGATGACATTCTCATCGATCTTTGCGCGGCTGTCGTCGTCATCACTTTCGTTTCCACGTTCGCAGTCTGGGCGGAGTATTTTTCATGATGGAAATCTCCGTTCACCGCGTCACGAAGATTGAGCTTGTCAGTAAAAACGACCGGAACAGCAACTGTCGCACCGTCCGTATTGTGTCAGAAGATGGTGAGCATGAACTGACACTGTTTGGCGCAACTCACGCTGTGGACGGCCTGCCACGCTCCGAAGATTTCACTGATTTCACAAAGGCTAGAGGTCAGCCCAATGGCTAAAACAAACGATTTTCTGTGCGGCTGCTGCAAGCAAGGCTTCAATTCAGAGCGAGCCGTCACTGACCACATCAATGCCAGTCACAAAGGTAAGGCAACACGCATTTACAGAACTGTGAAGCTGATTGACTTGCGCGACCAGTGCGAGCGCGAGCCGAGTATGGCCGAACTCACCATTGAAGCCGAAATGAACAAGAACATGGGCCTGCCTTACGAGGCGTGGCTTTTAGGGGAGTGATTATGGCTGACATTTTCACCTTCGACGGCAAACCGATCAGCAAGCCGGGACTTTATATCTCGTCCGAGGCTGATTATCACGCGGATCGCCTTTGCCCGACACCAAGCCTGTCACGTTCGATCGGTCAGAAGTTGCTTGATGAATCCGCGCGTCATGCGTGGACGGCACACCCACGGCTGAACACAGCGCCGAAGAAGGAGAAGAAATTTGAGATTCGTGCCGAGATTGGTTCGGCGGCACATGCGATGTTGCTGAACCAGCCAACGGAAATACGGGTTCTTGAATTTCCTTCATACCAGTCATTGAAAGCCAAAGGTGAGCGGGAAGACGCACACGATGAAGGCGCTATTCCACTTCTGGAAAAAGATCATGATGTACTCATGGAAATGATGGCAGTCGCCAAGCGCGAACTGTTCACTCATGAGGATGCTCGAATCCGTGAACTGGTCAACGGCTTGGTGATTAGCGAGTGCCACAACGAAATTACTGCATGTTGGCAGGATGTTGTCGGCGGTCATTGGTGCCGGGCTCGTATCGACCGGCTTGTGATTGAACCGAAGCGCATCACTGTGATCGACTACAAGACCACGGAAATGTCAGCCGCACCGGATTCCGTGCAAAAGGCAATCTACAACAACGAATATGAGTTGCAGGACGGCTTTTACCGCCGCGGGCTCCGTCATTTGTTCCCGCAGATCGACGAGCATGAAATCGCTCTCGACTTCCTGTTTATCGTCCAGGAACAAAAGGCGCCCCACGAAATTACGGTCGCCAAGCTCGACATTCCGGGCCGCCAGATCGGCGAGAAGAAGGCCAGCGCCGCCGTTCGCATGTGGGATCATCACATCACCACGAACGAATGGCCGGGCTACCCGAGCAAGACGAAAACGGCAGAAATGCCACCGTACACCGAAACCCGCTGGCTCGCCCGCGAGATAGAAGACGAACGGCTCCAAAATCTGCCGTTCGATCCCCTGAACCCATTTGAAGAAGTTCCCTATCGGCCAAAGCCGATAGCGTTGCCATGCTGAGGTTTGACATGAACAATTACAATTTCACTGACGCAGTGCGCGATGACACCAGCCTTCTTATTGGCATTTCCGGTGCTTCTGGCTCTGGCAAGACAATGAGTGCATTGCGCCTTGCTACTGGCCTTGCCCAGGGAGAGCCAATCTATTTCATTGATACTGAGGCCAAGCGAGGACTGCACTACGCCGAACAGTTCGGATTCAAGCACCTCGATATGCGTCCTCCATTCACGCCCGAAGCGTTCATGGACGCGATCAGGACTGCCGAGCAGGCAGGCGCAAAGGTCATCATCGTCGACTCGATGTCGGACGAATATGAAGGTGTCGGCGGCCTGCAGGAAATGCATGACGATGAAGTGGCGCGCTTGGCTCGCAAGCCCTACGACAATCTCGAAGGCTGGGAAATCGACAAGTTCAACGCACCGGGCTGGAAGGTTCCGAAAACCCGCCACAAGACGCGCCTTATTTCGCCGCTCCGCCAGGTTCGCTGTTACGTCATTTTCTGCATGCGTGCCGAGGAAAAGATCAAATTCGTCAAAATCCGCGACGAGCGCACCGGCAAAGAAAAAAACGCCATCGAACAGGCTGGCTGGACACCAGTGTGCGAAAAGCGATTTTGCTACGACCTTACCATGAGCTTCACCGTCACGCCTGACAATCCGGGTGTGCCGCTCATCAAAGACGGCCAGGCAGTTTATGGAAAGCTTCAGCGCCAACATCTCGCATTTTTCCCAGAAGGCAACGCCGTTACGGAAGATGCAGGACGTCAGCTTCGCGCCTGGGCACGTGGCGAAACAGTTTCGAATGCACCCTCGCGGCTTTCCTCCCCCGCGAGAGCATCGGACGCCGGGGAATCTCCTCCGTCTGACTCCTCCCCGGCGTCCGTCAATAATCAGATGGTTCTCGTGAACTATCACAACGCTTTGGACCAGGCGAAAGACCGCGATGCACTGGTCGACGCGCACACGACCTATAAGCCGAACTTCGAAGGACGCTCCGACAATGTGCAGAAAACTGCGCAGTTCATTTTCGGCGCGCACCAGGACCGGCTCAAAGGCCTGAGCCATCCCGACATTTACGAAGCCATTGAAAAGGTGCCGCTATGACCGACCGCCGGAACACATGCGACCTTGGCCAGAACTGCATCTGCAATCGCGACGGTGAGCCTTATTGCGCTCACCTGTATCGCGACCCGGATCGCTTTTCCGTCAAACTCGCTGTCGGAATCCTCATCACTTGCGTGGCTTTCGTCCTTCTCGGATGCGGCGTTGTCGCCTTCCGATATTGGACCGCAATCTGGAGTGTCCAGCCATGACCACCCTACCGGAAGAAGCCGTGAAGGCGGCAGCGGACGCCGCCCACGAAGAACTGATGCTTATGGCAAAGCAGATGAATGTGCCGATGGAGTACACACAGTCCATAAGCGTCAATAACTACCGCGTCATGCGC
>JACDJC010000580.1_pt1 | contig 41798 bp, 42 predicted proteins | sample 7454191 | NCBI WGS metagenome assembly JACDJC01 (sample SAMN14253291, study PRJNA609438) | sludge metagenome | isolation source: sludge after 25d culture with pyrite and EDTA | collected 2018-12-20
CGGCCGCGCACACCTACAACCTGGCCGATCAATGGGAGGCCGTCGTCGATCGCGTCGCTGACAGGGAGGCTGTCGTCGCCGGCGACCGCCGCCTGACCTATGGCCGGCTCGAGGAGCGGGCGAACCGCCTGGCGAACCACCTCGCAGCGAACGGGATCGGCCCGGGCGACTTCGTCGGCTGCTACCTGACCAACGGGACCGAGTACCTGGAGACGATGCTCGCAGCGTTCAAGCTGCGCGCGGTGCCCGTCAACATCAACTTCCGCTACGTGGCCGACGAGCTCCGCTACCTGTTCGCCGACGCCGGTCTGATCGCTGTGGTGTGCGACCAGCAGTTCGCCGCACGCGTCGCCGAGGTCGCCGACGACGTGCCGACGCTGCGCATGACGCTCGTGGTCGCCGACGCGTCGGGCGAGCCCGCTCCCGAGTTGGCCGACGGCTCGCTGCCCGGCGCTGTCGACTACGAGTCCGCGCTGGCCGCAGCATCGTCGGAGCGGCCAGCGGTCGAGGACCGGGGCGACGACGACCTCTACGTGATCTACACCGGCGGCACCACGGGCATGCCCAAGGGCGTCGTGTGGCGGATGGGTGACGCCTTCTTCGGCTGCATCGGCGGCGGCGATCCCTTGCGCATGACCGGTCCGGTGGGGTCGCCCGAGGAGACCGTCGAGCGGATCATCGACTTCGACTTCACGTTCTACGCGCTCGCGCCGATGATGCACGCGGCCGCCCAGTGGGTCTCGATCATGTGGCTGCTGTGCGGAGCGAAGGTCGTGCTGCACCAGGGCCGGTTCGACCCCGCAGCCATCTGGCGGACCGTCGCGGAAGAGAAGGTGAGCGCGATGACCGTCGTGGGCGACGCGATGGCTCGACCGCTGCTCGACGAGTGGGACGCGAACGGACCCTTCGACGCCAGCTCGCTGTTCTCCCTCTCCAACGGTGGCGCCCCCATCAGCGCAACCGCCCGGCAGCGGATACAGGCGGCGCTGCCGAACGTGGTGTTCTCCGACGGCTTCGGATCGTCGGAGACCGGCATCCAGGGCAGCCAGCGGCTGCAGCCCGGCGAGGATGCCGGCAACGTCACCCGCTACGACAGCGTCGCAGCGGGCACGAAGGTCCTCGACCTCGACGGCAACGAGATGCAGCCGGGCACCGGAGAGATCGGCCGCGTCGCCCACACCGGTTGGATCCCGCTGCGCTACCACAACGCGCCGGAGAAGACCGCAGAGGCGTTCGTCGAGATCTCCGGCCGTCGCTACGTGGTCTCCGGTGACATGGCCACCGTCGAGGCCGACGGCTCGGTGATCCTGCTCGGCCGGGGGTCGGTCAGCATCAACACCGGCGGGGAGAAGGTCTTCCCAGAAGAGGTCGAAGGGGTGCTCAAGGGCCATCCGGAGATCTACGACGTGGTCGTCGTCGGCGTACCTGACGAGCGCTGGGGCGAGCTGGTCGTCGCCGTCGTGCAGCCGGTCGAGGGCGCTGCGCCCACGCTCGAGAGCATCGCCGGGCACTCCCGCGAGCAGCTGGCGGGCTACAAGGTCCCCCGTCGCGTCGTCGTGGTCGAGAACGTCGTCCGGTCCCCGGCGGGCAAGGCCGACTACCGGTGGGCCAAGCAGACCGCCACCGACGCCTGATACCGCCCTTTCCCCCCGGGGTGATGCACAGCGAAGCGGGGTGAGGAAGAGCGCCGCCTCGTGGGGTCGGGCCCGACTGCGGCAGAATCGTCGGCTTGATCACCGTCTCCGGACTCTCCAAGGCCCACGGCGGCCGCACCCTGTTCTCCGACGTCTCGCTCCGTCTCGTCCCGGGGCGCCGCGTCGCGCTCGTCGGCGGCAACGGCGTGGGCAAGACCACGATCCTGGAGATCGTTGTCGGCCTGCAGCGGGCGGACTCCGGCGAGGTGCACATCGCCAAGGGCAGCCGCGTCGGCTATCTCCCGCAGGAGCTCACCGAGCAGGTCGACGGCACCGTCATCGAGGAGGTCATGCGAGGTGCCGCGCACATCACCGACCTGGAAGGCCAGCTCACCCGCCTGGCCGCGGACGTCGCCTCGACCGGTCCCGGCGGCGCAGATGAGGACGACGACGCCCACGAGCACGCGCTCGCCGCCTACGGAGAGGTGCAGCACCGGTTCGAGACGCTGGGCGGCTACGGCGTGGAGGCCGAGGGTCGGCGGGTGCTGCACGGCCTGGGCTTCACCGACGCCGACGCGGATCGCCCGGTCAAGGACCTGTCGGGCGGTTGGCGCATGCGGGTGGCGCTCGCCCGGCTCATGCTGAGCGCCCCCGACCTGCTCGTCCTCGACGAACCGACCAACCACCTCGACGTCGAATCGGTGGCGTGGCTGGAGCAGTACCTGCAGGACTGGCCTGGGGCGATCCTCTTCGTGTCCCACGACCGCGACTTCCTGGACGCCGTGTCCGAACGGGTCGTCGAGGTCGCGCAGGGCCGTGCCACCGAGTACGTCGGCGGGTTCGCCGAGTTCGTGGTGCAGCGCGAGGAACGCCATCAGGCCGCGATCGCGGCAGCGGAGCAGCAGCAGCGACAGATCGCCCACGTCGAGCGGTTCGTGGAGCGGTTCCGCTACAAGGCGACCAAGGCGCGGCAGGTGCAGTCGCGCCTCAAGGCGCTGGAGAAGCTCGAACACCTGGAAGCGCCCACCGTCGAGCAGGTCCAGGCCCGGTTCGCGTTCCCCAAGCCGCAGCGGTCGTCGCGGGTGGTGGCCGAGGCGGAGGATGCCACCGTCGGATTCGACGGCGTCGCGGTGCTCAGCCACGTCGACCTGGTGCTGGAGCGGGGCCAGAAGCTGGCGCTGATCGGCCCGAACGGCGCCGGCAAGACGACGCTGCTGCGGCTCCTGCTCGGCCGGTTGGCGCCCATGAGCGGCCACGCCCAACTCGGTGCCAACGTCGACGTCGCCGAGTTCGCCCAGCACCAGGTGGAGTCGCTCGACTTCGAGCGCACGGTGCTCGAGGAGCTGCGTTCGGCCGTCGGTGAGGATCACAACCGCAACCTGCGCAGCGTGCTCGCGGCCTTCGGCTTCAAGGGCGACGCCGTGGACCGCAAGATCGCAGATCTGTCCGGCGGGGAGCGCACCCGCCTGGCGCTCGCCCGCATCATGGTGAACCCGGTGAACCTCCTGGTGCTCGACGAGCCCACGAACCACCTGGACCTACCGAGCTGCGACGTCCTGGAGGACGCGCTCGTCGCGTACCCGGGTGCCGTGCTGCTCGTCACGCACGACCGCTACCTGATCCGTTCGGTCGCCGACGCGCTGCTCGAGGTCCGCGACGGTCGAGTGGTCTTCCACCCGACCGTCGACGAGGACGTGCTCGCCCCCAAGGGGATCACCGCAGCCGCCGGGCGGGCCGCGCCGGACTCCGCTCCGTCGCAGGCGGTGTCGGGTCGGCGGGCCAACAAGGCCGACGCCCGACGTGCGAGCGCGGGGGAGCGGCGGGCCAAGGAGCAGTCGACCAAGTCGCTGCGCGCGACGGCCCGGTCCCTGGAGCGCAAGGCCGCCGAGGCCGAGAAGGAGGCCGGGGTGCTGGCTGCGCAGCTGGCCGATCCCGAGATCTACGACGACCATGCGCTGGTCCGGGACCTTGCCGATCGCCACGATGCCGCCGCCGCCCGAGCCGAATCGCTCCTCGCCGAGTGGATGGCGGCACAGGAGCGGCTCGACGCGGCCGACTCCTGAGGCCGGTCCTCGGCCTCCGACCCGGTTCTCGGGTCGGAGTCCGATCGTGGAGCCCCCGGATGTGACCCGAGTCGCGGGTGGCGGACAGCGACGTCGGGAGTGCGGTCACGGCGACAGGTCGACGTCGTGGAGGATGATCCGGGTGGAGCTCTCACGAGCGGCACCGGCGAACTTCCAGCCGGTGAGGATGCGGTCCAGCGCGGCGACATCCGGACACGCCAGCTGCAACACGTAGTCGTGCGCGCCGGTCACGTGCGACGCCGAGCGGACCTCGGGGGTGCGGGCCAGCTCCTCCTCGAACGCGTCGCTGTCGACGCCCGACTCCAACTGGAGCTCGGTGAAGGCCCGCAGCCCGATGCCGAGCACCGACAGGTCGACGTCTGCGTGGTAGCCGCGGATCACGCCCTCGCGCTCCAGTCGACGGACCCGATCGGCGGTGGCCGTGGGGCCCAGCCCAACGCGTTCGCCGAGCTCCCGCCAGCTCGCTCGACCGTCCTGCCGAAGGGCAGCGAGGATAGCCCGGTCGATGACGTCGATTGCAATGGAATCCATGGTGACAGAAGTTATTCGACGAGGAACAACCTCGAAAGACCGCCTTCGAACCGTGCATGCTCGTTCCATGAACGGCTTCGTGCACGACATCGGTGTCGGTGTGGCCATGGGCATCCCGATGCTCGTGGTCGTCGGGCCCATCGCCCTCCTCCTCGTCGACCTGGGGAGCCAGCGCGGCGTGCGCGCCGGCTCGCCGGCAGCGCTCGGCGTGGCGCTCGGCGATCTGCTCCTGGCCGTCGTGGTGGCGGTCGGTGGGTCGGCCCTCGCGGCACTGATCGCTCCGATCGCCTCCGGGTTCCGGATCGTCGCAGCAGCCATGGTCGCCGGAATGGCGCTGCACGTCGTCCATGCCGTTCGTCGCTCGTCGGTCGAGCCCGTGGTTGCACCGCCGGCCGATGACGCAGGCCTGGCCATGGGTTCGGGTCGCCTCCTCGGTGGCTTCACCGCGCTCACGGTGGCCAACCCGCTGACGCTGCTCGTCTACGTCGGTCTGGTGCTCGGTGGGGGAACCGGCGTCGGCACGGCGGGCTGGGTGCTCGGGATGGGGGTCGCCTCGCTCGCGGTGCACGGCGGCTGGGTGGGCGTCGGCCACCTCATGGGCAGCGCGGTTCCGGCCGCGGCCCTGCGGGTGATGCGCTACGTGGCCGCCGGGCTCCTGCTCGGGCTGTCGGTGCACCTGCTCGTCAGCTGACCGGTACCGTCGAGTCCATGCGATGGACGGTCCACGGCGAACGGGCGATCTACCAGTCGGAGTGGATGGATGTGGTGCTGACCGACGTCGAGGTCCCCGAGGTCGCCGGTCGACCGTCGGAGCGCTTCGAGCACCACGTGGTCCGCTCCGCCCCTGCCGCCGGCGCGGTGGTCGTCGACGTGATCGACGGCGTCCCATCGGTGCTGCTCCTCTGGCGCCACCGGTTCATCACCGACTCCTGGGGCTGGGAGATCCCTGCCGGTGGCATCGACGGCGATGAGCCGTCGCTCGACGCCGCGTTGCGCGAGGTGCTCGAGGAGTCGGGGTGGGAGGTCGGGGGCGAGGTCGGCACCATCGAGCACCTGATCGACTACTTCCCTGTCAACGGCCTGAGCGACAAGCGCTTCGACCTCTACCTGGCTCGCGGTGCTCGCCACGTCGGCGATCCGGCGGACCCGTCGGAGTCGGAGCGGATCGAGTGGTTGCCGCTCGAACGGCTGCGCGACGAGATCGCGGCGGACAACATCCGCGACGGGTTCTCGCTCACGGCCCTCCTCTGGTGCCTGGCGTTCGACCTGATCTGAACGATGCGGGCCTGAACGATGCGAGCCTGAACGATGCGGGCCTGAACGATGCGGGCCTGAACCGGGGATCAGCTGACGCGGGCGTCGCCGGCCTCGGCCAGTTTCTTGGCCCACGGGTAGTCGGGCTTGCCCGACGGAGAACGGACGATCTCGTCGACCACGTGCAGCTCGCGGGGCACCTTGTAGCCCGCGACGAGCGTCCGCGCATGTTCGGTCAGGTCCTCCAACGTGGCCTCGTGGCCGTCGCGGAGCTGCACGATCGCGGCGACCCTCTGGCCCCAACGCTCGTCGGTGACGCCGACCACGAGGCAGTCGTACACCGCCGGGTGGCCCTTCAACGCGGCCTCGACCTCTTCGGGGAAGATCTTCTCGCCACCGGAGTTGATGGACACCGATCCCCGGCCGAGCATGACCAGTCGACCGTCGTCGGTCCAGCGGGCGAAGTCGCCGCCCATCGAGTAGCGGTTGCCGTCGTTGGCGGTCACGAACACCTCGGCGGTCTTGGCCGGGTCGTTGTAGTAGCCGAGCGGGATGTTGCCGGTGCGGCCCAGGCGCCCGACGGTCGTGTCGCGGGCCGGGATGACGTTGAGGTCGTCGTCGAGCACGGCGACGTCACGACCCGGGTTCACGGTGGGGCCGCCGCCGTCGACCTTGGCGCCCTTGGCCGCGTAGGTGACGCCGTTGAAGCCGCCCTCCGTGGAGCCGATCGAGTCGGTGATGATCAGGTCGGGGAAGCGCTCGAGGAAGCGCTCCTTGACCGATTGGGAGAAGAGGGCCGCGCTCGAGCTGACCGAGATCAGGCTGGAGGCGTCCCAGCGCCCGGCATCGGCCTCGAGCGCCTCGATCATCGGGCGGGCGACGGCGTCACCGGTGATGATCACCGAGTTGATGCCGTGGGCGTCGACGAGGTCCCACACGCCCTCCGCGTCGAACTTGGACACCAGCACGATCGTGGAGCCGATGAACCACTGGCTCAGCATGGCGATCTGCGCGGCGCCGTGCATGAGCGGCGGGATCACCCCGAAGATCAGCGGCGTCTCGGACGCGGCGGCGATCTCGGCCTTGGTGAACTCGGAGGAGACGCGTTCGTTGGTGAGCGCGTCGATGCCCTGGCCGAGGGCGAAGAAGATGTCCTCATGGCGCCACATCACACCCTTGGGCATCCCGGTCGTGCCGCCCGTGTAGATGATGTAGACGTCGTCGTCGGAGCGTTCGTCGAAGTCGCGCTCAGCGGAGCGATCGGCGCAGGCGTCGTCGAAGGCGGTCGAGTCGAGCGTGCTCACGTCGGTTCCAGAGCCGTCCTCGACGTGCACGAGCGTGCGCAGCTCGGGTGCCCCGTCGACGACGGCGGCCATCCGGGGGGCGTAGTCCTGGTCGAACACGCATGCCACCAGGTCCGCGTTGCCGATCAGGTAGGCGAGCTCCGCCTCCACGTAGCGGTAGTTCACGTTGATCGGCACGGCCCGGATCTTCAGGCTTGCGAGCATGGCGGTGACCCACGGCTCGGAGTTCACCGCGTAGATGCCGACGTGGTCGCCCGGCCCGACGCCCTGGGACTGCAGGTAGTGGGCGAAGCGGTTCGCCCGGGCGTCCAGCTCGGCGAACGTCAGCTCCTTCCCGTCGCAGATGATGGCGACACGGTCCGGCACGGCGTCCGCTGTGTGCTCGAAGAGGTCCGCGATGTTGTAGGCCACGTCGGAAACCTAGAACAGGTTGCACTCAGGCGGGCGAGGGCGTGGCCCCGTCCGCCGTGGCGCGAGCGCGTCGGCGCGTCGCCGTCACCGGTGCCGGCGCCTTGGCGATCGTGGGGTCGATCGCACCGGTCGCCGTCTTGATCTCGTCGAACGCCGTGCCGACGGCACCGGCCAGCTCCCAGATGTCGGGCACCAGGTCGGTGCAGCCGAGGAAGCCGAAGTCGACGCTGTCTCGGTAGCTCATCACCGTGATGTTGAGGCCGGCGCCGTCCATGATCGGTCCCATCGGATAGGCGGCGACCATCTCGGCCCCTGCCATGTAGAGGGGGAACGGCGGGCCGGGAACGTTCGAGATCACCAGGTTGTGGATGGGCCGGTGCGAGTTCGCCAGGTTCATCGAGCTGTACAGGCGCGCCGCGAGCCCGAAGGTCCGGGGAGCGGCCCACTCTGCCCAGTCGGTGAGCGTCAGCGCTCCGACAGCGTTGTGGTCCTCCTTGGCCCCGACCGTGGAGGTGGCGATGGTCTGGATCCGCTCGAGCGGGTCGTCGACGTCGGTCGCCAACGTGGTGAACAGCGCCGAGACGTGGTTGCCCTGGACGTGGCGCTGGTCGTCGGGACGCACCGAGACGGGGCAGACGGCGATCAGCGACTCGTCTGGGAACGCGTCGATGCTCTGCAGGTAGTTGCGCAGCGTGCCAGAGCAGATGGCGAGCACCACGTCGTTGACCTTGACGCCGAGCGCCTCCTTGACGGCCTTCACCTCATCGAGCGGGACCCGGGCGAAGGACACGGAGCGGTCTGGGGTGATCGACGCGTTGAACGGGGTGCGCGGGGCGGTCAAGGGGATGGCGCCGTGGCGCCGCTGCGGGTTGCGGATGCCGGAGACCAGGTTGTTGACCGACCTGGCGGTGCGGCCGATCAACCCGATCGCGTCCCCGTAGACCCGGGCCTTGGACGCCGCGGCGTACGACAGCAGCTCGATGTCGCTCGGCACGTGCTCGGTCGGCACCGGATCCAGGTCGATCTCACGGCCATCGGCGCTGAGGTCGAACAGCTCGGTCATGATCTCGGCGCCTGCGGCCCCGTCCACAGCCGAGTGGTGGACCTTGATCACGAAGCCGAAGCGGTCGTGCTTGAGGCCCTCGATGACCCACGCGTCCCACAGCGGACGGGTCCGGTCGAGGGGGACCGACGCGATCTGCCCGGCGATCTGGGCGAGCTCCTGACGCCCGCCGGGTGCCGGGCACACGACCCGGTGGACGTGCTCGTCCAGGTTGAAGTCGGGATCCTCGATCCACACCGGATGGTGGAACTGGAACGGCACCTCGACCAGCCGACGCCGGAACGGCGGTACGAGCGGCAGCCGCTCCTCGATCGTGGTCCGGACCTTGTCGAAGGTGTAGCCCCCATCGATGGACGACGAGTCGTAGATCGCGGTCATCGCCACGTGCATGTGGCCGGCCGGTGTCTCCAGGTACAGGAACGTGGCGTCGATCCCCGACAGTCGCTCCACCGTTGCTTCCCCTCGTCCGCTGCCCGTGCGCTCGGTCGCGCCGCGATGTCCCACATCATCGCCGTTCCGGCCCGACTCTGCCCGTCGAACGCGAACTGGCTGTCACCTCGGCTGTTCGAGCAGTCGAAGCGACAGCCAGCTCCGGGTTCGGACCCGATCGGTGGATCCAGGCTCAGGCCTTGGGTCGGACGGCCTCGACCTCGAGGGCGATCTTGACCTTCTTGCCGACGACCAGGCTGCCGGTCTCCAGCGCCTGGTTCCACGTGAGGCCGAAGTCGGTGCGGTCGATCTCGGTCTCGGCGGAGAAGGCGATGCGCTCCATGCCGAACGGGTCGTCCAGCGCACCCTCGAACTCGGTCTCGAGCTCGACGGAGTTGGTGACGCCGTGGATGGTGAGGTCGCCGGTCACGACCCAGTCGTCGCCGTCCCGACGCAGTCCGGTGGAGGCGAACGAGAGGGTCGGGTGGTTCTCGACGTCGAGGAAGTCGGCGCTGCGGATGTGGGCGTCGCGCCCCTCGTCGCGGGAGTTGAACGAGTCGGCGGCGATGCTCACCCTCACGCTGGAGCTCTCGACGGGGTCGGCGATGGTGATGGTGCCGTCGACCTTCTGGAACTCGCCACGGACCTTGGAGAGCCCGAAGTGCTTCACGGCGAAGCCGACGTGGGTGTGGCTGCCGTCGATGTCGTAGGTGCCGGCGGCGGGGAGATCGCTCATGGGGGTGCTCCTCTTCGGTCCCGGATCGTCGGTGGTCGCTGTCCGGGAGTAGTTGGATGTCGTGTCAACAAACATATGCAGCAACAATTGCGATGTCAACTATTTCATCCGCAATGAAGTCGCGGTACGGTGCGGGCATGGCTGACACCCAGGAACCCGGATGCGGCTCCGACGAGCGCATGCGCACGTTCGGGCTCCTGCTGGAAGCCCACCAACGACTCACCCGTGTGCTCGACGCCGACCTCCAGCGCACCGACGGCATCAGCCTCCAGACCTTCGAGGTGCTGCTGCGGATCTCCCGGTCGCCCGAACGTCGCCTCACGATGAGCGAGCTGGCGGGGCAGGTCGCCCTCAGCGCGGGCGGTGTCACGCGGCTGGCCGATCGCCTGGAGCAGGACGGGCTCGTCGCCCGTCAGGCGTGTCCGAGCGACCGTCGGCGCATGCACCTCGTGCTGACAGACGACGGCGACCGCGTGCTGGGATCGGCGATCGAGCACCACTCGGTGGCGCTCGACGAGCACCTGTGCTCGAGGGTCGATCCGGCGGACCTCATCGTGGTCGATCGGGTGCTCGACACGCTGCGACGACCGGCGGCTGCGGCAGCCACCACCTGATCGTCGGCGGCTGCCGGTCGGTCGCCGCTGTGGTAGCCCGATGCGATGGGGTCTCGCACCGGATCGAGCGCATCGTCACCATCTGGATCGTCGTCACCCTCCGAGCCGTTGTGGACGCCGTCGCCCGAACGGGTGCGCGCCTCTCGGATGCACGAGCTCGCCGTGGCAGCGGCGAACCTCGCGGCGCCGGGCGCGGGCGGGCACGAGCGGTCCGGCGCGCTCGACGCCGCCGAGCTGCACCGCTGGTCGGTCGAGCATCCCGACGCGTTCTGGCACCTGGCGATGTCCGAGCTGCTGCCGTCGGTGCCGTTGCACGGTCCGGTGCTCCACCGCGGCGAGCACATCGCGGACGTGTCGTGGTTCCCCGACGTCCGCCTGAACGTCGCACAGCAGATCCTGCTCGGCGGCCCGCTGGAATCCACGTTGCTGGTCGCCGTCGACGAACGGGGTCGTCGACGAGAGCTGAGTCGGGCCGACGCGCTCCACCAGGTGGGCCGCGTCGCCGCCGCGCTGCGGGCCGCCGGTGTGACCGAGGGCGACCGGGTCGCGGCATGGATGCCGAACACCGCTGAGGCGTACCTGCTGATGTTGGGCGTGGCCTCGGTCGGAGCGGTGTTCAGCTCCACCTCGCCCGACTTCGGGGCCGACGGCGTGATCGACCGCTTCAGCCAGATCGAACCGACCCTGCTCGTCGCTGCCGACGGCTACACCTACGGCGGCAAGGCGTTCGACCGTCGGGCTCAACTCGGGGAGGTGCTCGACGCGCTGCCGAGCGTGCGCTGCTCGGTCGTGGTCCCGTTCCTCGACGACGATCCCGATCTGTCGGGCGTGCACGCCGGTGCCGGTGGTGCCAGCGGACCGGTCATCTGGGACGACTGGTTGGCGCCGTACGACGGGGAGCCTCCCGACTTCGTGGCGGTCCCGTTCGACCACCCCTGGTACGTCCTGTTCAGCTCCGGCACCACCGGCGTGCCCAAGTGCATCGTGCACCGAGCCGGCGGCGTGCTCCTGACCCACGCCAAGGAGCAGCAGCTGCACCTCGACGTGCGCACCGGCGACCGGGTCTGCTGGTTCACCACCACGGGATGGATGATGTGGAACTGGCTCGCGTCGGTGCCCGCATCGGGTGCGTCGATCGTCCTCTACGACGGCAACCCCGCCCACCCCGGACCTGGTCGACTGTGGGACCTGGTCGAGTCCGAGCAGCTGAACCTGCTGGGCGTGTCGGCGAAGTACCTCGACGCGGTGCGCGCCTCGGGGTACCGACCCGCCGAGTCGGCCGGCCTGAGCTCGTTGCGGACGTTGGCGTCCACCGGTTCGCCGCTGTCGCCGGAGGGCTTCGACTGGGTGATGGCCGCCGTCGCCACCGGGGCGTCACCCGACGGGCTGCACCTGGCATCGATCTCCGGCGGCACCGACCTGTGCGGGTGCTTCGTCGGCGGCGATCCGACGCTGCCGGTCTGGTCCGGAGAGATCCAGGGCCCTGCGCTCGGCATGGCCGTCGACGTGTGGACCGATGCCGGTGAGCCTGCAGCGGTCGGCGACCGCGGCGAGCTGGTGTGCACCGAGCCGTTCCCCTCGATGCCGCTGCGCTTCTGGGGTGACGACCCCGACGGCGCTCCGGACGGCCTGGGTCCGAAGTACCGGGCTGCCTACTTCGAACGCTTCGCCGGCGACGACATCGGCTCAGCCGTGTGGGCCCACGGCGACTTCGCCACCTGGACCGAGCATGGGGGGATGGTCATCCACGGCCGCTCCGACACCACCCTCAACCCGGGTGGGGTCCGCATCGGCACCGCCGAGATCTACCGCCAGGTCGAGCAGGTCGACGGCGTCGAGGAGGCGCTGGTGTTCGGTCAGCAGGTCGACGGCGACGTGCGCATCGTGCTGCTCGTGCGGCTCGCTTCGGCCTCCGACGGATCCGTCGGCGTCCTGACCGACGAGCTGCAGGCCCAGATCCGCGAGCGCGTCCGCACCGGCTGCACACCCCGGCACGTCCCGGCGGTGATCGTCGCCGTTGCCGACCTGCCCCGGACCCGCTCGGGCAAGCTCGCCGAGCTGGCCGTGGCCGACACCGTCAACGGCCGCCCGGTCCGCAACACCACGGCGCTGGCCAATCCCGAGGTGCTCGCCGACATCGCCGCCGCGGTTCCCGAGGCGAGCTCCTGACGCCAGGAGCGTGGCGTTCTGTGTGCAGCCAGTTCGGTCCTGGCCAACTCGTTGCACGCAGAACGCGTCGACATGGGAACTGACGTATCGTCAGCTCCCGCTCGCCGCGACCACCAGGGGGACCCTCACATGGCCGACGCTTCGACCGTCGACGCCGCACACGCCGCGGCCTTCCAGTTCCAGGGTCAGGACATCCCGTGGCTCGTCGACCACTGGGCCACCCACCGGCCCGACAAGGCGTTCCTGATCTGGGAGCCCAAGGACGGTCCGTCGCGCACCTGGACCTACGCCGAGTTCTCCGAGGAGACCCAGCAGGTCGCCGCCGGCCTCGCGGCCCGGGGCGTCGGCGTCGGCGACATGGTCCTGATCCACGCCGAGAACTGCCCCGAGGCCGTGATCGGCTGGTACGCGTGCGCTCGCCTGGGCGCCGTCGCGGTGACCACCAACACCCGCAGCGTCGCGGCCGAGGTGAACTACTTCGTCACCCACACCGGCTGCGTCGGTGCGATCACCCAACCCCGGTACGCGTCGCTCGTCGCCGAGGCGGGCCCCGACCTCGGCTGGATCGTCGTGACCTCCGACAACTCCGGCGTTCCCGCCTCCACCGAGGAGCTGGCCCACGGCCGTGACGGTTGGGACGACCTGCACCTCGATGCGGCCGATGTGCCGCCACGGGACCGCGACCCGCTGGCGCCCGCCGGCATCCTGTTCACCTCCGGCACCACGTCGAAGCCCAAGGCGGTGGTGCACACCCACGCCAACGCGCTGTGGGCCGCCAAGGTGAACCCCACGAACATCCAGCTCGAGGCCGACGACGTCTACCTGGCGTCGCTGCCGTTCTTCCACGTGAACACGCAGAGCTGGGCGATCTGGTCGATCCTCGGCGTCGGCGGCACCGTCGTGCTCCAGCCCAAGTTCTCAGCGTCGCAGTTCTGGCCGGTCATCGAGAAGCACTCCGTCACCCACATCTCACTCCTGCCGTTCGTCATCCAGACGGCGTTCGAGCAGGGCATCCCCGAGGACCACACGGTCAAGGTCGGCGTGTTCGGCCTGATCATGCCGGTGCTCGACCAGATGATGAACATGAAGGTCATCGCCGCCTACGGGATGACCGAGCTCGTGACCCACTGCATCCACTCGAACCCGTGGGAGCAGTATCCGGAGATGGCGATGGGCAAGGTCTCGCCCGGCTACGAGATGCTGATCGTCACCGAGGGCGGGGAGCTGGCGCAGGTCGGCGAGATGGGGGAGCTGTGGATCCGTGGCATCCGCGGCGTGTCGGTGTGCAAGGAGTACTTCCGCAACGACGAGGCCAACGAGAAGTTCTTCACCGATGACGGCTGGGCCCGCACCGGCGACATCGTGATGCTCCTCGACGACGGCAACATCCGCTACTGCGACCGGGACAAGGACGCGCTCAAGGTCGGGGGGGAGAACGTGTCGGCCCGAGAGGTCGAGGACGCCATCCGCGCCGCTGGCGTGCCGCTCGCCGACATCGCCGTGGTCGCCCAGAGCGACAAGCGCCTCGACATGGTTCCGGTCGCGTTCGCCATCAAGGGCGACCCGAACCTGGACGACGAGGCCACTGCCGCGCAGATCATCGAGCACTGCGCGGCGAACCTCGCCGACTTCAAGGTGCCCCGAGCCGTCTACTTCGTCGACGAGTTCCCCACCGCCGAGCTCGGCAAGGTCTCCAAGAAGGACCTCCGCGAGCTGGCCGACAGCTACCTCGAGCCCTGACCGCCCGGTCGCGTGGCGAACTTGTACGTCAGGGTGCGCCGGGGTGCTCGATGGCGTACAAGTTCGACGGATCGACGGCGAGCCGGCGCATGGTCAGCCGAGGAGGACCGTGGAGATCGCGTCCGGCACGCTCGTCGGGCCGGCCAGCTCGGTCCATCTGGCGCCCAGCGCAGTGGCCAGGGCCTCGGCATCCGCGGTGTCGCCGAGCGGCGCCAGCACCGCGAGCTCGTGGGTGCCGGCGGCGTGGGGGAGCGGGTCGCCGCCGGTGGTGGCCCGGCAGTCCGACATCAGGAGGGTGATGCGCCGCCCGGCGTCGGAGCGCGCGAGCTGGGCGCCGGCGACCCGCAGCGCGAGGGCGAGGTCGGTGACGCCGAAGCCGCGGAGCCGCAGGAGGTCACCGACCACGACGTCGGGCGATCGGACCTCGTCCTGGGCTTTCACGACGACGGCATCTTCGGCGAACGCCACGACGGAGCAGTCGAGCGGTGCTCGGAACAGCACCGACGCCGCCGCCACCGCGGCCGCGGCCAGGCGATCGCCGGCCATGGAACCCGAGCGGTCGACCAGCAGGCACACCGCGGTCGACGGGCGCTGCCACGCCTGCACGTGGAGCCCGTCTGCCTCGTCCACCGCGCCGGCTCCCGATCGTGTGGCGACGATCGCATCGAGGGAGGCGTCCACGTCGATGTCGCCCTCTGCCTCGCGCGCCGGCACCGACCGCAGGCGCGACACGCCTCGGCGACGCTGCGGACCGATCCGGCCCAGGTCGACCATCAGGCGGCCGGCCAGCTGGCGGGCCATCGCCCGCAGGCGCTCGTCGGTGGCGCCGGTGAGGTCCGCCAGCAGCGCGAGCGTCTGGTCCGGGTCTTCGTCCATGGCTTCGGCGACGGCGTCGGGGTCGAGGACGCCGAGCTCGGGCGACAGCTGTTCGAACCGCTCGTGTCGCGCCAGGTCCCGTCGCGACGTCGTGCGACGTCCGGCGTCGGCCACCGCCTGACGGGCATCGTCGCCTTCCCTGACGTCGTCGCCGTCCTGGCCACCCCCACCCGGGGGCGGGGTCAGGCTTTTCCCGTTGCCGACCCGTCCTCGGCGGCGCCTCCACCATCCCCGTCGTCGCCATCGCTCCCACCGCTGTCCGCATCGGGCGCGAAGTGCCGATCCCACAGCTCGGTCACGACGTCGTCGGCAGTCCTGCCACCACCCTCGCGAAGTCGGACCCGACCCGACAGCGCCAGCAGCGCGGCGTCGAGCGTGACGCCCGGGTCGACCGCATCGAGGTCGCGGAGCGCGGCCAGCTCTGCGGCGACAAGCACGAAGTCGATCGCTCCCCGGACTGACGACCCGGTCCGGACGTCGGGGTGCTCGCGGCTGTCGCGGACCATGGCGACGGCCCTCAGCACGCCATCCCTGCCGAACGCCGATGCCGCGTCGTGTGCGTCTGCCTCCACGATCATCGCCTCGTCGGCGGCGGACTGGTAGCCCATGGCCAGCCGGCACACCCGGTCGTAGACCGCGGAGGCGATCCGGGCGGTGCCGACCGCGTCGAAGGGGTTCATGGCCGCCACCAGGCGGAAGCCCGGTGCTGCGACCACGTGGCCCAACCGAGGAACGTGCAGCTCACCCTCGCTCATCACGGTGATCAGCACGTTGAGCGTCTCTTCGGGGATGCGGTTGATCTCCTCGACGTAGAGCAGCGAGCCGTCGCGCAGCGCGGAGACGAGCGGTCCGTCGACGAACACGTCGGGGGAGTACCCCTCCGCGAGCACAGCGGCGGGGTCGAACGCTCCGACGAGGCGGGCGGGGGTGAGCTCCGCGTTGCCCTCGACGAACTCGAAGCCCACGCTCGACTCCTCGGCCACCGCCCGCAGCACGGTGGACTTCCCGGTGCCCGGCGGGCCCTCGAGCAGGAGGTGCCGGTTGGCCGCGAGCGCGGCGACGACCGCCTCCAGCTCGCGGCGCCGCCCCACGACCCGGGCCGTGAGGCGGCGGAGCAGCTCCGTGCCGCCAGGCGCGGGAGCTCGCTGCGGTTGGGCGGCGGTCACGTGAAGTCGAGGACCCCGCGGATGTTCTTGCCGTCGCGGAGGTCCTGGTAGCCCTTGTTCACGTCGTCGAGCGGGTATCGGTTGGTGATCAGCTCGTCGAGCTTGAGGTCGCCCTCCCGGTACATCGAGAGCAACGCGGGGATGTCGTAGCGGGGGTTGCCGGAACCGAAGATCGTGCCCTTGATCTCCTTGTTCATCATCGAGAGCATGAACAGGTTGAGGGCCGCGTCGGTCTGCAGCATGTTGCCGATGGCGGTGACGACGAGCGTGCCGCCCTTGGACGTGAGGGTCAGCGCCGGCTCGATCATCTCGCCGGTCACCACGCCGGGCACCAGGATGACGGCATCGCACATGTCACCCCAGGTGAGGTCGGGCACCGCGAGCTGCGCTTCCTCGATGGAGCTGTAGGTGTGGGTGGCGCCCATCTCCATGGCCTTCTCGCGCTTGAACTCCACGGGGTCGATGGCGATCACGCGCTTGGCGCCGGCCATGCGGGCGCCCTGCACCGCGTTGATCCCGACGCCGCCGATGCCGATGACCGCGACCGTGTCGCCGGCCTTGACGTCGGCCCGATGCACGGCCGAACCCCAGCCGGTGGCGACGCCGCACGACACGAGTGCGGCGACGTCGAGCGGCAGGTCGGGCTCGACCTTGACCAGCGAGTCCTGGCTGACGAGCAGCTTCTCGGAGAACGTGCCGACCTGAGCGAAGCGGGCTGCCTCGACGTCGCCGATTCGGTGGGAGACGTCGCCCGGCTCCCGGGTGATCATCTGGAGGTCGAACAGCTTCGCTCCGAGGTCGCAGATGTACTGACGGCCGCTGGAGCACCACTTGCAGCGACCGCAGCTCGGCACGAACGACATGGCGACGTGGTCGCCGGGGGCGACGGTCGTGACGTCGGGGCCGACGGCCTCGACGATGCCGGAGCCCTCGTGCCCGCCGACGAACGGGAAGTGGGGGACGAGCATGTCGCCCTGCACGACGTGCTCGTCGGAGTGGCACAGCCCGGCGTACGCGGTCGTGACCAGCACCTCGCCCGGGCCCGGATCATCGAGGACCATCTCCTCGATCTTCCAGTCCTCATGGTGGCCCCACAGGACGGCGGCACGGGTGGTGGTCGGCATCGGTTGTCCCCCTGATCTGCGGCGGACGGGTGCATCCGCCGTCGAGCGGCGACTCTATCCCCGCGCCGACGCCCTGCGAACGGCGTCCGGGCGAACGATCGTCCTCATCAGCTCGACACGCCGATCGTCACGACGACACCCATGAGGAGGGTGTCGGCACGACCACCTGCCAGGCGAACCGAAGGTCGTCCTGCTGCGAGCGGACCTCTCGGATCTCACGCTCTCGGTCATGGCTCGCCTCGGGGATCTTCGGCCGGCAGGATCCGTGCCTCGACGCCGAGCACGCGATAGGTGTCGACGGCACGTCGGTCGAGGCTGACGAGGATCGCGCCGTGCTCTCGTGCGGCGGCGCCCACGAGGGCGTCGTAGATCGCACCGCCGGCGATCTCGCCGCCGGCGAGCTCGGCCATGAGCTCCTGCGTCGCTCCCTCTGACAGGAACCTCGTCTCGGGGAAGTTGGTGGCGAGGAGTCGGGCGATGGTCGCCGGGGGGCGGCGCGCCGGAGGCGGGAGTCGGGTCAGCACGGAGAACGTCTCGAACGCCGCGTGCCCTGCCAGACCGAGCCGTCGGCCGCGCAACCCGTCGACGATCGCAGCGTGGTGGACGTGGTCCTCGACCGACAGCGCGACCGCGGCACTCGTGTCGAGCAGCTCGACCGGAACGTCACCTCTGGTCGGCATCTCGGAGCTCCTGCACCTCGTCCGCGGTGATCGGTTCGCCGGTGGCGGGGATCACGAGCCAGTCGTCGACCGTCACGAGCGAGCTCCCGGTCACGGGCTCGACGCGCAGGGCAGCACCGTCGGGGGTCACCTCCACCTCGCCGGGTCGGAGCCCCAGTCGGTCTCGAAGTGGCTTCGGGATGACCAGGCGTCCTGCCTTGTCGATGGTGGTTCGCATGCCATGAGATTACCAATGGATTGGCTCCTCGGTGGCGCCCGCGTGCGTCGGCGTCCGTGGGGTGGGTGTCGGCGCGCGGCGCCAACCTCGGCGAGGGACAGCCCTGGGGGCGCTGCATCGACTCGGTTCGGTCCTTCCTCGGGACCTGCCCGCCGAGGTGCTGTCGCCGCGCGAAGTGACGGCGGACGCTTCGCGTGCTCTCCGAATACGATGACGCGGTATCCGCACCCGCACAGGAGCCAGCGATGTCGATCGACACCACCACCCAGGACGCCGAGATCGTCGAGGCGACCGATGCCGCGACCGCCGACGACGTCGGCGTCACCGAGGGGACCTTGGTGCAGGAGGAGCTCCTCGTCGAAGAGGTCTCCATCGACGGGATGTGCGGCGTCTACTGACGCCCCGGACCGTCGCCCTGCCTGCCCGCCCGATGACGCGATCCGTCGCGCTCGACGACCACCTGCGGCTGCACTCCAGCGTGTCGCTGCGGCCCGAGCGGTTCGGCGCGCTCGCCTACAGCTTCACCACGCGCAAGCTGTCGTTCCTGAAGCACCCGGACCTGGTGCGAGTGGTCGAGTCGCTCGACGGCACGCGCACCGTCGGCCAGGCGCTCGACGCCGCCGGGATCGACGCCGCGCGGTCACGATCGTTCCTGACCGCTCTCGGCACGCTCGTCGCCTCCGAGATGTTGGAGCCCACCCCGGTTGAGGAGCCCGCGTGAAGATCGCCCCGCCGCAGCTCACCGTCCAACCCCCGACCGCCACCCGGCCACTGGTGGAGGAGTTCAAGGAGGGCCTCGACGCCCCGATCTGCCTGACCTGGGAGCTCACCTACGCCTGCAACCTGAGCTGCGTGCACTGCCTGTCGAGCTCAGGTCGCCGCGACCCGCGGGAGCTCAGCACCGAGGAGTGCTTCGCCGTCGTCGACGAGCTGCAGCGGCTCAAGGTGTTCTACGTCAACATCGGTGGCGGCGAGCCGATGCTGCGCTCGGACTTCTTCCCGATCGTCGAGTACGCAATCGACCACCAGGTCGGCGTGAAGTTCTCCACCAACGGCACCTTCATCGACGCCGACGCCGCCCGCCGCTTGGCCGGCATGGACTACCTGGACATCCAGCTCTCGATCGACGGCGCCGATGCGTCGGTGAACGACCTCGTCCGCGGCGAGGGCTCGTTCGCCGCGGCTCGCCGGGCGATGGACTACCTGGCCGACGCCGAGTTCGGCCCGTTCAAGATCAGCCTGGTCGTCACTCGCCACAACGTCGAGCAGCTCGACGAGTTCAAGGCGCTCGCCGACTCCTACGGCGCTCAGCTGCGGGTCACCCGACTGCGCCCGTCGGGCCGCGGTGCCGACACCTGGCACGAGCTGCATCCGACCCAGGCCCAGCAGCGCGACCTGTACCACTGGCTGCTCGGCCGCGACGACGTCCTCACCGGCGATTCGTTCTTCCACCTCTCCGCGTTGGGGGACCCGCTTCCCGGGCTCAACCTGTGCGGCGCCGGTCGGGTCGTGTGCCTGATCGATCCCGTCGGCGACGTGTATGCCTGCCCGTTCGTGATCCACGACGAGTTCCTCGCCGGCAACGTCCGCGACCCCGGCGGGTTCACGGGGGTGTGGCGCGCCTCGGACCTGTTCTCGTCGCTCCGCGAGCCCGACAACCCTGGCGCCTGCGCCAGCTGCGGCAGCTACGACGCATGTCAGGGCGGGTGCATGGCGTCGAAGTTCTTCGTCGGCCTGGAGCTCACCGACCCCGACCCCGAGTGCGTGCACGGTCATGCCGAACCGCTGCTCGCGGCAATCGGTGCAGGTACGTCGTCAGGGGCGCACGAGTTGCCGGTCCCGTCGGCGGACCACTCCCGCCCGGGCGTGCCGGTCCCGTCGCCGGTCACGCTCAAGCCCACGCGTCGCCACACCCGCTGAACGCGTCGTCGATCTCGGGCACCAGCGACCGCTGGCTGGTCTGTGGTGCCCAAGTTCGACGGTGCACGGGGCCGTCGAGCCGATCTCGGGCACCAGCGACCGCTGGCTGGTCTGTGGTGCCCAAGTTCGACGGTGTCGAGGGGTGGACCCCGAATAGTGTGCGGACATGGCTGGCAAGGGCATCACGGTCACCGACGAGCTGATCGAGTACCTCCTGGCGCACTCCCTGGAGCGGACACAGGTGCACCGCGACCTCGTCACCGCCACCAACGAGGCCATGGGCGACCGGGCGATCATGCAGATCTCCCCCGAGCAGGGTCCGTTCCTGACCTTCCTGGCCCGCCTGATCGGAGCGACGGAGGCCATCGAGGTCGGCACGTTCACCGGACTGTCGGCGCTGTGCATCGCCGAAGGCCTCGGCGATGGTGGGCACCTCACCTGCTTCGACATCTCCGACGAGTACGTGGCGGTCGGCCGCCCGTACTGGGAGCGCGCCGGTGTCGCCGGGCGCATCGACGTGGTGATCGGACCCGCGGCCGAGACGCTCGCCGCGTTCACGCCGGCCCGTCCCGTCGACCTGGCCTTCATCGACGCCGACAAGCCCGGCTACGCGGCCTACTTCGAGCTCGTGTTCGAGCGCATGCGGCCGGGTGGCCTCATCGTGTTCGACAACTCGCTGTACTCCGGAGCGGTGCTCGACCCGTCCGACGACGAGAACACCCGGGCGATCATGGCGGTGAACGACGCGGTGGCCGCCGACGCGCGGGTGGAGACCGTCCTCCTGAACGTCGGCGACGGCCTGCTGATGGCCCGCAAGTTGTGACGTTCTCCCCGTTGCGCACGATCTTGCAAGCGGTACCCTGAGCCCAGCGGACGCAGTCACCGAGACATAGCGGATGGACCTGCGGAATCGACCGGTCGCACGGTCGCAACAGGGAGACGGGAAATGATCGAGACCACCAAGACCGCTGTCCAGAGCACGATCAACCAGGCCCTCGAAAGGGCCAAGGCGGCGAACAGCGCGTTCCGCACCCACGACGACGTGGCGGTCGCCCTGCCCGGCGGGTTGTTCGGCCACGTGCGCAACGGTCGCCTGGTGAGCTTCGGCCTCGAGCCGGTCGGCGACGTCTACGTCGACCAGCAGGACCACGTGTCGGACCTGCCCGATGGCGGTTCCGGTCACTTCCTCTGGGGTCGCGTCGCTGCGGTCGCCGGTGGTGCCACCGCCGCTGCGTCCGCCATCGCCGGTGTGGTCGCCCTCGTCGTGGGTCGACGTCACGGCACGACTCCGTCGGCTTGACCCGAGCGCAACCACCCACCGCGAACTGATCAGTTCGCAACGCGCACGGCGAGCTCGGGGGATCTCGACGGCTCACACGCCGGATTCCCCCAAGTTCGCACCTGACCATCGCTTCCGACCTCCCGGACACCATGGCGTGTGTGTGAGACTCCGTCGGTGACCGACGACGCCGGGATCGCCGCGCTGCACGTCCCGGCGTGGCGACGGGTGCTGGGCTCGTGGTGGCTGCTCGCCGTCGTCGTGCTCGCCACCTATCTTCTCAGCCCGGTCCGCGACGCCACCGAGCACGACCCGGCCTTCGTGCCGCTGACCGCGCACAGCCTCGTGCACCAACGCGACGTCGCGCTCGACGAGTTCGGAGCGCAACGTCTGCTCGGCCACCCGATCGTGGTGACCGACGGATCGCTCGACCCCGGCTTCGTGGTCGGTTTGGTGGGCGCAGATGGATGGACGCAGCTGCAGGCAGCGGTTGCGGATCCCGATGTGGACGTCCTCGACTACTTCCCGTGGACCTCGGCGGTCGTTGCGGTGCCCGGCGTCCTCGTGACCGACCTCCTGGCCGCAGTCGGCGGCGGCCCCGACAGCGAAGAGCTGATCGCTGAGCACCGATTCGCGTTCGTCCACACCGCCAGCGCATCGGTGGTCGTCCTGGGCGCGGTGCTGGCGCTGCGCGCTGCCGCGCTGGTGGTCCTCTCGGGATCCGTGGACCGTCGTCGGGTGCTGGCCAACGCCGTCGCACTGGTGGTCGCGTTCGGGACCTCTGCGTGGTCCACCGCCAGTCGGGCGCTCTGGCAGCAGACGCCGTCGATCCTGATGCTCTCGCTCGCGCTCTGGTGTGCCGTGCGCGTCGATGCCGAGGTCGAGGCCGATGACGGTGGGGGAGCGTCGCGCTCCGACCCGTGGGTCCTGGGGTTGGGCGCGGCCGCTGCCGGCTCGGCGATCGCCCGACCGACCAACCTGGCCTTCGCGGGGATCCTCTTCGTGTGGGTGCTGGTCCGTCGCCGACCGACGGTGGCCACGCTCGCCTCGGTGCTGACCGGTGCCCTCGCCGTCGTCGGAGCGTTCGTCGTGGTGAACGCCGTGTTGGTCGACCGGCTGGTGCCCGCCTACTACTCGGCGGGTCGCGTCCAGTTCGGCGGGTGGTTCGCCGAGGCGGTCGCTGCCAACTGGGTGAGCCCCAGCCGCGGCCTGTTGGTCGCCTCACCGGTGCTGCTGCTGGCGGTGCCGGGCGCGATCGTCGCGTGGCGCGACCCGGAGCGACGCTCGCTCGTCGTCGCGCTCTGGACGTCGGTCGCGGCCGTGACGCTGTCGATCTCGGCGTTCCCGCAGTGGTGGGCCGGTCACAGCTTCGGGCCCAGGTTCATGACCGAAGCGGTGCCGCAGCTCGTCGTGCTGGCGCTGCCCGCGGTCGACGTCGTGTTCGCTGCCGACCGCCTCCGCGCCGGTTCGCCACGACGGGGCCGATCGGTCGCGGCGGCGGTGGCGGTGGTGGCGCTCGCCGCCTGGTCGATGGCGTTCCACGCCACCGGCGCGGTTGCCGGTGCGAGCGGGTGCTGGAACCGCTTCCCTGTCGACGTCGACTCGGATCCAGGGCGGATCTGGTCGATCGCCGACGCGCAGGTCCTCGAGCCGGTGCGGCGCGTGCTCGACGACGAGCGGCGGGCGGCTCAGGACGCCGCCTGTCTGCTCGCCGCGCCGACGTGAGTGCGGCGAGCTCGAACCGCGTCTGGCTGTCGTTCCGGTCGTGGGGCAGCCGTGTCGTGGAGCAGCCGTGCCGTGGAGCAGCAGCTCTGCCAGCCAGAACGGCTGTGACCCGGGCGTCGAGCAGCTACCAGTCGAGCTCGTCGCAGCCGCGGTGGTCCTCGGGCTCCACCTGCAGCGTGGCGTGGTGGATGCCGTGGTCGTCGGCCAGCAGCACCCGCGCCCGGTCGAGCACGGCGTGGTGGTCGGCGTCGTTGGTGACCATGACGTGCGCGGTGAGCACGTCCATGTCGGAGGTGAGGGTCCACACGTGCAGGTCGTGGACGCCGACCACGTCGGGGATCGCGCTGAGCCCGTCGGTCACGGCGTCGAGGTCGACGCTCGCCGGCGCAGCCTGGACGAGGACGCGCAGCGCGCTGGCCGCCAGGCGGATCGAGCGGGGCACGATCCAGACGGCGATCGCCAGACCGATCCATGCGTCGACCACGGTCGCCCCGGTGACCACGATGATGGCGCCGCCGACCACGACACCTACCGATCCGACCGTGTCGGCGAGCACCTCCAGGCGGGCGCCCTCGGCGGCCAGCGAACCGCCACCCGAGAGCAGCCGGAGGGCGACCACGTTGGTGAGCAGGCCGACCATGCCGACGACGAGCACCGGCCAGCCCGGCACGTCGGGCGGGTCCTGGATGCGCTCGATCGCCTCGAACATCGCCCACGCCGCGACCGCGAGCAGCAGCAGCGCGTTGGCCAGAGCGGAGAGCACCTCCAGGCGGTAGAGCCCGAAGGTTCGCTCGGGTCGCCTCGAGCGGGTTGCCATCACGACCGCAGCGAGAGCCAGGGCGATGCCCAGCCCGTCGGTCAGGACGTGGGCCGAGTCGGTCAGCAGGGCGAGCGAACCGGTGCTGAACCCGACGACGACCTGCACGACGAAGGTGAACAGGCTGAGGCCGAGGGCCAGGGTCAGGGGTCGCTTGGCGGCCTCACCGCTGCGGGCAAGTGCGGAGCCGTGGTTGTGCGTGCCGCCGCTGTGCGTGCCGTGGTTGTGCGTGCCGTGGTTGTGCGAGCCGCCGCCATCGGAGTGCGGACTCCGTTCGGGGCCGATCAGGTCGTGGTCGTCGTGGTCTTGGTTGTCGTGGTGGTGGTCGTCGTGGTCTTGGTCGTGGCTCTTGAACTCGGCGTCGGACGGTCCGCTCGTTCCCATCGGTTCCCATTCTGTCAGCTCGCGGCCGAACCGCGGCTACCGTCCCGCGCATGGTGGACTCTGCCCCCCGCCCTCACGGCGCCGAACAGCAGCGCGGGCCGAGCCGACGGGCCCGATGGAGCTGAGCTCGCTCGCGTGGCCGGAGGTCCCCGACGGGTCGATCCTCGTCGTCGCGGTCGGGAGCTGCGAGCAGCACGGTCCGCACCTGCCGTTCGACACCGACACCCGCATCGCCGTCGCGCTCGTCGAGGAGCTGGTGCGGCAACTCGACGACACCGGTCCCGCGCCGGGCGACACCGATCTGAACGACACAGCTCCGGACCACACAGCTCTGGACCGCACAGCTCTGGACCGCACAGCTCTGGACCGCACAGCGCCGATGGTCATCGGTCCGCCGATCGGGATCGGAGCGTCGGGCGAGCACGAGGGGTTCCCCGGGACCCTGTCGATCGGGACGGTCGCGCTGGAGGCCGTGCTCGTCGAGCTGGTCCGCTCCGCGCTGCCGTCGCCCGGCTCACCGCGCCCGGCGCGGTTCCGCGGGGTGGTGTGGGTGAACGGCCATGGCGGCAACGTCGAGGCGATGGGCCGAGCCGCCGCGCTGCTTTCCGACGAGGGACGGCCGATCCTGGCCTGGCACCCGAGGATCCCCGACGGAGATTCCCACGCGGGTCGCACCGAGACGTCGCTGCTTTTGCACCTGGACCCCGGCGCGGTGCGCATGGACCGGGCGGCGGTCGGTTCGACGGCCCGGTGGCGCGACATCGGCGACATCGTGGTCGCCGAGGGGCTGGCGGCCGTGACGCCCAACGGCGTGCTCGGGGACCCGACAGGTGCGTCCGCTGCAGAGGGTGCGACGATGTTCGAGCGTCTCGCCGGCCAGCTCCGCGACTCGGTCGTCGCGTGGCGGGACACACTGGTGCGGTGACCACCCCCACCCCTACCCCCGGCCTCACCCCCACCGCCCGTTCTGTTCCTCGAAATCGACAAAAATCCGTCGATTTCGAGGAACAGAACGGGCGGTGGGGGACAGCGCTGGTGACGGGTGCCGCCCGGGGGATCGGCGCGGCGGTCGCGGCCCGGCTCGCCGCCGACGGCTACTCGGTGGTGTGCGCAGACGCGTGCCAGGGCGATCTCGGGGCCGCGGACCTCGGCTATCGGTTGGCGACCGTGGACGACCTGCAACGGACCGTCGCAGCGATCGCACGATCCGGTGGCCGTGTCAGCGGCGCGGTGCTCGACGTGACCGACCGCGGTGGAGTGGAGGCGCTGGTCGGCTCGGTGCCGGACCTGGCGGCGGTCGTGTGCGCTGCCGGGGTCGTGTGGGGCGGTGCGCCGTTGTGGGAGATGCCACTCGACGCATGGCACGCGGTGCTCGATGTCAACGTGACCGGCACGTTCCACGTCATCTCCGCCGCGGTGCCGGCGCTGCTCGCCGGTGCCGAGCCGCGGTCGGGCCGGATCGTGGCCGTGGCATCAGCCGGCGCCCATCGCGGCTTGCCGCAGATGGCGGCGTACTCGGCATCCAAGCACGCTGTCGTGGGGCTGGTCCGCTCCGTCGCCGGTGAGCTCGGTGGGAGCGGGATCACGGTCAACGCCGTCGCCCCCGGTTCCACCCGGACCCAGATCCTCGACGCGTCAGCCGCGGCGTACGAGCTCGACGACGTCGAGGACTTCGCCGCGCACCACGCGACCGGTCGACTTCTCGACCCGGCGGAGATCGCGCACGGCGTGGCGTGGCTGTGCTCGCCAGGAGCCGGTTCTGTCACCGGCTCGGTCCTCGCCGTCGACGGCGGGATGACCGCCCTCTGACATGCGGTACCGGGCGGACAGGTCGCTGCGAATCCTGTCGGGCACCGACGGTCGTCCCGTCGCGATCGGTGGTTCGCCGATGCGCTTGTGGCGGTTGACCCCCGCCGGTGGTGCGCTCGTCGAGCGGATCATCGACGGGGCCGACATCGACCCGATCGACGGGTCGGCCGCCGCGGCGCTGGTCGAGCGCCTGGTCGACGGCGGTGCCCTGCACCCCGCCCCGGCGGAGCGGGCGGCCTCGAGCACGGGTGGCGGGTTCACGCCGGCCGACGTCACGGTGATCGTGCCGGTTCGCGACCGACCGTCCACGCTCGACGGCCTGCTCGGATCGCTGGCACCGGTGAGGTCGGCCGGTGCAGCTGTGGTCGTCGTCGACGACGGCAGCGTCGACGACGCGGCGCACCGACACGTCGCCGAGGTCCACGGCGCGACGTACCTGCGGCGCGACGTCGCCGGCGGACCTGCCGTGGCCCGTGACGACGGCATCGCTTCGCTGTCGACACGTGTGGTCGTCTTCCTCGACAGCGACTGCACCGTGGCGACCGAGGATGGAGCCGGCTGGCTCGACCCGCTGCTCGCCCAGCTCGGTGACCAGCGGGTGGCCGCGGTGGCACCCCGCGTCACCACCCCGGATGGGCCGAGTGTGCTCGACCGCTACGAGTCGACGCGCTCTCCGCTCGACATGGGCGACGAGCCGGCCCGGGTGCGCCCTGGAACCCGCGTGTCGTACGTGCCCTCCGCTGCGTTGGCGGTCCGGGTCGATGCCTACCGGTCGATCGGCGGCTTCGACCGGACGCTGCGAGTAGGCGAGGACGTCGACCTGGTGTGGCGCCTGGTCGACGGGGGGTGGACGGTCCGCTACGAGCCGACGTCGGTGGTCCAGCACCCGGCCCGGCCGACCGCCGTCGGCTGGTTGCGTCAGCGGTTCGACTACGGATCCTCGGCTGCCGGGCTGGCGGCGCGTCACGGCGATGAGGTCGCGCCGCTGCGCAGCCCGTGGTGGGTGGCCGTCGGGTGGGCGGCCGTCGGCGCCCGGCACCGGGTGATCGGGGGCTCGATCCTGGCCGCGAGCGCGGTCTCCATGGCCAGGCGCCTCGACGGTGTGCCGCTCGTCGAGGCGATGCGCATCTCCGTCGACGTCCACGGCCGCGCCGGCGACCACGCGGCTCGGGCGGTGCTCCGCACCTGGTGGCCGGCGATCCTGCCGGCGGCGGTCGTCGTTCGGCCGGCGCGGCGGGTCCTCACCGCATCGGTGCTGACCGTCGCGGCCGGAGCGGTGCGCGACGCGCGCCTCCGCGACGCCGAGACCGGCGACCGCTCCGGGATCGGCGAGCTCGCCCGCATCGGGGCCCTTGCCGTGGCCGACGACGCCACCTACGCCGTCGGCGTCTGGGCGGGCTGCGTGCGCGCCCGAAGCGCCCGGGCGCTACTGCCGAAGCTCACCCGGGCCTGACGCTGGAGCTCACGTTCGGCGGTCTCGCCGGACGAACCCGACCGAGCTGATCCCCGCCTGCGGACGCAACGCGTCCACCAGGCGGAACGAAGCGGGCGGCGGTGAGGGAGGCCGGGGCACGTACGCTCAGGCTGTGCTCGCGTGTTCGTACTGCGTCTCGGTCGACTCGCCGGCCGGTTGGGACACGGCGTTGATCGGTCGTGGCTCGATCGCCGTGTTGGCAGGCGTCGTCGCCGCGGTCGTCGCGATGCGCTCGGTCGGTCGACGTCGCACGGGAGCGACCCTGGCCGCGTTCAGCCTGTTGGTCGTGCTCCCCGCGACGGCCGTCGTCGGGCGCACCACGGTCGACATCGAGGTGGCGACGACTCGGCCACCCAGCGATGCGCCGATGTGGCGTGTCTCCTGCCGGACGGTGTTCCGGAGCTCGCCCGGCAGCGATCCGTGGATCACCGAGCTCGAGCAGGCGTGCCGCGATGCCACCGTCCTGCGCCGTGTCGCAGTGGGCGTGCTCGCTGTCGTTGCTGCGATCGTCGTGGTCGTCGGCGGCGTCCTGGCATCCGGTCGTGGCCGCTCGCACCGGGTCGGCCCGAGGCCGGCCTGATCGCGTCGCACCGGGCCCGTGGGGCGGGCGAGGTGAGGGGGCCGGCGGTGATGTCGATGCGCGCGACAGTGGGACCGTGCGAGTGCTGTTCGTCCACCACGACGCCAACTCGGGCGACGGTCACGTCGGCCGGGCGTTCGACGGGATGGGAGCGGAGGTCGTGACGCACCAGGTGTGCGCGGAGCCCTCCAGTCCCGTCGGTTCGCCGGTCTTCCCCGATCTCGTCGAGCCGGTAGCCGGTGGTGACGGCGCCGCGTTCGACCGCATCGTGGTCTTCGGGTCGCGCTGGTCGGTCGACGATCCGCAGGTCGCGCACTGGGTGGAACCGGAGATCCGGTTCCTGCAGAGGGCCGTCGCCGATGGCGTCCCGATCCTCGGTCTGTGCTTCGGCGCGCAGATCCTGGCGACCGCGCTCGGCGGCACCGTCGGGCGTACCGAGCACCCCGAGATCGGCTGGTTCGACGTCGACGTGAACGACGTGGGCGCGGTCGCCGGCATCGAGTCCGGCCCGTGGCTCCAGTGGCACTCCGACGCGTTCACCGTGCCCTCCGGGGCGACCGAGCTGGCCCGCAGTCGCGCCGGCCCCCAGGCCTTCGCGCTCGGACCGCACCTGGGCCTGCAGTACCACCCGGAGGCGGACCGCAGCGTCCTCGAGGGTTGGATGGTCGACGACCTCGACCAGCTGGTCGACGTCGGCTTGGACGCCGACGTGCTGCTCGCCGGCGCGGACGAGCACTTCGACGCAGCGGCAGCGAGGGCCCGCCGGCTCGTCCGCCGGTTCTGCGTGCAACCAGTTCGTCGTGGGTGAACTCGTTGCACACAGAACCGGGCGTTGGCTCGCAGGGAAGTGGAACGTGTTCTAGTGTCCGCTCCCGTCGCTGCCGCATCGGTGGCGCCGATCCGTTCCCACACCCTCGGGGGGTCCATCGTGGACGATGCCCAGGCGGGCGCAGAGCTGCTGCATGCCCCGCTCACGATCGAGTACGGGTTCATGCGGACCACCGGTCCCGTGATCGGTGCGTTCCTGACCGGGCTGCGGGAGCGCCGCGTCTTCGGGATCAAAGGGGCCGACGGGTCGGTGGTCTGCCCTCCGGTGGAGTACGACCCGACCTCGGGCGCGCCGCTGACCGAGCTCGTCGAGGTCGGCACGGAGGGCACGATCACCTCGTGGAGCTGGGTCGCAGCACCCCGACCCGAGCAGGCGCTCGACGAGCCGTACGCGCTGGCGCTCATCCAGCTCGACGGCGCCGACACCTCCATGCTCCACGCGGTCGCGGCTCCAGGCCCCGATGCGGTGAGCACCGGTGCCCGGGTCCGCATCCGTTGGGCGGCCCAGACCGAGGGCCTCATCACCGACATCGCCGCCTTCGAGTTGATCGGGGCCTGAGGTGGACGCACCAGACGTGAGCGACGATCGAACGATCTCCACGCTGCCCGACGGCCTGTGGACCCAGCCGCAGCCGACGGCACCCGACCTGGGCGTCGACGAGCCGGTGCAGCGTCTGCGCATGCCCGCCGCGATGGTCTACGACTACTCGCCCGGCCTGGCCCAGACACGGTTCCTGCGCGGCCTGCAGGAGAAGAAGCTCCTGGGTGAGCGCTGCCCCTCGACCGGCGAGGTGTACGTCCCGCCCCGTGGCGTGTCACCGGTGTCGGGCCTGCCCACCACCGAGCAGGTCGAAGTCGGCCCCAAGGCGACCATCACCTCCTTCTGCGTGGTGCACATCGGCTTCGGCGTCAACGCCCCGCCCACGCCGTTCGTGTCGGCCCTGTTCCTGCCCGACGGGGCCGCGGTGTCGCTGTACGGCACCGTCGGGGAGGTCGACTACGACAAGGTCCGCATCGGCATGCGGGTCGAGCCGGTCTGGGTCGACGACGACCAGCTCACCACCTCCATGGAGAACATCCGGCACTGGCGGCCGATCGACGAGCCCGACGTGCCCGCCGAGCAGCTGAAGGGACACATGTGATGGCGCCCGCACGAGAGGTCGCCGTCGTCGCCACGGCGCAGACCAGGCATCGCCGTGCTGCGACGGAGCTCAACGAGGTCGAGATGATCCAGCCGGTCATCCGACAGGTCCTCGACGCCGTCGGCGGCATCTCCGAGATCGGCTTCACCTGCTCGGGAAGCTCCGACTACCTCGCCGGTCAGGCGTTCAGCTTCGTCATGACGCTCGACGCAGTTGGAGCGTTCCCGCCGATCGTCGAGTCCCACGTGGAGATGGACGGTGCGTGGGCGCTGTACGAGGCGTGGCTGAAGATCCAGGCCGGTCATGCGGACACGGCGCTGGTGTACGGCTACTCCAAGGCATCGCCCGGCGACCTGCCCAACGTGATGAGCCGAGGCCTCGACCCCTACTACTACGGCCCGCTGTGGCCGGACTCGGTGGCGTTCGCCGGCCTGCAGGCCCGCGCCATGCTCGACGCCGGGACGATCACGGCCGAGGAGATGGCACAGATCGTCCACCGGAACCGGACCTCGGCGACGGCCAACCCCAACGCCCAGGTGACCGGCTCCGCGTCTGTCGACGAGCTGCTCGCCGCCCCGATGTTCAGCGATCCGCTGCGCCGTCACGACCTGCCGCCGATCTCCGACGGCGGCGTCGCCGTCGTGCTCGCGGCGGGTGACAAGGCCCGGGAGTGGAGCGACCGACCGGCGTGGATCCGTGGCATCGACCACCGGATCGACAGCCACAACATCGGTGCCCGCGACCTGACCGTCGCGCCGTCGATCGCCATCGCTGCGCAGAAGGCGGGCGTGGCCGGCGGACCGATCGACGTCGCCGAGCTGCACGCCCCCTTCTCCCATCAGGAGAAGATCGTGCGCGCCGGTATCGGCCTCGGCGAGGACGTCGAGGTCAACCCCTCCGGTGGGGCCCTCGCCGCCAACCCCATGCTGGCGGCGGGCCTGATCCGCATCGCCGAGGTGGCCGACCGCATCTCCGCCGGTTCTGCCGGTCGTGGCGTGGCGCACGCCACCGCCGGCCAGCTCCTGCAGCAGAACCTGATCGCAGTGCTCGAGGGGGACTCCTGATGGGTGCCAACCGCGTTGCCGTCATCGGCGTCGGCCAGACCAAGTACACCTCGGTCCGAGGCGACGTCTCGCTGCCCGGCCTGCTCCGCGAGGCCGCGTACCGCGCGCTCGACGATGCGCAGCTGACCATGGACGACATCGATGCCGTCGTCGTCGGCAAGGCCCCCGACTTCTTCGAGGGCATCATGATGCCCGAGCCGTACCTGGCCGAGGCGCTCGGCGCCGTCGGCAAGCCGTTGTTCCGGGTCCACACCGCCGGGTCCGTGGGTGGATCGACCGCCATCGTCGCCGCGACGCACGTGGAGTCCGGCGTGCACGAGCGGGTGCTCACGATCGGCTGGCAGCAGCAGTCGGTGTCGGAGGCGATGTGGGCCCTGTCGTTCCCGATCCCGTTCCAGCAGCAGCTGGTGGCGGGCGCGGGTGGCTACTTCGCCCCGTTCATCCGTGAGTACATGCGTCGCTCGAACGCACCGGAGGACATCGGGATCCTGGTGGCCCTCAAGGACCGGCTGAACGCGCTGAAGAACCCGTACGCGCACCTGCACGAGCCCGACATCACCTACGACTCCATCAAGGAGTCGTTCATGCTCTGGGAGCCGATCCGCTACGCGGAGACGTGCCCTTCGTCCGACGGTGCGTTCGCCATGGTGCTCGGGGGCGAGGCGGCTGCCGAGGCGGCGCACGCCGCCACCGGCACCCCGCCGGCGTGGATCCACGGCACCGCGATGCGCTCCGAACCGGCAACGGCATCGGGCCGCGACCAGGTGCGTCCACAGGCCAGCCTGGACTGCGTTGCCGACCTGTACCGCCAGGCGGGGATCACCGATCCGCGTGCGGAGATCGACGTGTGCGAGATCTACGTGCCGTTCTCGTGGTACGAGCCGATCTGGATGGAGGGCCTGCTCTTCGCCGAGGAGGGCGAGGGCTGGAAGATGACCGAGTCCGGCGCCACATCGCTCACCGGCGACCTGCCCGTGAACTGCTCGGGTGGCGTGCTGTCGACCAACCCGATCGGCGCGTCCGGGATGATCCGCTTCGGAGAGGCGGCCATGCAGGTCCGAGGTCAGGCCGGCGATCACCAGGTCGACGGCGCCAGGGTCGCGCTCGGCCACGCCTACGGCGGTGCCGCGCAGTTCTACGCCATGTGGATCGTCAGCAACGAGAAGCCCTGACCTGTTCGGGCTCCGCGATGCGTTCCGCCCCGACGACGGGGAACCGCCCGTGGCAGCACCCGATGCGGGCACCGGTAGCGTGAGCGCGTGAGCATCGCATCGCCGCAGGTCGCCCCCGAGCCGTCGGTCCGGGGCCGCGGCCTGGTCATCGCCGGTTCGCTGATGATGGTCCTCTCGGTCGTCGGCGGGATCGCCGTGTTCGGTCTGCTCGGCAGTCGCATCGGCTTCGAGGAGTTCATGCGCGACGTCGTGATCGTCGGCGACTCCGTGCAGCCGATCCCCGGCTCGATCGACTTCACCGTCGAGCCGCCGCTGAGCGGCGGCTCGTCGTCGATGGCGGTGGGCGTCGCCGTCGACGACGCCACGGTGGGAACGCCCGAGTGCACGATGAGGACCGAGCTCGGCGAACCGGTGGTGCTGACCCGCTCCCCGTTCGACTCGACCCTGCTGAACGGCGGCAGCGACTACCTGGTGGTGTCGTCGGCCCGCCTCGACCCCGGCGACTACACCGCCGAGTGCAGTTGGCCGGGTGAGCCGTCGCAGTCACCGATGACCGCGAGGTTCACCGTCGGTCGGACCCTCGACGGCGACGACCTCGGCCAGATCTTCGGTCCGGTGCTCGGCATGCTGGCCGTGTCGGGCGTCGCCGCTCTCGTGTTCCTGGTCGGACTGATCCTGCTGATCGTCGGGCTGGTGAAGCGGAGCCGGTCCCGTCGTGACGGCGGCGGAGCACCGCGCGGTGGTGTCGGTCAGCAATGGGGGGGCGAGCAGTGGGCCGCCGACCAGTGGGCCGGACAGCAGTACCCCCAGCCGCCCTACCCCCAGCAGCCCTACCCTCAGCCGGGCGCCGCGCAACCGACGTACCCGCCCTACCCTCAGCCGGGCGCCGCGCAACCGACCTACCCGCCCCAGCCCGGGCCGCAGGCTCAACCGCTGCCACCGACGACGCCGCCGCCGTCAGCACCGCCGTCGGGCTGGACGGTCCCACCGTCGAAGCGGCCCGGAAGCCCTGACGCGCCGACGTGGCCGACGCCGCCCGGCCAGGACTGAGGTCGGGGAAACCTGGCTCAGCCGGCCATCGGGTCGGAGCCGAACTTGCGCGACGCCGTCTCGACGGGATCGAAGGCCTGGGTCGTCGCGGGGTAGTAGACGAGCTGCGAGTCGTCGATGCCCTCGGCGTAGAACTGCGACGCCCACTTGCGGAACTTGCCGAACGGTCCGTCGGTGTCGGCGAGCGCTGGACGGGCCAGGTACGCCTTGTTGCGCCAGATCGGTGAGTCCTCCTGGACCTGCTTGTCGATCTCGGCGACGAACGCCTGCCCGACGGTCGAGCTGAGCGCGTCGTCGCCGAGCTTGCGGACCGTGAAGGTGAATCGCATGTGGCACGAGTTCGCGGTGAGCGGCGTGTTGCAGCCCATCAGGAACGTGTCGACGATGCCGGAGAAGCGGATGACGCTGAACCCCGGGCCGAACGAGTCCGCATCGATCCGGCCGTCGACCACACCACGGGGGGTGGGGAAGCGCTGGATGGACCGCATCTTGGTGCGGGGCCCGTCCATCTCGTAGCTCTCGAGCTCCGGGACCTCTTCGGTGTGGTGCACGTAGCGGAAGTGGGCCGCGTCGACGCCGTTCTCGGCGAGGTCCTGCCACGGTGCCTCGACCATGTACTCCCGGGTCTCGATGGTGGTGTAGTTCTCTGGGTCGTTGAACTCGGGGACCTCGGGGATGGTCCACATCGGCGCGGCCCCCTCGGGGTGGTACCAGGTCATGACCAGGCCGTTGGCCTCGGTCACGGGGTAGCTCTGGACGCACGCCTTCTTGTTGATGCGATCGGAGTAGGGGATCAGCGTGTTCTGGCCTTCGGCGTTGAAGCGCCACCCGTGGAAGGGGCAGATCATGTCGTCACCGGAGACCTGGCCGCCGTAGCCGAAGTGGGCGCCGAGGTGCGGGCAGAACGCGTCGTTCACGTGGACTGCCCCGTCCTCGTCCCGCCACACCACGAGCTTGCGGTCGAAGTACTCGATCGGCACGATCTGACCGGGCTTCACGTCGGCGGACCAGGCGACCTGGAACCAGCCGAACGGGATCGGGAACGGGGATCGGACCTGCATGCGACGTCCTCCTCGAGACGAAAACTAGAACGCGTTCTAGTGTAGCTACTGGTCGGCGGGCGCACAGCTCGGATGCTGCTCCGACCATCGTCGCACGGCGGAGCGCAGCCTGAACGGTCCGGACGGCGATGGCCCCTAGTCTCTCGACGGTGACGACGGAGATTCCGGGAGCGCGGTGGCGTTCGGCGGTGGCCGTGCTCGTGGTGGGCCTCACCGCGCTCGGCGCGGTCGGACTCACCGACGACGCCTGGCCCTTCGCCCCGTTCCGCATGTTCGCCCACGCGGTGAAGCCGACCGGCCGGGTGACCAAGGTCGAGTTCCTCGGCACGACCGAGTCGGGACGCGAGCGGCGGATGGACGCGCTGGAGTTCGGCCTGCGTCGCGCCGAGGTCGAAGGCCAGCAGGGCCGGGGAGGGCGGCTGACCGACGAGCAGATGGCCGCGCTCGTGTCGTCGTGGAACGACCGCCATCCATCCGATCCGCTCGTCGAGCTCGAGCTCCGCAAGCTGGGGAAGAACCTGGTCGACGGCGAGCCGGTGTCGAGCTTCACCGAGACGATCCAGGTGTGGCCCGAACGGAAGCCGTCGTCGTGAGCCACCAGCCCGCAACCGTGCCCCCGACGTCGCCCGATGGGGCATCCGATCGCCGCACCGACGAGCGAAGCGACCAGTCATCGGTCGGGTCGGTGCTCGACAGCGTCCGCTCGGGTTGGGATCGCTACTGGTTCGAGCCGGTGCCGGCGGAACGCGTCGACGTGTTCGCCCGGATCATCGCGGTCACCGTGGTGTTCACGGTCCTGGTCACCGACCAGTGGAACGCGATCCACGCACACGCTCCCGAGGAGTTCTACCGGCCGGTCCTGATCGCCCGACTCGTCCACCTGGGAGCACCGACGCCGACCACGATGACGCTGCTGCAGATCACGGTGGTGCTCGGTGCCGGCTGGATGCTCACCCGTCGGGCACCGCGGGCCGCCGCGGCCACAGTGTTCGTCGCATACGTCGTGTGGCTGCTCTGGGCGTTCTCGTGGTCGAAGGTCGACCACGACCGACTGACGATCGTGGTGGCCCTGCTCGTCCTGTCGCTCACCCCTCGGGTCGGGCCGGCCTTCGAGCGGCTGTCGGGCTGGGCGATGCGTGTCGTGCAGGTGGTGTTCGTGCTCGCGTACCCGTTCTCGGCGTGGGCCAAGATCCGGTTCGGGGGCTGGGGGTGGATGGAGTCCGCCACCTTCGCCCGTGCGATCGTCCGCCGCGGCTCCGCGCTCGGCGACGCGCTGCTGCCCTACCCGGGACTGCTCGTGGTCACCCAGTGGGCGTTCATCGCCTTCGAGGTGGTGTCGCTGGTGCTGCTGTTCCCGAGGGCACCGCGCACGGTGCGGGCGCTGGCGCTCGTCGGCGTGTTCCTGTTGCACCTGATGACGTTCCTGATGATCGGCATCTCGTTCCTGCCGCACACGATCTGCATCGTCGCCTTCCTGCCCCTGGAGCGGCTCAGCCGCCGCTGGCGGGCCGATCACCGTGCGATGGCTGCATGATGCCGAGCCCGGGCCCGCAGGACGGGCGTTCGTCGGCGCACCGCGCGTCGTCGTGCACCCGGCAGACTGAGGGCATGCGCACGACGCCCCGCTCCCGCCGCTCCCGCCCGCTGCTCGCGCTGGTCCTGGCAGCGATCGCGGCGCTCGCGACCGGGTGCGGCGGTGGTGGCGAGGTGGTGCTGCCCGCGCCCAAGGAGTCCGACGAGCGGCCCGCGCCCGACGACGGCGATGGCTCCGCCAGCGAGTACTGCGCGGCGGTCGCGGAGCTCGAGGCGACCGATGACTCGGAGATGGACGACCCGGCCAAGGCGGTCGAGGCCCTGGCGGCCCTGGGCGACGTCGCCCCCGTGGAGCTCAAGCCGTCCTTCGAGGTGCTGGCCGGCGCGGTCGAGGAGCTCGCAGCGCTCGACGAGAGCGACCCGGACGACATGAACAGGTCGCTTGAGATCGTGTTCGACCAATCGGTGATCGAGGCGGCCGGTCGCATCGACGAGTTCACGATCGACGAGTGCGGGATCGACCTCGACGAGGGGGGCGCCGACGATCTGCCTCTCGAGGACATGCCCACCGATGACCTGCCCCTCGACGAACTGCCCGCCGACGACGGCGCCGGTGACATCGACCTCGAGCACATCGACGGCATCAAGGAGGCCAACAGCGCGGCGTCGTGGTCGTCGAAGCTCCGGACCACCACGATCACGAACGACACGTACGTGACGCTGGCCGCGGACCCGGCCGATCCGGTGACGGCGGAGGAGGCGATGGCGGCCTGCGAGGCGATCCGCACCGGCGTCGTGTCGATCAACCCGCAGGTCACCGTGGAGATCCGCAACGGCGAGCTCGCGGTGGCAGCCAGCCCGGACGGCGGGACGTGCTCGCCGCGTTGATCAGCCAGCTCCTGGCTGTTCGGGGGTCGACCTGCACCGGACACGGGACCGTGCGAACGTTGCGGACGTGACCGACGACGACGGGATCCGTCAGTACCGCTACCAGGCCCCTCCTGGCGCCACGGTCGTGGTGCTGGTGCGTCACGGCGAGACCATGGCGGAGCACCCTGACCGACCCTTCCCGCTGTTCGACGGCCATGGGGATCCGGACCTGGCTCCTGACGGCATCGAACAGGCTCGACGGGTCGGCGAGCGGCTCTCTGCGGAGCACCGCGAGGGGTGGCCTGTGGATGCCGTGTACGTGACCTCGCTGCGACGCACGCACCAGACCGCGGCACCGCTGGTCGCAGAGCTGGCGATCGACCACGTGGTGGTTCCAGAGCTGCGGGAGGTGTTCCTGGGGGAGTGGGAGCAGCAGTTCCGCGCCCGGGTGGCGTCCATGGACCCGATCGCTGTGAGGATGTTCGCCGAGGAGCGCTGGGACGTGATCCCCGGCGCCGAGTCGAGCACCGCGTTCGCCGCCCGGCTGCGGGTCGGCGTCGAGCGGATCGCGTCGACGCACCCCGACGGGCGGGTGGTGGCGGTGGTGCACGGCGGAGTGATCGGCCACCTGCTGTCGATGGCGACGGGCAGCTCGCCGTTCGCGTTCGTCGGCGCGGACAACGGCTCGATCAGCGAGCTGGTGGTGCAGGCCGACGGTCGGTGGCGCGTCCGTCGCTTCAACGACGTCACCCACCTCCGCTGAACCGAGATCCCTGGGCCTGGTGTCAGCGGGGGTCGCGCCACATGCGCCACAGAGGTGGGGCGCCGTCGACGGCGTGCAGCTCCTCGACGACCTCGAAGCCGTGGCGTCGGTAGAACGGGACGTTGTCGAACTTGGAGCTCTCGAGGTAGGCGCCGATGCCTTCGTCGTCGGCACGGTCCAGGCCGGGTCCGATCAGGGCGGAGCCGACCCCACGTCCCCGCAGGTGCGAGTCGGTTGCCAGGAACTCCAGGTACCAGTGACGATCGCGCGGGTGCACCGCCTCCATCCGGTTCACGAGCCGAAGGGTGCGGGCCAGGCCCTTGGCGCCGAAGCCCCGGAGCATCGCGGGCGACGAGCGGATGGCCGCGGTCGTGGGGAAGCTGCGCACGCCCGGCGGCGCCCAGACCGCCGCGCCGCCATGGGAGTCGGTCGTCCACGTGGTGTCGTGGCGGATCGACGGACCCATGAGGTGTCGGAACACCGGCGCCATCCGATCGGGCCACCGTCGTTGCGACGGCACCATCCACCGCCAGATCGGATCGTCAGCGAAGCCGCGTGCCAACACCGGCCCGAGCAGGTGCGCCTCGTCGGTGGTCGCCGGTCGTGGGGATCGGTCGATCACGCGGCGCGACGCTACCGGTCCGGCCGACTGCGGTGCCCACCCCGACGCGGTCCGATCCCGAGGGTCGGTACGGGCAGATCCTGGGGGTTGACGCTGGTCGATAGAGTGCGCGGGCGCGGACGCAGGTCCGAGCCGGAGGCCCGGGCACCGGTCCGGCCACGACAGCAAGGGGAACGTCATGAAGGTCGTCGTGAACTTCGATCTGTGCGAGTCGAACGCCGTGTGCATGGGCATCGCCCCCGAGGTGTTCGAGGTCCGCGACGACGACTTCCTGTACGTGCTGCAGGAGGAGCCGGCCGAGGAGCTCCGCGACAAGGTGACCGAGGCCGCCCGTCGCTGCCCCAAGCAGGCCATCACGGTCGAGGGCTGAGCCCCGTCGCCGTCGTCCGATCCGCTGTCGTCGTGGGCTCCGCCATGACCACTCCGCCATGACCACTCCGCCATGACCACCTATGCCATCGTCGGCGCATCCCTCGCCGGGCTCAGCGCCGCCGCCACCTTGCGCGGCAACGGCCACGAAGGTCCGATCGTCGTGGTCGACCCGTCGCCCGCGTTGCCAGCGGATCGGCCGCCGTTGTCCAAGCAGGTGCTCTCTGGTGAGTGGGCGCCGGAACGGGCGCACCAGCCGCTTGCCAACAAGGTCGCCGACCTGGAGCTGGACCTGCGTCTCGGCGTCGCCGCCGCTGCTCTCGACGTGGCAGCCCGTACCCTCATCCTGTCCGACGACAGCAGGGTCGCGGCCGACGGCATCGTGCTGGCCATGGGTGCGGCAGCTCGACGTCTGCCAGGACCGACGCTCGGCGGCGTGCACGTCGTGCGGGATCTGTCGGACTCCCTCGCCCTGCATGCCGAGCTGGACCGCTCACCCGCTCGCGTGGGGGTGATCGGGGCGGGCTTCATCGGAGCCGAGGTGGCGGCCACGTGCCGGGCGCTCGGGCTCGACGTCACGATGATCGAGGCCGCGCCGACCCCGATGCTGCGTGCGTTCCCGGCCGAGATCGGCGCCTTCGTCGCCGAGCTGCACCGCGAGCACGGTGTCGACGTGCGCCTGGGCGTCGGTGTGGACGGCCTGCGCGACGACGGCGCGGGCCGGGTCAGCGGGATCGCCATGGCCGACGGCACCACCGTCGACGTCGACGTGGTCGTGGTCGGCATCGGCGTCACACCGAACGTCGGCTGGCTCGCCGGGTCGGGCCTGGACGTCTCGAACGGCGTCGTCTGCGACGCCACCACCCTGGCGGCTCCGGGGATCACCGCTGCGGGCGACGTGGCGTGCTGGGTGAACGAGCACTTCGGAGAGGCCATGCGCGTCGAGCACTGGGAGCATGCGATCGAGCACGGAGAGGCCGCGGCGCTCCGTCTGCTCGGCGGCGATCCCGACGCCGTGCCGTTCCTGTCGGTCCCGTGGTTCTGGTCTGACCAGTACGGCCGGAAGATCCAGATGGCCGGTCGCCCGTCGGGCGACGACGAGGCGCACCTGGTCGAGGGCTCGTTCGCTGAGCACCGCTTCGTCGTGGCCTTCCGACGGGGCGACCGCTGCACGGGCGTCCTGGGGGTCGGCCGGCCCCGCCACGTGATGCAGGCCCGGATGCAGCTGCGGGACTCGCTGGACTGGCAGCCGATCGCGGACATGTTCGCGTGACCCTCGACCAGGGAGCACTGTTCTGGGCGCTGATCGGCGCCACCCTGGTCGTGGCCGTCGCGGACTGGGTGGCGGTGGCCTTGGAGCGCCGACCGGTCGAGTACGTCCTCAAGCCGCTCACGATGGCGGTGCTCATCGCCGCCGCGATCGCGGCCGATCCGGTGGTGTCGGGGCCGGCCCGGGGCTGGATCCTCGCCGGGCTCGTGTGCTCGCTGGTCGGCGACGTCTTCCTGATGCTGGAGGACCACTTCGTCGAGGGCCTCGCCGCGTTCCTCGTCGGCCACGTCGCCTACGTGGTGGCCCTGTGGCAGCTGGGCGTCGAGTGGCCCCGGTTCGCGGTCGGCGTGGTGCTCGTCGCCGTGCTCGTCGCCGTGATCGGCCGACCGATCGTCGTCGGTGCGCGGCGTCGGGACGAGCGACTGACCATCCCGGTCGGCGCCTACATCACGGTGATCTCCGTGATGGTCGCGTCCGCGATCGGCACGGGCATCTGGATCGCCGTCGTCGGCGCCGGGCTGTTCTACGCGTCCGACGCCGTGATCGGCATCAGCCGCTTCGTGAGGGACTTCCCGCACTCCCGGCTGGTCGTGATGACCACCTACCATCTGGGCCAGATCGGCCTGGTGCTCGCGCTGGTGTGACCCTGGCGCTCGCACTGCTGTGATGGAGCCGGGCCAATTGCACACGGAGGTCCACGCCATGACCACGATCGTCACCGACGACTTGCTGGACGGAGCGCGACACGTGTTGCCCGACGTCGTCGAGCTGCGGCGCGACCTGCACCGCCACCCCGAGCTCGGCACCGACCTGCCCCGCACGCAACAGGCGGTCATCGACGCGTTGGACGGCCTGGACCTGGAGCTCAGCACGGGCACGGCGCTGAGCTCGGTCGTCGCCGACCTGGTCGGAGGTGCGGGTGACGGTCCGACGATCCTCCTGCGCGGCGACATGGACGCGCTGCCGATGCCCGAGGACACCGGGCTCGAGTTCTCCAGCACCGTCGACGGGGCGATGCACGCATGCGGCCACGACGCGCACACCTCGATGCTCGTGGGTGCGGCCCGGCTGCTCGCCGAGCACCGCGACCAGCTCGCTGGACGGGTGCGGTTCATGTTCCAGCCCGGCGAGGAGGGCCAGGGTGGCGCCGCCCACATGATCTCCGAGGGCGTCCTCGACGGCGTCGACGGCGCCTTCGCCCTGCACGTCGCGCCCAACGTGTGGTCCGACTTCGTCGTCCACCGCAGCGGTGCCGCGCTCGCGTCGGCCGACGTCGTGCGCATCACGATCACCGGCCGTGGCGGACACGCCTCCACTCCGCACTGGGCGACCGACCCGGTGCCCGTGGCGTGCGAGACGGTGCTGGCGTTGCAGACGATGATCACCCGCACCGTCAACGCGTTCGACCCGGCGGTGCTGACGATCGCCCGGATCGACGCCGGCACGACCGACAACGTGATCCCCGAGTCCGCCGAGCTCACCGGCACGCTCCGAGCGGTGAGCGAGCACACGCGCCACGCCGTGTGGGGCCGGATCCGCCAGGTCGCCGACGGGGTCGCCGCTGCCCACGGCTGCACTGCTGAGGTCGACGTCGTCGAGGGCTACCCGGTGACGGTGAACGACGCCGCGTTCACCCGCTGGGCGACCGAGGTCGCGGTCGACGTCGCAGGATCGCACCACGTGGTCGAGATGCCGTCGCCGGTCATGGGCGCCGAGGACTTCTCCTACGTGCTGCAGAACGTCCGTGGGGCGATGTTCTTCCTGGGCGTGTGCCCGCCGGAGCAGCCGAACCCGTTCGAGGCGCCTGCATGCCACTCCAACCGGATGGTCCTGAACGAGGACGCGATGGCCACCGGGATCGCGGTGCTCGCCGGCGTCGCCACCCGGTTCCTGGCCGACCGCGGGGACCTGGGCGAGCGCCCATGAGCGGAGGTGCTGGGCGAGCGCCCATGAGCGGAGGTGCTGGGCGAGCGCCCATGAGCGGAGGTGCTGGGCGAGCGCCCGTGAGCGGAAGTCCCGGGTGAGCGTCCCGTC
>JACDJC010000581.1_pt1 | contig 41666 bp, 40 predicted proteins | sample 7454191 | NCBI WGS metagenome assembly JACDJC01 (sample SAMN14253291, study PRJNA609438) | sludge metagenome | isolation source: sludge after 25d culture with pyrite and EDTA | collected 2018-12-20
AACAAAGGCGTGAAAGCCATACTGGTGAACATCTTCGGCGGCATCATGCGCTGCGACGTCATCGCCCAGGGCGTGATCGCGGCTTGCAAGGCCGTCAACCTCAGCGTGCCGCTGGTCGTGCGCATGAAGGGCACCAACGAAGAGTTGGGCAAGAAATTGCTGGCCGAGTCGGGCCTGCCCATCATCAGCGCTGACACCATGGCCGAAGCCGCGACCAAGGTCGTGGCCGCCGCGAAATAAGAATATTGCCGAGGATTTTTTCATGTCGATTCTGATCAACAAAGACACCAAAGTCATCACGCAGGGCATCACCGGCAAGACCGGCCAGTTCCATACCCATATGTGCCGCGAGTACGCCAACGGCAAGAACGCGTTCGTCGCCGGCGTGCATCCCAAGAAGGCGGGCGACAACTTCGAAGGCGTGCCCATCTACGCGTCCGTGAAGGAAGCCAAGGCCGAGACCGGCGCGACCGTCTCGGTCATCTACGTGCCGCCCGCGGGCGCCGCCGACGCCATCTGGGAAGCGGTCGACGCCGACCTGGACCTGGTCATCTGCATCACGGAAGGCATTCCCGTGCGCGACATGCTGGTCGTGCGCAATCGCATGCGCGACGAGAACAAGAAGACCTTGCTGCTGGGCCCCAACTGCCCAGGCCTGATCACGCCCGACGAGCTCAAGATCGGCATCATGCCGGGCCACATTTCGCGCAAGGGCCGCATCGGCGTGGTCAGCCGCTCCGGCACGCTCACCTACGAAGCCGTCGCCCAGCTCACCGAACTGGGCCTGGGCCAGTCTTCCGCCGTCGGCATCGGCGGCGACCCCATCAACGGCCTGAAGCACATCGACGTCCTGCAGATGTTCAACGATGACCCGGACACCGACGCCGTCATCATGATCGGCGAAATCGGCGGCCCCGACGAAGTCAACGCGGCCCTGTGGGCCAAGGACAACATGAAGAAGCCCGTCGTCGGCTTCATCGCCGGGGTCACGGCGCCGGCCGGCAAGCGCATGGGCCACGCCGGCGCGCTGATTTCCGGCGGCGCGGACACGGCCGACGCCAAGCTCGAGATCATGGAGTCCTGCGGCATCCGCACGACTCGCGATCCGTCCGAAATGGGCAAGCTGCTCAAATCGGTGCTGTAAGCACAAAAAGGCTCGCCTGGCGGGCCTTTTTGCACTGGGCTTTCATACTCACGACGCCTCTTGGCATACAACGGATACGAAAATGCTAGAGTTTATCCAGACGCTCCATTGGGGCGCGGTTTTCCAGATCATCCTGATCGACATCCTGCTGGGCGGAGACAACGCGGTCGTCATCGCGCTCGCTTGCCGCAACCTGCAGCCCGCCCAACGCATCAAGGGCATCTTGTGGGGCACGGCGGGCGCCATCGTCTTGCGCGTGCTGCTCATCGCCTTCGCCCTGACCTTGCTCGACATCCCCTTCCTGAAGCTGGTGGGCGGCGCCTTGCTGGTCTGGATCGGCATCAAGCTGCTGGCGCCCGAAGAAGACGAGCACGGCAACATCAAGGGCGGCAACTCCGTGTTGAGCGCCGTCAAGACCATCCTGATCGCCGACTTCGTCATGAGCCTGGACAACGTCATCGCCATTGCCGGCGCGGCGCAGAACACCCATATGGACCATCAGCTGTATTATGTGATTTTCGGTCTGGTGGTGAGCGTGCCCATCATCATCTGGGGCAGCACGCTGGTGCTGAAGCTCATCGACCGCTTTCCGCTGGTCGTCACCTTCGGCGCCGGGCTGCTGGGCTGGATCGCGGGCGGCATGCTGGTCACGGACGTATTCATCGTCGAGCAATTCGGCGAAATCCAGCCGTCCATCAAGATCGGGGCCGAAGTCGCCGGCGCCATCCTCGTGATATTGGTCGGCAAGTGGCTCGCCGGCCGCAAAACCGCTGGGGCACAGGAATAAATCATGGGTCTATTCAAGTCTTCGTCGGGCAAGAAGTCGGATGATTCCGGCCTCACGCTGCTGCAGGGCCTGTTCATACTGGCGGTGATCGGCATCGTGCTGGCGGTGCTGTTCAAGTATCTGGCGTAGTCTGGGCATGCCGGAAACACCAAAGAAACTGACCATCGCCACCCGCGCCAGCCGCCTGGCACTGTGGCAGGCGGAGCACGTGCGCGACCGCCTGCAGGAACTCTACCCGCTATGCGAGGTCGGCCTGCTGACCATGACCACGCGCGGGGACCAGATCCTGGACCGCAGCCTGTCCAAGGTCGGCGGCAAGGGCTTGTTCGTCAAAGAGCTGGAAACCGCCCTGCTGGACGGGCGGGCGGACCTCGCCGTGCACTCGCTCAAGGACGTGCCGGTCGACCTGCACAGCCCCTTCGCCCTGTCCGTGGTGCTCGAGCGCGACGACCCGCGCGACGCCTTCGTCTCGAACGGCTATGGCTCGATGGACGAGCTGCCGGCCGGCGCCGTCGTGGGCACGTCCAGCCTGCGCCGCGAGGCCCAGATCCGGCAGCGCCATCCCGGCCTGGTCGTCCAGCCGCTGCGCGGCAACCTCGACACCCGCCTGGGCAAGCTCGATCGCGGCGACTACGCCGCCATCATCCTGGCGGCGGCCGGCCTGCGCCGCCTGGGGCTGGAGGCGCGCATACGCGGCTACCTGCCGGTGGAGCAGAGCCTGCCGGCGGCGGGGCAGGGCGCGCTGGGCATCGAAGTGCTCGAAGCCCGGGCCGACATGCATGCCTGGCTGGCTCCCCTGGCCGATCCCGCGACCACCGCCTGCGCGCTCGCGGAACGCGCGGTGTCGCGGGTGCTGGGCGGATCATGCCAGGTGCCGCTGGCGGCCTATGCGCAAGTGCAGGGCGGCACGCTGGCGGTGGACGCCCTGGTGGCGGAGCCCGACGGCTCGGTCATCATCCGGGCGCGGGCCGCGGGCCCGGTCGCGGACGCCGCCGCCCTCGGCGAACGCGTGGCGCAAGACCTGCTGGCCAAAGGCGCGCGCCCCATTCTGGATCGCCTGTCGATGCCCGATGCGTCGGCCTGAGGCCTCTTGATCGGCGCGGTCATGGACGCCAGTGTCATCCTGACGCGGCCCGAGGGCAAGAACGAGCAGCTCGCCGCCAGGCTGCGGGACGCCGGCCTGGAACCCCTGGTTCTTCCCGCGCTCAGCCTGCGGGCGCTTCCGGCCGGCGAACGCGCTTTTCCGCTGCCCGCCCATTACGACCTGCTGGTTTTCGTCAGCGGCAACGCCGTCCGCTTCTATGCCGCGCAGCTGCGCGGCCTGTCCGCCGACGCCGCATGGCCGCCCGGCTTGCGGGTCGCCGCGGTGGGCGCCGCGACCGCCCGGGCCGCGCAGCGGGCCGGGGTCGACCCTGGCGCCATCATCCAGCCGGACCCCCGCGACGGCCAGGATTCCGAAGCCTTGTGGAAACAGCTCAGCCCCCGTCTCGGCTCCTTGCGGCGCGTGCTGATCGTGCGCGGCAATCGCGGCCGTGAATGGCTGGGCGCGCGCCTGGAGGAAGCGGGCCTGCGGGTCGATCGCCATGCCGCATACGAGCGCCGGCCGGCGCAATGGTCCGCCGAGCAGGGGCGCCGGCTGGCGGCGGCGCTGGAAGGGGGCGGCCCCTGCATCTGCCTGCTGACCAGCAGCGAGGGCGTCGACGCGGTGTACGCCAACCTTTTGCGCCTGGGCCTGGAAAATGCTTGGCCGTCGCTGCGCTTTCTCGTCGTGCACGAGCGCATCGCGGGCCGCTTACAATCCGTGTCCGGCGCTTCTGGTAAGGTAGGGCCGCGGATGGTAAAAATATGCCAACCAAGCGACGACGCCATTTTCCAGGCCCTGGTCGGGATGGCGTCGCCTTCTGAAAGCTCCTAGGATTACAATCTCGCCATGACAGACAAAAAAACCGAGATCTCGCCCGCCGTGCCGGCCGTCGTTTCCGCTTCCGGGCCCCGGTCCGAGTCCGCCGCCGGCCAGTCCGCCCGCGCGCACGAGGCTCGGCAGCGCAAAGCGGGTTCGGCCCTGCTGCCGGCGTTCGTGGTCGTGCTGCTGGTGGCCGCGGCCCTGGGGGCCACGGCCTGGTATCAGCACCAGGAATATTCCAGGAACACGGCGGTGCTGTCCGATCAGGTCCGCATCGGCGCCGATACGGCCGGCCGGGCGGCCGAACAGGCTCGCCAGGCGCTGGCCCTGGCGCAGGAACAATCCGTTCGCCTGACCTCGCTCGAAGCCGCGTTGCAAGAAGCGCGCGAACAGGCCGACAGCTTGCAGCAGGCGTTCCAGACGCTCACGGACAGCGGCTCGGATCTCGTGCTGATCAACGACATCGACCACCTCGTCACCATCGCCCAGCAGCAGCTGCAGCTGGGCGGCAACGTGGCCAATGCCATCATTTCCCTGGAAACCGCGCAAGCGCAGCTGGCTCGCGCCAACCGCCCCACGCTGGCGTCGCTGCAGCAAACCGTCAACGGCGATCTCGACCGCCTGCGGGCGGCGTCCACGGTCGACATCGCGGCGCTTTCCGCGCAGCTGGACGAGCTCGGCAACCTCGTGAGCCAGGCGCCCCTCATGGTGCCCGACGACGCCGCGCCCCAGCCCCTGCGGCCGCAAGCGCCGGGCGCCGCGCCGGCGGCCGGCGGCGGCCAGGCCGCAAGCCAGGATCCCGACGCCCCGTGGTGGCGGCACAGCCTGGCGGCCGCCCGGCAATGGAGCGCCGAAGCCTGGGCCTCGGTGCGCCACGACCTGGGCGAATTCATCGCCGTGCGCCGCGTCGACGACCCCCACGCGCTGTTGATGTCGCCCGACCAGGCCACCCGCTTCCGCGAGAACCTGCGGCTGCGCATCATGACCGCCCAACTGGCCCTGATGATGCGCCAGCCCAATGTCTGGGCCACGGAAACCGCCCACCTGGTCAAGGCGATCGAAAGCCGTTTCGACCAGCAATCGGCCGAATCCCGCCGCGCGCTCAAGATCGCGCGCGACATGTCCGACACCAACATCGACGTCCGTCTGCCGACGGTGGACAACAGCCTGGCCGCCATCGAGACCCTGCGCGAAGCCAGCGCCAAAGCCGAAGACGAAGCGGGCGATTCCGAGCCCTCGGCCGAATCCTCCGAACCGTCCGAAGCCGCCCAGCCTTCCCAGCCGCAGCCGGCGGACGCCCGGCCCGACGGCCAGGCCGGCGCGGGCGCCCAGGCGCCGGGCGCGCGGGGGTAAGCCATGAAGACCTGGTTCTGGACCCTGCTGGTATTCGTCGCCGCCGTGGCGCTGGCGCTGGTGCTGCGCGAACACAGCGGCAACGTGCTGATCATCGCGCAGCCGTATCGCATCGAACTGTCCCTGACGCTGGCCGTGCTGCTGCTTCTGGCGAGCTTCCTGGTTCTTTACATCGTCCTGCGCGTGCTCGCCTGGATCTCCCACAGCCCCGGGCGCTTCCGTTCCTGGCGGGGCCTGCGCGCCGAAAAGCGCGACCACGAATTGCTGGAGAACGGCTGGATCCACATACTCGAAGGCCGCTACACCGAGGCCGAGAAGGACCTGTCCAAGGTGCTGGGGCGCACGCGCTCCGGCTCGCGCAAAGTGCTGGCCGCGCTGGCCTCGGCGCGGGCCGCGCACCACATGGGCGAGTTCGAACGGCGCGACGAGGCCCTGGCGCAGGCGCGCGAGCACGCCTCCGAGAACATCCGCCTGCGCGAGGCCGCGTCCATCGTCGCGGCCGAGATGTATCTGGACCAGAACCGCCCCCAGGACGCGCTGGTGCTGCTGCAGCCGCTGCAGGACGCCAGCTCGCGCTATTTCCACGCCACCCGGCTGCTGCTGCGCGCGCACCGGCAGCTGCGCAACCATGACCGCGTATATGAATTGACCCGCCTGCTGTCGCGCCGCGGCGTGATCGACAAGGCCGAAGCGCAGCAGTTGATCGAGGTCTCGGCGGCCGCGCGCCTGAGGCAGGGCGGCCCGGAGAACCTCAAGTCCATCTGGTCCGATCTCAAGTCCGACGAACGCGCGCTGCCGGACATCGCCCTGGCCGCCGCCGCCATCCACACCGGGCAGGGCAACCACGATGAAGCGGCAAAAGTCCTGGAAGCCGCGCTCAATGTCCGGCTGGACGCGCGCCTGCTGAACGCCTATTCGCAATGCCCGCCCGAGCACGTGGCCCGGCGCCTGAGCAAGGCGGAGGAGTGGCTGAAGACCCATCCCGACGACTCGGCCCTGCTGGCCGCGCTGGGCAACCTCTGCCTGACCGGCGAGCTCTGGGGGCCGGGCGAACAGTATCTGCTGCGCAGCATGAAATTGCGCAGCGACATGCGCATCCACGCCTTGCTCGGCAACCTCTACGACCGCCTCGGCCGCCCGGCCGATGCCACGACGCATTGGCGCCTGGCGTCCAGCGTGGCCGGCGTGTTGCCGGTGCTGCCGGCCAGCCGCGCATTGCCGGCGGCCGACACGCGTGGCGACCCCACGCTGATCGACGTCGAGCACCTGCCCCAGGCCAAGGTGCTGTCCACCCTGGAAACTCCCCTGGCGGCGAGCGCGGCCGATTTCTCCGACTACGCCGCCGCGGATACGGCCGCGGATACACCCGCCGCCGGCGCCGACGAGCCCCGCGCGGCGGCGCCCGCCACGCCCAAGGCGGCCGGCGACGACGCCTCGGCGCAGGAAGAATATTTCGACAGCTCGCCTTTCGTGGGCATCGATCTCACGCAAACGTCGGACCGCGATACCTCGCGCGGCTCCGGCAACCATTGATCTTTCATTTGAATCCTGAAATATAGGGTAGAACAGAGCATGAGCCTGAAGAACGTACCAGCCGGCACGAAACTGCCGGAAGAGTTTAATGTCATCATCGAAATTCCCATGAACGCGGACCCGGTCAAGTACGAAGTCGACAAGGACTCGGGCGCCGTCTTCGTGGACCGGTTCATGCTGACCGCCATGCATTACCCCTGCAATTACGGCTACATTCCCCAGACCATCTCCGACGACGGCGATCCCGTCGACGTGCTCGTGCTGGCGCCTTTCCCCATACAGGTCGGCGCGGTGATCCGTTCGCGGGCGATCGGCGTCCTGCAGATGGAAGACGAGGCGGGCGGCGATGCCAAGTTGCTGGCGGTGCCGGTGGACAAGCTCTACCCGCCCTATCGTTCCATCAAGACGCCGCAGGACCTGCCCGCTGAAGAGCTGGATCGCATCCAGCATTTCTTCGAGCACTACAAGGACCTGGAAAAAGGCAAGTGGGTGAAGGTCAAGGGCTGGGAAGGCCCCGAGGCCGCCATGAAAGAAATCCGCGACAGCGCCGCGCGCTATGCCGACGGGAGCAAATGACATGAACACCATCATCCCCGCTCATCCGGTGGCCGCCCTGGCGGTCGCGGGCTCCGATGCCGTGTTCCCGGTCCGGCGCGTCTATTGCGTCGGCCGCAACTATGCCGAACACGCCAAGGAAATGGGCTTCACCGGCCGTGAAGATCCTTTCTTCTTCTGCAAGCCGGCCGATGCGCTGCTGAACGTGGCCGACGGCCAGACCGGCACCATGCCGTATCCGCCCAAGACCTCCAATCTCCATTATGAAATCGAACTCGTCGTGGCGCTCGACAAGGGCGGGCGCAATCTGACGCCCGAACAGGCCGCGGACTGCGTCTGGGGCTATGCCGTCGGGCTGGACATGACGCGCCGCGACCTGCAGGGCGAAGCCAAGAAGCTGGGCAGGCCCTGGGAAGTGGGCAAGGGTTTCGATTTTTCCGCCCCCATCGGGCCGCTGCATCCCCGCAAGACGGTCGGCACGGTGTCCTCGGGCGCCATTACGCTCAGCGTCAACGGCGTGCAGAAGCAATCCAGCGATCTGTCGCAAATGATCTGGAACGTGGCGGAATCGCTTTCCTACCTGTCCGGCCTGTTCGAACTCAGGGCGGGCGACATCGTCTTCACCGGCACGCCCGAAGGGGTGGGTCCGGTGGTCGCCGGCGACACCATGGTGGGCGCCGTCGCCGGGCTGGGTGAACTGCGGGTGAAAGTGGGCGAACCCCTCTGACGCCGACGGCCGGCCCCGATGAAGCTGACCCTGCTGGGCACGGGCGATTCGGGCCAGGTGCCGGTGTACAACTGCCGCTGCGCCGCCTGTGAGCGCGCCAGGCGCGACCCGGCATGCCGCCGCGGCCCCGCCTGCGCCTCGATCGAACATCGGGGCGAGCGCTGGCTGCTCGATGCCGGCCTGATGGACCTGGCCGAGCGCTTCCCGCCGGGCAGTTTCAAAGGCTTTCTGCAAACGCATTATCACGCCGACCACGCCCAGGGGCTCTTGCACCTGCGCTGGGGCCGCGATTGCCGGCTGCCCGTGCTGGGGCCGGCCGATCCCCAAGGCTTCGCCGACCTCTACAAGCATCCGGGCATTCTGGACTTCTCGCGCACGCTGACGCCTTTCGAGCCCTTGCGCCTGATGGGGCTGGATGTCACCCCCGTGCCGCTGCGGCATAGCCGGCCGACCCTGGGCTACGTGTTCTCGGACGGCGGCCGGCATTGGGCCTACCTGACCGATACCGCCGGCCTGCCCGGCGACACCTTTGAATTCCTGAAGCGGCTCTCCCTGGAGCTCATGGTGCTGGACTGTTCGTTCGCCCCGCAGGCCCATGCGCCGCGCGGCCACAACGACTTGACGCGCGCCCTGGAAATCATCGACGGGCTGGCGGTCGGCAAAGCGGTGCTCACGCATATCGGCCACGAATTCGACGCCTGGCTGACGGCCAACCAGCGGGCCTTGCCCGCCGGGGTGCTGGCCGGCGCGGACGGCGCGGTGTTCCGCTGACGCGCTTCCCCCGGGCGGCTCTTTCCATCCGCTGACCGCTTTGCCCAACTCGGCATTTGCGAATTTGCCGGCAAGGCGAACGGGGGCACACTGATCCTGAATTTCTTCAGGAGAACATCGTGCCGAAGTCGACGCGTTCGCAAAGCGGACAAGGGATGACCGAATATATCGTGGTGGTGGCACTGGTCGCCGTGGCCGCCATCGCCGTCTACCAGCAGTTCGGGCAGGTCGTGCGCTCGCAGACCGCCGCCATGGCGAAGGAGCTCGCCGGCGAAGACGGATCCGAGCAATCCCGCATGGCGCAAACCGCGGCCGAAGGCGCCGCGGCCCAGACGGCGGCCAAGACCCTCAAGTCCTTCACCGGCAACGCCGGGGCCGGGCAATGACACGCCCGGCGCGCTCGCCGGCTCCCCGGGGCGCGCCGCCGCCGCCGGGGCCGGGCCAGCAAGGCCAGGCCATGGTACTGGGCATGCTGTTGGCCGGCGTGGCGGCCATCGTCTTCGCCAGGTATTTCTTCGTGGGCCAGGTGACGGCCGCGCGCGCCAAGCAGCTGCACTCTCTCGATGCCGCCGCATACAGCGCCGCGCTGATCCAGGCGCGCAGCCTCAACATGCTGGCCTACGTGAACCGCGCGCACGTGGGGCAGCAGGTCGCCATGGCGCATCTCGTCACGCTGGGCAGCTGGGCCATGCTCGGGGGCACGCAAGCCGGGCAGCTTTCCTCCGGCAACCCGCCCGCCCATCTCATCGGCTTCATGTTCGGCCCCGGCCACGGCGCGGCCTACGCGGCGGCAAGCCGCGCAGCCGGCATGGACGGCCTGGCCCGCGAACAAGGGGAATTGGCGCGCGCCTACAAGAATCACGACGCCGCCGTCCGGCAGGTGCTGTCCCGGGTCCAGGAAGACATCGTGCGGGCCCTGCCTTCGGCCCGCGAGGCCGCCTTGCGCCAGGTGCTCGCCGACAACTATTCCATGCGGATCGAGCCGGGCGATTTCGATCTGCGCTTCGACCACGACAACTGGCCCGGCCACGTGCAGAAGTACGCCGGCCACCTGCAGCTGCGCGACCTGGCCGAGCAGGCGGCGGCCCGCTATCGCTTTCTCGACCCGCGCGATCACACCGCGCGCAACCCCTGGGTGGTCGATGCCCGCTGCCCGGGCCTGCGCCATGAACTGCGGCGGCGGGGCCAGACCAGGCTGGACGCCTCGGGCTTGTGGCAGTCCATCGACACCGAATCCTTCCATGCCTTGCGGTCGAACCGCTGGATAGGCTGCTACCACAGAGAATACGCCATGGGCTGGGGCTGGCTGCCCGGGCCGCTGCCCAGCACGCTGGACCAGCCCCACGTCGACGATCCGCCCGACGACTTCTCTTCCCAGGACTTCTGGCGCTGGGTGAAAGAAGCCACCACCTGGGATATCGCCTCGGGCCGCGACAACCCGCTGGCGAACTCCCGGGCCAATGCCGCGCGCCAGCGCTGGGAGGGCGGCGGGCTGCCCGCCTTCTATGACACCCGGGCGGAGCGGTCGGGTGTTCCCCTGGGGTTCGCCGTCACCTTGCGGCACCCGGGCCCGGGCGATCTGGCCGTCACCACGCGCAGCGCCGCGGAAACCTTCTTCCAGCGGCCCGTGCCCCGGCCGGACGGCCTCGCGGAAACCGACAATCTGTTCCACCCCTATTGGCAAGCGCGATTGGCGCCCCATCCTTTGCACAAGCGGGGCGCGCCATGAACCACGCACGCACATTCCAGGCCGGGCAAGCCATGGCGGAAGGGCTGCTCGTGCTGTCGGGCCTGGCGGCGTTATGGATGGCGGTTTCCTGGCTTTATCGCGTGCAGGACATCGCGCTTTCCGCCCAACACGCCTCCTCTTACCTGGCGTTCGCCGCCACCCGGCGCGACGGCGAGCTCGGCCGGCTGCATGAACGCTTCTTCACCGGCCCCGAACATCGATGGAACGATCGCAGCGGCCGTCCCATGCTGGCGGACATCGACACGCAGATCGGCTCGCGGGTGTTCCGTTCCGAACCCTTGCCGCCGTTCGCCCAGCCCGGCGCGGCCACCGCCTTCGCCGCCTTGCGCCAAGACTGGCGGCTGGAAGACCTGGGCGTGCTGCATGCCGGCTTGGCCGTCACGCCCGGCGCCGCGCACTGGGGCGCGCCCGGGCACGCGTCCGGCGCCGCCTGGTCGCCCATGCTGCGGCGCCACACCGCGATCCTCACCGGCGCCGGCCACGCCGGCGACGACCAGCAGACACAGCATGTGCTGGTCCAGTCCGGCATGGCCTGGCGCCACGGCGCCGACGTGTCCTATGGCCTGTCCGAACGCATACGCGCCGCCATGGGGCCCGTGGACTCCGGCTGGGGCAGGAGCCTGCCGGCCCGGGAATGGGGTTCCGCCTGGGCGGGGCTGGCGCCCGCCACCCATTTACGACCCGCCAAGGAATGACCATGAACAATCGCTCATTGCGCGTGCCGCTTTCCATGCCCGCCGGGGCCGCCGCCGGCCGGCGCGTCCTCGGCGCCTGTCTGTTGTCCCTGGGCTGCGGCTGGCCCATCCATGCCGAGGCGCGCGCGTCTTTCGCGGCCTTTTCCGAATTCGCCGCGCCGGGCCTGCTCTGGACCTCCAGCCAGTCCATGCTGCTGTCCGGCGTGCCCCTGCGCGTCCGGGCGTTCAGCTACCAGGGAGAGCCGCTGCGGCTGGCGCAGCTGTATGCCGCCAAGCCGGCTTATTTCCAGCGCATCCTGGTTGCGGGTGGCGGGGTCGTCCTGTCGGGCCTGCGCAACGGCGAGCATTGGCTGGCCGAATTGCACCCCGCCGCCACCGGAACATCCGGGCGGCTTTCCGTGATGCGCGTGGCGCGGGGCCAACCGCCCGATCCCGGGCGCCCGCGCCCCGTCTTCCGGTGGCTGCCGCCGCAGGCGCGGCCCTTGTTCAGCCTGCAAGACCGTCCCGATGCGCCGCCGGGCAAGGCGGGCGCCGCGGGCCAGCACGTGTTCAGCGTGGCCATGTCCGTCACGGACCTCACCGCATATCTGCGCCGCCGGCTGCGTTCCGACGGCTGGGTCGAAGAACCCGCCTACGCCGCCGTGGCCGGCCATTCCGCGTGGCGCCGAAGCTCGTCCCGGCTGGCGCTGTCCTCGCTGCCGGAAGCGGAAGGCGAGTCGTCCTTGTATGTCCATCACATTGACTAAGCAAACGGAGTCCGCATGCGCCTGCCCGCCCTCAATCGTTCGACGCTGATGCTGGGCCTCGCCCTGGTCGCCGGCTTGTGCGCCGCCTGGGCGGCGCGCCAGCACCTGCATGGGCGCGAGCTCGAGCTCGAAGCCCGGGCCCGGATCCAAACCGTAGAAAGAGTGGTGGCCGCCCACGATCTGCCGCCGGGCACGCGCATCGGGCCCGAGCATCTGGCCGTCCGGTCCTTTCCCGCCGTGCTGGCCTCCAGCGACAGCCTGCCGCCCGAGCGGCATGGCGAACTGGCCGGCACCGTGCTGAGGATGCCGCTGCGGGCGGGCGACGCGGTCCTGCCGGCCCATACCGCGCAGCAGGCCCAGGATTCCTTCTCCAGCCATCTGGTGTCGGGCCGGCGGGCGATCACCATGCCGGTGGACGCCATCAATTCCGTGTCCGGCCTGCTGCAGCCGGGCGATCTCATCGACTTGTACGTGTCGTTCGAATACCAGCGCCGCCGCATCACGGCGCCCTTGCTGCAAGGCGTGCTGGTGCTGGCCACCGGCACCACGACCCAGCACGGGCGCATGTCCGGCGACCAGGACACGCAGGCGTACGCAACGGTCACGCTGGATGCGGCGCCCGAGGACGCGGTGAAGCTGGTGGCCGCCCGGCAGAGCGGCACGCTCACCGCAGTGCTCCGGCATCCGCAGGACGACGCCTCCAATCAGGCGGCGGTCCGGGGGGACCTCGCCGGCCTGCTCGGGGTGAATCGGCCCGCGCCGCCGGCAAGCGCCAAGGCGCCCGTCATATACGGCAACAGCGCATCGGCCGGCATTCCGCGCCTGCGCCCGGCGGCGGCCACCGGCGCCCAGCCCAGCGGCCTGTTCGAACTGCCCGGCGTGCCGGAACTCGTCAGCGCTTGGCTGTGGGCCGCGTCCACGGACCCGGCCGGCGCCCAGGCGCCAGGCCCGTATGCCTTTCCGGCCCAGGCCGGCGTCCAGGAGCAATGAGCCATGCGCGAGGTGGGAGTCATCCGTCTGCTGGCCGCCGGCCTGTTCGCCTGCGCCGGAATCGCCGGGGCGCAGGCGCGCGAAACCGGCTTGCTGGCGCTGCAGGTCGGCGAAGTCAAAGTCCTGGCCGTTCCGGACGTCGCGCGGGTCGCCGTCGGCGACGGCCAGGTGATCAACGCGGTCACGACGGACGAAAAGGAAGTCATCGTCTTCGCCCGGCGCGAGGGCGCCACCGCGCTGCAGATCTGGGGCCTGGACGGTCAACGCCGCCGCTACCAGGTCGAAGTCGCCCCCGAAGGCGCGAAGCAGATACAGCGCGAGCTGCGCGGTCTGCTGGAGCGCATACCCGGGGCCGCCGTCACTACGCTGGGCGACAAGCTGGTGGTGGAGGGCGATGATCTGTCGGACGAGGACCGCGAGCGCGTCTCCGGCCTTGCCAAGCGTTATCCGCAACTGCTCGATTTCACCGGGCGGGTCGGCTGGGACCGCATGGTGCTGCTCGACGTCCAGGTCGTCGAAGTGCCCCGTTCGCAGCTGCTGGAGCTGGGGCTGCGCTGGGATACGCTCAGCGAAGGGGGCTTGAACGCGGGGCTGGCCTGGGACGGCGGCAGCAAGCGCCTGGCGGATCGCCCCGGGTCCACCGCCGTGCCCATCGCGTTCCCGGCCACGGTGGCGGCGGGCTATTTCGGCGTCAACGCCTTGCTGTCCGCCAGAATCAACGCCCTGGCGCAGACAGGCTCGGCCGTCGTGCTGGCGCAGCCGCAGCTGCTTGCCCGCAGCGGCGCCACGGCCGAATTTCTCGCCGGCGGGGAAGTTCCCTATTCCACGGTCGATGCGAACGGCAACACCAATACCGCTTTCAAGCCTTACGGCGTGTCCTTGCGCATCACCCCGCGGGTCGAGCGCAACGGCGCGGTGCGGTCCCAGATAGACGTGGAAGTCAGCTCCGTCGACAACTCCCTGGCGCTGGCGGCCGGTCCCTCGCTCAAGACCCGCCGCGCCGCCACCGAATTCAACGTCCGGTCGGGCCAGACGCTGGTCCTGGCCGGCTTCCTGTCCCGCGACGATTCCCGGAATTTCGACAAGATTCCAGGGCTGGGCGACATCCCCGTCCTGGGGCAGCTGTTCAAGTCCCGGCGTTTCCAGCGCAATGAAACCGAGCTCGCCATCTTCGTCACGCCCGTCCTGGTCGACGCCGACCATCCGGGCATTCTGCGGCGGGTGGAAAACAGCCGCTCGGTGCTTGCCGGCAGCTTTCCGGAAACGCCCGTTCTCAATACGCCCTTGCCGTCGGCCGCGCGGCTGCCCGCGCCCGTCCCGGACCCCGCCGGCGGGCCGGCGCCCGCCTGGCAGGACCAGGGCTCGCAATGGGCCGGCGAACCGCCGCCCGGCGCCGCCGTGGAACACGGCATTCGCGGCGGCGCGAATCTGCATGATTTTCAGGAGTCTCGCCATGATGGACGTTGAGCTGTGTTTCGAGGACGGTGCCAACGAGCAGCGCCGGCTCGCCTTGCCGGCCGAGGTCGGCCGCGCGCCCGAGGCCCATCTGCAGCTGAAGGGCTGGCGGGTGGCGCGCCGGCATGCGCGCTTCGAGCGCCGCGCCGCGGCGGTGTTCCTGGAGGATTTCGGCTCGCTGACGGGTACGCTGGTCAATGGCCAGCGCATCGCCCAGTATGGTCCGCTGGCGGTGGGCGACCAGATCGTCATCGGTCCCTGCCTGATCCGGATATGCGGCCTGCCCGCGGGCGGCGGCCCCGCCGCGCCGGATGCCCGGCCGTCGGCGCATGCCGGAGAGCCGGGCGACGCCATCGATTCAAGCCTCGCTGCCCTTGGGCCGGGCACGGCCGCGCCGGGCGACGCGCGGCAAGCCGCCGCGATGCTCCAGCATCGCAAGCGCCTGCACGCCGCTCTGCTCGACGCCCTGGACCTGCGCAGGCGCGACGTATCCAGCATGAGCGACGCGGCCCTGCGCGAAGAGGCGATGGCGGCGTTGGGCGCCCTGATCGCGCAGGACGACACGCTTCCTCCCGGCGTGGATCGCGGGCGCCTGCTGGCCGACGTGGTGGACGAGGCGGTGGCCCTCGGCCCGCTCGAGCCCTTGCTGGCCGACCCGGCCATCACCGAGATCATGGTGAACCGCCATGACGAAATATTCGTGGAATCGAACGGCCGGCTGGCCCGCCACCACAGCGGCTTCAGCAGCGAACAGGCGGTGCTCGGGGTGGTCGAGCGCATCGTCTCGCCGCTGGGCCGGCGCATAGACGAAAGCTCGCCGATGGTGGACGCGCGCCTGGCCGACGGTTCGCGGGTCAACGCGGTGATTGCGCCCATCGCCCTGCGCGGCACCTGCGTGACCATCCGGAAGTTCCCGGCGAACCGGCTCGGCATGGACGACCTGCTGCGGATGGACGCCTTGAGCGAGGCCATGGCGACTTTCCTGTCGCACTGCGTGCGGCTGCGCAAGAACGTGATCGTGTCGGGCGGCACCGGCTCGGGAAAGACCACCTTGCTGAACATTCTGTCCAACTGCATTCCGGAAGGCGAGCGGATCATCACCATCGAAGACGCGGCCGAGCTTCAACTGCGCCATTCGCATCTGGTGGCCATGGAGTCGCGTCCGGCCAACCTGGAGGGCAGGGGCCGCATCGACGTCCGGGACCTGGTGCGCAATGCCTTGCGCATGCGGCCGGACAGAATCGTCATCGGCGAATGCCGCGGCGGCGAAGCCTTCGACATGCTGGCGGCCATGAACACCGGCCATGAGGGGTCGCTGACCACGCTGCACGCCAACAGCCCGCGCGACGCGCTCGCGCGGCTCGAAACCATGATCCTGATGGCGGGCATGGAGCTGCCTCTCGCCGCCGTGCGCGAACACATCGCGGGCAGCATCGATTTCATCGTCCAGCAGGCCAGGCTTGGCGACGGGCGGCGGAAAATCACCGCCATCGTCGAAGTCACCGGCCTGGAAAGCGGCCGCATCCAGACCCAGGAGCTCTTCCGTTATATGCGCGGGCCCCGGGAAGGCTACACGGGCTGCGGGGTGCTGCCCGAATCCTTCACCGACGACGCCGGTCGTCCGCTGCTGCCGGCGGCCTTGTTCAGCCAAGGGGGGCAGGCATGATCCACGTCGCAGTCGCCGCCGCGCTGCTCGCCGCGGGCATCGTCAGCTGGTATGCGCTCAAGTCCTTCGCCCTGGGCTATGGGCGATACCGGCAAGCCTTCCAGAAGCAGGCGGTCGACCGCCTGAGCGAATTCTTCCTGTTCCTGGATCCCGCCCAATTGTGGGTCGCCAACCTGCTGGCGTGCGCGAGCGTCGCGGCCCTGGGGCTGGCCTTCTCCGGGCGGCTGTGGCTGGCCGGGCTGTGCGGCGGCCTCGCCCTGGCCGTTCCGCAATGGGGCATACGCCATTTGAAGCGGCGGCGCGCCGCCTCGTTCGAGGCGCAGCTGCCGGACCTGCTGATGGCGCTGGCGGGCGCCTTGCGGGCGGGCTCGGGCATGCAGTCGGCGCTGCAGCAGATCGTGGCGCACGCGCCCGCTCCGCTGGCGCAGGAATTCGGCCTGCTGCTGAGGGAACAGCGCATGGGCATATCCTTCGAGGAAGCGCTGGCCAATCTCTACCGGCGCATGCCCACCGAAGGCGCCGGACTGGCCGTTTCCGCGCTGACGGTGGCGGCGCACAGCGGCGGCAGTCTGGCGGAAACCCTGGAACGGATTTCCGCCACGCTGCGCGCGCGGCTGCAGCTGCTCGCGCGAGTCGCGGCGCTGACTTCCCAGGGAAGGCTGCAGGCCTGGGTCATGGCGATGCTGCCCATTGCCCTGGCCGCGGTGCTGAACCACCTGGATCCGGATTCCATGCGCGTGCTGTGGGAACAGCCGATAGGCTGGAGCGTGCTGGCGGCCGTCGCCGTCCTGGAACTCACCGGCATTCTGTTCATTCGGCGCATCGTCGCCATCAAGGTCTGAGGGGGGCGCATGTACTTCTGGCTCAGTTGCGCGACGGCGGGGCTGTCCCTGTGCCTGCTGGCATGGATCTTCATGCGTCCGGTGGCGGTCTACCGCAAAGGGCGCCATGCTTTCGGCAGGGCCAGCTTGCTGGGGCTGGTCTGGCCCTGGGTGGCGGTGCTCGCGGCCGGCTGCAATCCCTTCATTTCCTGGCGGGTCCGGCGGCTGCTCGAACGCCGCATCGTGCTCGCCGGGCTCGATCCCGGCTGGAGAGCGGAAGACGTCGTCGGCCTGCAGTGCTTTTGCGCGGCGGCGTACGCCGCGTCGGCGGCGGCGCTGCCGCAGCTTCTTCTGGAAGGGCCATGGCGCCACGGCCTGCCGGCGGGCCTTCTGGCGGGGCTGCTGGGCGCCGCCTGGCCCTGGCGCCGGTTGGCGGCGCTGGGCGTACGCCGCCAGGAACACATGCTGCGGGAACTGCCCTTCCTGCTCGACGTCACCACGTTGTGCGTCGAAGCCGGCCTCAACTTGCACGGCGCCCTGCAGCAGGCGGCCCGGCACGGGCCCGAAGGGCCGCTGCGCGGCGAACTGCGGCACGCCTTGTCCGACATGCGGGCGGGCATGCCGCGCACGGAAGCCCTGGCGGCCCTGGCCGAAAGAACCGGGCTGCCGGCCATGCGCGGCCTGGTGACGGCCTTGAACCAGGCGGACCAGATGGGCATGAGCCTGGGGCCGCTGTTGCGCGCGCAGTCCGACCAGCGCCGCGGCGAGCGCTTCTTGAAGGCCGAGAAGCTGGCCCTCGAGGCGCCGGTGAAAATGCTTTTTCCCATGGTGTTCTGCATATTTCCCTGCACCTTCCTGATTCTGGCTTTTCCCGTCGCGCTCAAGCTCGCCGAAGCGGGGTTCTGAATGGAGGCGCTGCGGCTGCTGCATGCAACCCGCTTCGGCGCGCGGCTACTGGGCTTGCATGCGCTGGCCCGCCTGCCGGCGGACACGGGGCTGTGCATCGCGCCCTGCGCGGGCGTGCATACTTTTTTCCTGGCCTACGCCATCGACGTCGTCTTCTTCGATCACCGGCAGCGCGTCCTGAAGGCCATCCACGGCCTCGCGCCCTTCAGGCTGGCGCGCTGCCGCGGCGCGGCCTTCGCGGTGGAGCTTCCGGCAGGCTATTGCGCGGCCAACCCCGCCTACGCCCGGGCAATACGCGCGGCCTTGGCCGAGGATCAGGAAGCGGAATCGGGCCGGCTCATCGGGTAATTGACGCCGAACACACTGACGTAGGCGGGATAGAAGCTGCAGTACAGCACGGCGGCGATCACGATGTTCACCGGCGTCAGCAGGATCTGGACCACGCCGGCGGACGCGCCCGCCGAGGCGAGAAAGCCGCCCACCATTTGCGCGGCGAAGAAAATGGCGGCCCAGCTTGCGCCGTAGGCCAGGAAGGGCCACTTGTTGCGCCAGCACGCCACCATGGAAAAGAACAGGGCCTGCGACATCTTGATGCCATGCCAGCCGATCAGGGCGGGCGCATGCCAGAACAGCGCCGAAATCAACAGATACAGCAAGCCGAAGGTGATGAACGGGCCGCGCATGGCGAGCAGCAGGGCGTGTTCGTTGATGATGCCGTTGTCGTCGATGGCGCTCATGAGGCTGCCCAGGAAGGGCAGGGTGGCCAGGAAACCGCCCGCCAGGCAGAACAGCAGATAGGCCAGTCCCAGCGCCAGCAGGCGTTTCCGGGTTTCCAGCGCCTTCAGCGGCTGGAGCCACATGGTCAGCAGCATGGGGCGGCCTTGCGCAATATTGCGGCAGGCGCTGAGGGTGACGAAAGTCAGCATGGGCGTACAGGCGATCAGCGCGATCTGCCCCAGTAGCGGGATCATGTAACTGACGGTGATCAGCAGCCCCGTCGCCATGCTCCAGAAAAACATCGCCATCGGCTGGCGCCGGAACAGCTTGAACCCGTCCTGTATCCAGGCCCAGCCCGCGGTAATGGGAAGAATGGCGGCTTGCATGCGTCGTGCGTCCTAAAGGCGATGGGCCGTGGCGGTCTTGCGCCGTTCGCGCAGTATACGTTCGAAATGGCGCGGATCGTGGGGCTTGAGGGTCTGGGCCGGCCGGGGCAGGAAAAAATCATACAGGCGCGATACCCAGAAGCGCAGCGCGGCGGCCTGCAGCATCATCGGCCAGGCTTCGCGTTCGGCGTCGGTGAAAGGCCGGACCTCGGCGTAGGCGTCGAGCCAGGCGCGCAGCTTGTCGTCTTCCAGAACGCCCGTGTTCCTTTCTATGCACCAGTCGTTCACGCTGACGGCCACATCGAAGATCCAGGTGTCGCAGCCCGCGAAGTAGAAATCGATGATGCCGCCCATGCGGGGCATCTCGAAGGTGCCGTCGAACAGGACGTTGTCGCGGAACAGGTCGCAGTGGGCGGGCCCGAAAGGCAGGGCCTGGTACGTGGCGCCGGCCGCGAATTCGGTTTGCTCGCGCAATACGTCCTGGATGAGCCGCGCCTGAGCGTCGTTCAGGAAGGGAAGGACTTTGGGCACGGTCTGCTGCCACCAGCCCAGGCCGCGCAAATTGGGCTGCGCCAGCGAAAAATCCCGCCCGGCCAGATGCGCCTGGGCCAGCGTGCGCCCGGCGAGCGCGCAGTGAAGTGCGCTGGGCGCGGGTTCGTAGCCGCCCGACAGGCGGCTGACGATGGCGCAAGGCTTGCCGTGCATCGTGGTCAGCCGCGAACCGCTGCACAGCGTTTGCGGGCGCGGCACCGGGATGCCCTTCTGGGCAAGGTGGTACATGAGCTCGATGTAGAACGGCAGCTGCTCGTAGGTCAGGACTTCGAACAGGGTCAGGACGTACTCGCCTTGCGTGGTCGTGAGAAAATAATTGGTGTTTTCGATACCGGCCGTGATGCCGCGCAGGGAAACCAGTTCGCCTAATGAGTATCGTGTTAACAGCTCGCGCGCATCATCGTCGCTGACAGGGGTGAAAACGGCCATGGGGTTGCAAACTCTGCCTCGTTGATATCGAAACCGAAGATTTTAGTCCAGGTTGGCGGGGCCGTGCGCCCGGCCGGGCCAAAATGGCCGACAATATCGGCTGCGCATTACTCTTTGCAGTTTTTTCAATGACTCACCGCTTTCCCGACTCGGCCGCAGCCGCCTGGCGCCTTTGCGTGGCGCCCATGATAGATGTCACCGACAGGCACTGCAGATACTTCCATCGCCTGCTGGCGCCTCAGGCCCGCCTGTACACCGAAATGATCACGACCGGCGCTTTGATGCACGGCGACGTCGCCCGCCATCTGGATTTCGACTCGGCGGAAAAGCCGCTGGCGCTGCAGCTGGGCGGCAGCGAACCGGAAGCGCTGGCGGCCTCCGCCAGGCTGGGCAGGCGGTGGGGCTACGATGAAATCAATCTGAACTGCGGCTGTCCGTCCGAGCGCGTGCAAAAGGGCGCGTTCGGCGCCTGCCTGATGGCCGAGCCGGCGCTGGTGGCCGATTGCGTCAAGGCGATGCAGGACGCGGTCGACATACCGGTCACCGTCAAGCATCGCCTTGGCCTGGATTACGATGACTCCTATGGTTTCGTGCGCGATTTCGTGGGCACGCTCCACGAGGCCGGCTGCCGGGTATTCATCGTCCACGCCCGGAACGCGGTGCTGAAGGGCCTGTCGCCCAAGGACAACCGGGAGATTCCGCCGCTGCGTTATGACGCGGCGCTGCGCTTGAAGGCGGATTTCCCCGACGCGGCCATCGTGCTGAACGGCGGCATAGCCGATGCCGCGCAGGCGCTGCGGCTGGCGCGGCAGTTCGACGGGGTCATGCTGGGCCGCGCGGTATGGCACACTCCGGGCGTTCTGTCGGACATCGCCCGCGGGATGGACCCCGCCGTGAGGCTGCCCGAGCCGGCGCAGGTCGTGCAGTCGATGGTGCGTTACGCGGCCCGGGAAGTGGCCAAAGGCGTGCCTTTGCGCATGATCGCGCGGGCGATGCTGGGCTGGATGAGCGGGCGCAAGGGTGCGCGGCAGTGGCGCCGCAGTTTGTCCGACCCCAAGCTGTTGAATCAGAATGACGCGGGGCTGCTGGAGAGGGCGTGGGCGGAACTGGTGTCCAGAGAGGGGCCGACGGGCCCCGAAAGCCTTCCGGGCGCCCCCTTCAGCACCTGACAGGCCTTACACCCCTTCGGCCGTATCCGTCGGCCAGTCCCGGATATACGCCTTGAGCATGTTGTTCTCGAACTGCTGCGCCGCCACGATGGCCTGCGCCATATCGTAGAACGACACCACGCCCATCAGCGTCGGCCCGTCCATCACCGGTATGTAGCGCGCATGCTTTTCGAGCATCAGCCTTTGCACCTCTTCGAAACCCGTGTTGGGCGAAACACTGACCGGAGCGTCGTCCATGATGCTGCGCACCGTGTTGTTCCCCGTGTTTCCATGATTGGCATGCAGATGGCGGATGATCTCGCGGAAAGTCAGCATGCCGACCAGCTCGCCGTGTTCCATGATGACCAGAGACCCGATGTCTTGTTCGCTCATGGTTTCGAGCGCCCGAAGTATGGGCATATCGGGCGTGCCCGTGTACAGCGTGTGCCCTTTCACGCGTAGAATTTCGCTAACTTTCAACATCGTCGTCCTCCTGCGTGCCCGCCCTGGGCACATGAACCGTATTTTGCCCTATGCCGCGGGCTTCGGGTAGTAGGCCGGGCGTTTCGAACAGGGTTTCGAGCCGTACCGCCTGATTATCGAAGGCCATCGAGACCGCGCGCAGTATCTCGGGGCGGCCGGCCAGCCCCGGCTGGCCGCGGTCCAGCAGCAGCGCGTCGATCAGCGGCCCCAGGGTGGCTTCGCGCTGGTCGCAGGACAGCACCCATTGGTCCGCGCCGTCGCCTTCGGCATTCACCACATAGCCCAGGTCCTTCAGCGAATTCAGCACCTGGCTCATTTCCAGTTCGTGCAGGCGCAGGTGGGCGCACAGAAAGCGCATGCTGCGCCCCGGGGGCCGGCCTTGCTGCGCCGTCCAGAGCGTTTGCAGCACCCGCAAGGCGTCGACGAAGACGCCGCCGGTGTGGTGCTCGAGCGCCCAGCGCCGCTGCCGCAGGGCGGGCAGGGTGGCGGCCACGGTGGCGCCCACCAGGATCGCCAGCCAGGACAGATACAGCCAGAGCAGGAAGATGGGCAGCGTGGCGAACGCGCCGTATATCACGGTGTAGGACGGAAAGCGCGCAAGATAGTAGGCGAAGCCCCAGCGCATGAGTTCCAGCACGACGGCGGTGCCGAAGCCGCCCACGGCGGCGTCGCGCCACAGCACGCGCCGGTTGGGCACGCCGACGAACAGGGCGGTGAAGCCCAGGCCGGTGGCGGCCAGAGGCACGAAGGACAGCAAATAGCCCAGCGCCGTGGGCAGGTCGCCGATATGGCCCAGGGATTCGCGCGCCAGCACCGTCATGGCCCACAGGCTGGCGCCGATGAGGATGGGCCCGAGCGAGATGATGGCCCAGTAGACCAGGATTCTTTGCCCGATCGGGCGCTGGCGCTCGACCTGCCAGATGCTGTTGAAGGCTTCGTCTATGGTCATGAAGAGCATGACGGACGTGACGATGAGGAACAGGCTGCCCACGGCCGTCAGGCCCGACGCCTTGGCGGCGAACTGGTTCAGGTAGAACATGACGTTCTCCGACACCGAGGGCGGCAGCAGGCTGGTGCTCAGGAAGTTCTCGAGCGCGAGCCGGAAATCGGCGAACAGCGGAAAGGCGGTGAAGAGGGACAGGACCACCGCCAGCAAAGGCACGATGCCCAGCACCGTGGTGAACGTCAGGCTGGAGGCGACCTGCGTCAGGTTCTTTTCGCCGGTGCGCCGCAGGGCGAATTGCGCGATCTTCAGCGCGTTGGACAGGCCGGACGCCGGCGTGTTTCCCGGGTCCAGCCGTGGTTCTTCGGCGGGGCCGTCGGGCTCGGCGGACCCCGGATCGCGCGGATCCGCTGCGGTGCGATTCTTGCTGGCTTGCGTTGTCACGATACGAAACCTTTTCTTGCGGGGCGAAGATCGGGTGCGCGGCCTTTTTCCCGCGCCCGCGGGGCCGATGCAGCGCAAACGTCTTTCGAGGGATAATACCAGCATGAGCACACAAGCAAATCCAGTCCTGCGCCATGGCGCGTCCGTCTCCCTGATCGCTCTCATCGTCCTGTGCCTGGCATGGGAGCTCAAGATCGCCCCCTTGAAACCGGGCGGTTCCCTGCTGGCGCTCAAGGCGGCGCCGCTGCTCTTCCCCTTGCGGGGGGTGCTGAAGGGCAATCTGTATACGCTGCAATGGGCGGCCATGCTGATCCTGATCTACTTCATGGAAGGCGTGGTGCGCGCATGGTCCGATCCATCCCCCGCGTCGGCCGCCATGGCCGGGCTTGAAATCGCCTTGTCGCTGGCGTTCTACCTCTGCGCCATTTTCTACGTCAGGCCCGCCAAGCGCCAGGCCCGCCTGGCGGCCGCCGCCAAAAAAATGCCGAAGGCCGCCCCATGATCGAATCCTTATTCGGCCTCGAAGTCGCCAATTCCTTCTCCGAACTTCCGCCGCGCTTCTATACCCGGCTCGAGCCGCAGCCCTTGAACCAGCCCAGGCTGCTGCACGCCAATCCCGACGTCGCCGCGCTGCTGGGCATGTCCAGCAGCGTTTTCCAGGATCCCCTGTTCCTGGACGTCTTTTCCGGCAAGCAGCCGCTGCCGGGCGGCAAGACGCTGGCGGCGGTCTACAGCGGCCATCAATTCGGCGTCTGGGCGGGGCAATTGGGCGATGGCCGGGCCCACTTGCTGGGGGAAGTCGTGGCGCCGTCGGGCAATTGGGAGCTGCAATTGAAGGGCTCGGGCCGCACCCCGTATTCCCGCATGGGGGACGGCCGCGCCGTGCTGCGTTCGTCCGTGCGCGAATACCTGGCGGGCGAAGCCATGGCGGGCCTGGGCATTCCCACGACCCGCGCGCTGGCCCTGGTGGTTTCCGACGACCCGGTCTACCGCGAAACGGTGGAGACGGCCGCCATCGTGACGCGCGTCTCGCCCAGCTTCGTTCGCTTCGGTTCCTTCGAGCACTGGTCGCAGTCGCCGGCGGAACTGCAAGCCTTGTTCGACTACGTGGTCGACCGCCACTTTCCGGCATGCCGCGCCGGCGTCCACGGCCCGGACGCGCTGAACGAGACCGTGGCCCGTTTCCTGCGCGAAGTGGTGGCGCGCACGGCGCGCCTGATCGCGGACTGGCAGACGGCCGGCTTCTGCCACGGGGTGATGAACACCGACAACATGTCCATACTGGGCCTGACCCTGGACTACGGTCCCTACGGCTTCATGGACGCCTTCCAGGCCAATCATGTCTGCAACCACAGCGACACCCAGGGCCGGTACGCCTGGAACGCGCAGCCGGCCGTGGCCCACTGGAACCTGTATCGGCTGGCGGGGGCCTTGCTGGGCCTGGGCGTGCCGCAAGACCTTTTGAAAGCGCAGCTGGAGCACTACGAAGCCGAGTTCCTTCAAGCCTATCGCGGCAACCTCATGCGCAAATTCGGGCTGCTCGCCTGGGAAGAGGGCGACGACGAGCTGGCCGACCAATGGTGGCGGCTGCTGCACACGCAAAAGGCGGACTTCACGCTCAGCTTCAGGTCGCTGGCGCGGGCGCCCGAAGAGCCCGACACCTTCCTCTCGCGCTTTGCGGATCCCGATGCCGCCCGGACCTGGCTGGAGCGTTATGCGAAAAGGCTGGAACAGGACGAGCGGGACCCGGACCAGCGCGCGGCGCAGATGCTGGCCTGCAATCCGCTCTACGTGCTGCGCAACCATCTGGCCGAAGAAGCCATACGGGCGGCCGCGCGGGACGACGCCGGCGAGATCGGCCGGCTGCTGGAAGCCTTGCGCGATCCCTGCACCGAGAAGCCGGGGTTCGAGGTCTATGCCGCCGAAGCGCCCGAGTGGGCGGAGCGTCTCCAGGTCAGCTGTTCTTCCTGATGCCGGCGCCCGGCTTCTTCACAATCTTTTTATAGAATCACGGATTCAATCAAGGTAAAAAGCGAAAACCATGTCCGGCAATACACTAGGCAAACTCTTCTGCGTCACGAATTTCGGCGAATCGCACGGCCCCGCCATCGGCGCGGTCGTGGACGGCTGCCCTCCCGGCCTGCCGCTCGGGGCCGACGACATCCAGCGCGAACTCGATCGGCGCCGGCCCGGCACGTCCAGGCACGTGACGCAGCGGCAGGAAGCCGACCAGGTCGAGATCCTTTCCGGCGTGTACGAAGGCAAGACCACGGGCACGCCCATCGCCCTGCTCATCCGGAACACCGACGCCCGCAGCAAGGACTACAGCAATATCGCCGACACCTTTCGCCCCGGGCATGCCGACTACACGTATTGGCGCAAATATGCCGAGCGCGATCCGCGTGGCGGCGGGCGCTCTTCGGCGCGGCTGACGGCGCCCACCGTGGCGGCGGGCGCCATTGCCAAGAAGTGGCTGGAACAGGCGTACGGCGTCAGGATTCGCGGCTACATGAGCCAGCTGGGGCCTGTGGAAATTCCCTTCGTTTCCTGGGACGAAGTCGGCAACAATCCGTTCTACGCACCCAATGCGCAGATCGTTCCCGAACTCGAAGCCTATATGGACCAGTTGCGGCGGGACGGCGACTCCATCGGGGCGCGCATCGAAGTGGTGGCCGAAAACGCGCCCGCCGGCTGGGGCGAGCCCTTGTACGATCGCCTGGACGCCGATATCGCCCACGCCATGATGGGCCTGAACGCCGTCAAGGGCGTGTCCATCGGCGCGGGGTTCGACAGCATCGCGCAGCGCGGCTCCGAGCACGGCGACGAGCTCACCCCCGAAGGCTTCCTGAGCAATCACGCGGGCGGCGTGCTCGGCGGCATTTCGTCCGGCCAGCCCATTGCCGTCACGCTGGCGATCAAGCCCACTTCCAGCATACGCATCGAGCGCCGGTCCATCGACCGCGCCGGGAACCCCGTGCAGGTCCAGACACTGGGGCGGCACGATCCTTGCGTGGGCATACGCGCCACCCCGATCGCCGAAGCGCTTCTGGCCATCGTGCTGATGGACCATGCGCTGCGCCACCGCGCCCAGTGCGGAAAATAATACCCGTCATGAAAGGAGTTCCACTGCCATGAAAATGAAGACATCGATGACACGCCGCTACGCGGCCTGCGCGCTGGCCGCCGTCACCGCGCTCGGCGGTTGCGCCGCCGTCCAGACGACGGGGTCGGGTTCGGTGGGCGTGGAGCGCAAGCAATACATGTCGGGCATGGTGTCGGAAGCCGCCTTGCAGCAGGAGGCGGCCCAGCAATATTCCAGCCTGATCAACCAGGCCCGGGCCCAGGGGGCGCTGGACGTCAACGCCGCCCAGACGGCCAGGGTCAGGACCATCGCCAACAAGCTCATCCAGCAGGTGGGCGCTTTCAGGCCGGACGCCCGCAACTGGAACTGGGAAGTGCACGTGCTCAATTCCAAGGAAGTCAACGCCTGGTGCATGCCGGGCGGGAAAATGGCCGTGTACGCCGGCCTCATCGACCGCATCAAGCCGACCGACGCGGAACTCGCGGCCGTGATCGGCCACGAGATGGCCCACGCCCTGCGCGAACACGCCCGCGAGCAAGTGTCCCAGCAAATGGTGACCAACGTCGGCCTTTCCGTGCTTTCCGCCGTGACCGGCGTGGGGGCGACGGCCGACCTGGGCAGCGCCCTGACCAACGTCATGTTCACCCTGCCGAACAGCCGCACCCACGAAACCGAGGCCGACCGCATCGGCGTGGAACTGGCGGCGCGCGCCGGCTACGACCCTCGGGCCGCGGTGACCCTGTGGCAGAAAATGGGCGCGCTCGGCGGCAGTTCCGCGCCGCCGGAATTCCTGTCCACCCACCCCTCGGCCGCCAGCCGCAGCGCGGACCTCACCGAGGCGGCCGAACGCGTCATGCCGCTGTATCAGGCCGCCGGCGGCAGGTAGAGCCGCGCCGTCCGGCCCGCGGGCGCCCGCGCGAGGCGCCGCGACCGCGCGTTCAGCGCGCCAGAACCTGGGCCTGCCGGTTGCGGATCCGGTACCAATTGATGCCCACGGCGGCGATCAGCAGCAGCCCCAGGTAGCCGAGCAGCGGATACACGGTGCCTACCAGCTTGGTGAATCCGGCCTGGCCCAGAATCAGGGCGATCCCGCAGCTCAGTATGCTGAATCCGCGGAAGCGCCGGGTTTCCGGCCGGGTGAAGCGAGCGCTGAAGGCGAAGAACATGCCCACCGCCGTGCTGTAGATCATGCAGGTGATCGACAGGGTCATCAGGATGCCGACCACGGGAGACAGGCGGGTGGCCAGCGCGAGCGTGGGAAGCTCGGCGCCCTGGAGCTGGTTCAGGTTGTAGAGCAGGGCGATGTTGATCAGCAGGATCAGGATGCCGAGCCCGATGCCGCCCAGCACGCCGCCCAGCGACGTGCTCCTGATGTCCGTGCTGCGGCCCGAGATCACGGCCAGCATGGGAAAACCCACGGCGATGTTGAAGGACGCATACAGCATCGCGGCGATGGACCAGTGCGGGGCGACGGTTTCCTGCCGCAGGCTGAGGGCCAGCAGTTCATCCGTGCTCGCATTCACGGTGAAAAGCGAATACACGGTGATGATGACCACCATGCCCATCAGGATGGGCGTGGCCGCGCTCACCAGATCAATGATGCGCTTGACGTTCAGGCACAGCGTCAGGATGACGAGGGCGGCCATGAAGGCGCCGCCGGCGATGGGCGCCAGCCCGAATTGCTGCTGGAACAGCGAGCCCGTGCCCGCCAGCATGGCGACGCCCACGCCGTACAGGAAGAACGTGAGCAGGATGTCCATGACCGCGCCGGCCTTGGCGCCGAACAGGATGCGCAGCACCTCTTTGTGCGACTCCACCTGGAGCTGGGTGCTCATGCGAGCGATCTGCCTGCCCAGGAAGGCGAACAGCACACCCGCCACAACGGTGCCGGCAATGCCGGCCAGGCCATAGCCGGTGAAGAACTGAAGGATTTCCTGGCCCGAGGCGAAGCCGCCTCCGATGATGACGCCCATATAGGCGAACGCCAACTGTATTGCGTAGCGATTCATGACAAAAACTCGGGATTGTACCCGGTGTGCCGGGCCCTGGCGCCGAATCCATAAGGGTTTACCCCTGGCGCGAAGCCGGCGCGTCCGGCATGCATCCAGCATTCATGCGGCTTCCAGCCTTCCGTTCTAATTTTAGCAACAATATTAATTAAATATTGAAATTGTTAGAAAGCACTGCGCTCTCTAGAATTCTGCACGTCAAAGCTGGGCCGTCCGCACAGCGCGAATCCGGCAGTAAGGAGTCAAATGCTTTCGTACACGCTACGGCGCCTACTCATGACCTTGCCCGTCATGCTGTTCGTCGCCTTATTTGTTTTCGGTCTGCTCGATCTGGCGCCCGGCGATCCGGCGGCGCTGCTGGCGGGGGAAGACGCCACGCAGCAGGACATCGCGCGCATCCGCGACACCCTGGGCCTGGACAAGCCCTTCCTGCTTCGCTTCGGCGAATGGCTCTGGGCCATCGCGCACGGCGACCTGGGCACTTCGCTGTTCACCGGGCTGCCCGTCAGCGCCATGATCGCCCAGCGCCTGGCGCCGACGGTCACGCTCATGATCATGACCCTGATCGTTTCCGTGGTCGTCGCCATTCCCTTCGGCGCGCTCGCCGCCTGGATGCACAACCGCTGGCACGACCGCGGCATCATGGTGCTGGCCGTGCTGAGTTTTTCCGTTCCGTCCTTCGTCGTCGGCTACCTCCTGGCCTGGACGCTGGGCCTGCAGCTGCGCTGGTTCCCCGTGCAGGGCTATGTGCCGTTTTCCCAGGGCGTCGGGGCGTCGCTGCACAGCCTGGTGCTGCCGGCCCTGGCGCTGGGCAGCGTGTACATCGCCCTGATCACCCGCATCACCCGCGCGACGCTGCTCGAGACGCTCTCGCAGGACTATGTGCGCACCGCCCGGGCCAAAGGCGTGAGCAACCGCAGCATCCTTTTCCTGCACGCCCTCAAGAACGCCGCCGTGCCCATCGTCACCATCATCGCCAGCGGCGTGGCGCTGCTGATCAGCGGAACGGTGGTCACCGAGACCGTGTTCGCCATTCCCGGCCTGGGCCGCCTGACCGTGGACGCCATCCTGCGCCGCGACTATCCCATCATCCAAGGGGTCATCCTGCTGTTCAGCTTTTCCTACGTGCTGATCAATCTTGCGGCCGACCTGCTGTACCGCGTCTTCGACCCGAGGATCCATTACTGATGAACCGAACCATGCATTTTCTTCGCCGGTATCCCACCGTGGCGTTCGGGGGCCTGCTGGTCCTGGGCCTGGTCCTGATGGCCGTGCTGGCGCCCTGGCTGGGCACCACCGACCCCACCGCGCTGTCGCCCATACACCGCACCCGCTCGCCCAGCGCCCAGTTCTGGTTCGGCACCGATCTGCTGGGCCGCGACGTCTATTCCCGGGTCGTCTACGGGGCGCGCGTGTCCCTGATCGTCGGCTTCTCGGTGGCCTTCCTGGCGACCGTCATCGGCGTGGCCATCGGCCTGATCTCCGGCTTCGTGCGCTGGATAGACGCCATCGTCATGCGGATCATGGACGGCTTCATGTCCATTCCCACCATATTGCTGGCGATCGCGCTCATCGCCTTGACCAAGGGCTCCATGCAGAACGTCATCATCGCCATCACGATCGCCGAGATCCCGCGCGTCGTCCGCCTGGTGCGCGGACTGGTGCTCACGCTGCGCGAGCAGCCGTACATCGAGGCCGCGATCGCGGCCGGGGCGAGCCGGGGCCGCATCGTGCTGCGCCACATCTTCCCCAACACCATCGCCGCCCTGACGGTGCAGGCCACCTACATCTGCGGCGTCGCCATCCTGGCGGAAGCCAGCCTGTCCTTCATCGGCGCGGGCGTGCCGCCCGCCACGCCGTCATGGGGCAACATCATGGCCGAGGGCAGGGCGCTGTGGCAGATCAAGCCGCATCTGATCGCTTTTCCGGCGATCTTCCTGTCGATCGCCATCCTGGGCATCAACATGCTCGGCGACGGCTTGCGCGACGCCATCGACCCGCGCATGGCCAAGAGGATCTGACCATGAATGCAAACTCCATGAATCCCGGCCGCCGCGTCCTGGACGTGTCCGACGTCTCGGTGGTCTTCGGACGGGGCGCCGGCGCCTTCACGGCCGTCAAGTCGCTGAGCCTGCATGTGGACCGGGGCGAGACCCTCGCCATCGTGGGGGAGTCGGGCTCCGGCAAGTCGGTGACCTCGCTGGCCGTCATGCGGCTCGTCGAATTCGGCGGCGGGCGCATCGCGTCCGGCGGCATGGCCTTCCATGCCCGGGACGGCCGCAAGGTCGACCTGCTCGCCGCGTCGGAAGAAACCATGCGCGCCATGCGCGGCGCGGACATCAGCATGATCTTCCAGGAGCCGATGACGTCCCTGAACCCGGTGCTGACGGTCGGCTTCCAGATCGTCGAGGCGATCCGGCTGCACCAGCAATGCGACGCCAGGGCCGCCGAGGCGGCCGCGCGCCGGGTGCTGGACCAGGTCCGCATTCCGGATTCCCGTGCCATCCTGAAGCGCTATCCGCACGAGCTGTCGGGCGGCATGCGGCAAAGGGTGATGATCGCCATGGCGCTGTCATGCCGGCCGGCGCTGCTCATCGCCGACGAGCCCACGACGGCGCTGGACGTCACCATCCAGGCGCAGATCCTGGGGCTGATCAAAGAGCTCCAGCGCGAGATGGACATGGGCGTGATCTTCATCACGCACGACATGGGCGTGGTCGCGGAAGTCGCCGACCGGGTGATGGTGATGCGCAAAGGCGAGGTCGTCGAGAACAATGACGTGCACGGCCTGTTCAACGCGCCGCGGCACCCCTACACCAAGGCGCTGATGGCCGCCGTCCCCAGGCTGGGCGCCATGCGGGGCACCGACGGGCCGGCCCATTTCGACCTGCTGGACGGCGCCGCTGCCGGGCGCGGCGCGCCGGCGTCGGGAACGGCGCCCGCCCCGACGCCGGCACAGGCACAGGCATCGATACAGGCACAGGCATCGGCCGTGGCCGGCGCTCATGCCGGCCCGTCCGGCGACGTGATCCTGCGCGTGCGCGACCTGGTCACGCGCTTCGACGTGCGCGGCGGCTTCTTCTCGCGGGTGAAGCGCAAGGTGCACGCGGTCGAGAAAGTCAGCTTCGACCTGCACGCGGGCGAGACGCTTTCGCTGGTGGGCGAGTCGGGCTGCGGCAAGACCACCACGGGCCGCTCCCTGATGCACCTGACGCCCACATTAGGCGGCCGCATCGAGTTCGACGGCAAGGTGCTGGACCGCGCCGATCCCGACGCCATGCGCCATTTGCGCCGCAACATGCAGTTCGTCTTCCAGGATCCCTTCGCATCGCTCAATCCGCGCATGCGCATCGGCGACAGCATCAAGGAGCCGATGCTGATCCACGGCCTGCACAGCGGCGCGGCGGCGGACCGCCGCGTGGCCGAACTGCTTGAACGCGTCGGCCTGGACGCCGCGATGGCCGGGCGCTGGCCGCATGAATTCTCGGGCGGGCAAAGGCAGCGCATCTGCATCGCGCGCGCGCTGTCGGTCAATCCCAAAGTCCTGATCGCGGATGAATCGGTGTCCGCGCTGGACGTGTCCATCCAGGCGCAGATCGTGAATCTGCTGATCGACCTGCAGCGCGAGCTGGGCGTCGCCTACCTGTTCATTTCGCATGACATGGCGGTCGTCGAGCGCGTGAGCCATCGGGTCGCGGTGATGTATCTGGGCCAGATCGTCGAACTCGGCCCGCGCCGGATGATTTTCGAGAATCCGCAGCATCCTTATACGCGGAAGCTCATGCAGGCCGTGCCGGTGGCGGATCCGTCCGTGCGCCGGGCCAAGGCGCTGGAAGTCAGCGACATTCCCAGCCCCGTCCGCGATCTCGGCGACGAGCCGGAAGTGAAGGCGCTGGTGCAGGTAGGCGAGGGCCACTACGTGGCGCGACATTCAATCGGCGGCGCATATTGAGCGCCGGCAATTCCAAGGAGATCGTTATGGATCGCAGACAGTTTCTTTTGACCTCATCGGCATCGCTCGCCGCCATGAGCCTGCCCGGAGTTTCCTGGGCGCAGCGGGGCAAGACCGTGTTCCGCTGGGTGCCGCAGGCCGACCTGACTCTGCTGGACCCGACCTTCACCACCGCGGCGGTGACGCAAGGCCATGCGCAGCTGGTGTTCGACACCTTGTACGGCCTGGATTCCCAATACATGCCGCATCCGCAAATGGCCGCCGGCCACAGCTCCGAGAACGACGGCCTGCTCTGGAAGATCACGCTGCGCGACGGCTTGCGCTTCCATGACGGTTCGCCGGTGCGCGCCGCCGATGCCGTGGCCAGCATCAAGCGCTGGGCCAAGCGCGACGTGATGGGCCGCACCCTGATGCAGGCGACGGAAGAGCTCTCGGCGCCGGACGACAAGACCATACAGTTCAAGCTGTCCAAGCCTTTCCCGCTGATCATCAACACGCTGGCCCGCCAGTCGGGCTTGATGGCCGTCATCATGCCCGAGCGCCTGGCCAATCTTCCCGAGACGGAAGGCGTGCAGGAAATGGTGGGCAGCGGCCCCTTCAAGTTCGTGGCCGACAAGTGGGTCTCGGGCTCGCGCGTGGTCTATGAAAAATTCGCGGACTACCAGCCGCGCAAGGACGACATGAAGCCCGATTTTTCGGCGGGCCCGAAGGTGGCGCACGTCGACGGGGTGCTGTGGAACATCATTCCCGACCGCGCGACGGCCATCGCCGCCTTGCAGGCCCATGAGGTCGATGGCGTGGAAACGGTGGACACCGACTTCCTGCCCATCTTGCGCGACGACCCCAACATCACGCTCATCAAGCGCAGCCTGCCGACCATAGGCGTGATGCGTTTCAACCACCTGCATGCGCCCTTCAACAACGTCGAGATCCGCCGTGCCGTGCTGAGCGTGGTGAACCAGACCGAATACATGACGGCCATCAACGGCGCGGACTTTCCCGAGTTCTGGAGCGACAAATGCGGCGTCTTCGTGCCGGGCTCGCCCATGGCCAGCGATGCGGGCATGGAGAAACTGACGGGCAAGCGGGACATAGAGAAAGCGAAAGCCGCCATCAAGGCCGCCGGCTACAAGGGCGAGAAAGTCGTCCTGCTCGATCCGGTCGATTTTCCCACCTGGCACGCCGCCGCGCTGGTGACGGCCGATCTGTTCAAGCGCCTGGGCTTCAACCTGGACGTGCAGGCCATCGACTGGGGCACCGCCGTGCAGCGCCGCAACAGCAAAGAGCCGGTTTCCAACGGCGGCTGGAGCGTGGCCTTCACCGGCAATACCGGCCCCGACAATTTGAATCCGGCGGGCCATCTCGCCTTGCGCGGCAATGGCGAGAAAGCCTGGTTCGGCTGGCCCACCAGCGAGAAGATCGAAAAGCTGCGCATGGACTGGTTGAACACGTCCGACCTCGAAACGCAAAAGAAGATCTGCCGCGAGATCCAGCTGCAGGTTTTCGAGGACGTTCCTTACATCCCCCTGGGCGCGAGCTATCCCGTCACCGCCTTGCGCAAGGAATGGCGTGACTTCCAGCCGCAGATCGCGCTGTTCTACACCGTCAGAAAAGGGGCTTGAGCATGCAGGAAGGCAATCTGAGCGGATCCGGGCCGAGAGTGGCCATCCTGGGTTTCCATCTCGAGGCCAACGCGTTCGCGCCGCCTTCCGAAAAGGCCGACTTTCTTGCGCAATGCTGGGAAGAGGGCGAGGTAATTTCGGAATTGGCGCGCGGCATCAGCCATCTTCCCGCCGAGCTCCCCGGCTTCTATGCGCGCATGGACGCCCTGGGACCGTGGACGCCCCTGCCTTTGATCGTGGTGGCGGCGCCTCCGGGCGGCCCGGCGGCCGCCGGCGTCTGGCGCGAATTCCTGGCGCAGGTGGAATCCCGGCTGCGCGCCGCGGGGCCGGTGGATGGCGTGTACATCGCCAACCATGGCGCCTCGTCGGCGGTCGGGGTGGACGATACCGAGGCCCAACTGGCGGGTTTGATCCGGTCGGTGGTGGGGCCCGGCGTTCCCGTCATCGCCACCCACGACCTGCACTGCAATGTTTCCGGGGAAACCGTCGCCAAGCTCGACGCCCTGGTCAGCTATCGCACCAACCCCCACGTCGATCAGCGCGAGCGCGCGGCCGACGCGGCCGATCTGCTGCATGAAGCGTTCGCGGGCGAGCGCCTGGTGACCGCCCATATCCGCCTGCCCATCACGCCGCCTTCCATCGCGCTTTCCACGCACAGCGGACCCTATGCCGACGTCGTGAAGCGCGCCGCGGAGATGATCCAGGCCAAGGGCCAGGGGCCCATCGCCATGGTGTCGGCGGCGGCGGGCTTCGTTTTTGCCGACCTGCCCAAATGCGGCATGACCGTCACCGTGACCGCGCGCGGCGACCTGGCGGCGGCGCGGCGCGCCGCGCTCGATCTTGCCCGCGAGATATGGAAGGATCGGCGGCGCTACATTGCCAACACGATAGACGTGGCCAAAGCGGTGGAGCTGGCGGCCAATGCCGAGCAGCCCTTGTTGTTCGCCGACGTGGCCGACAACCCCGGAGGCGGGGGCGGCGGCAATACGACCTGGCTGCTCGAAGCCTTCGACCGCGCGCGCATTCCCGGCGTCACCCTGGGCGTGTTCGTGTCGCCCGAGGTCGCCGCGCAGGCGCATCGGCTTGGCGTCGGCAAGGAATTCCAGGCGGTGTTCAACGCGCAGCCGGGCGACTACGCACGCCGCTACGAGGCGCGCGCCAGGGTCCTGCGACTGAGCGACGGCAACGGCGTGGGGCGCCGCGGCATCCTGCGCGGACGCAAGTTCTCGCTGGGCGCCAGCGCCCTGATCGAGCTGTGCGATTCGGGCATGCAGGTGGTGGTGGGCAGCTTGCGCCGCCAACTGGCCGAACCCGTGATGCTGGAGATGCACGGGCTGGACATATCGCGCCTGCGCATCCTGATCGTGAAAAGCCGCGGCCACTACCGGGCGGGCTTCGACGAGTTCTTCCCGAATGAGCGCATCCACGACGTCGACAGCCCCGGACTGACCACGCCCAGCCTGTCGCAGATCGATTTCAAACGCCTTCCCAGGCCGTTCTGGCCGCTCGACCCGGACACCGTCTGGACGGAACCCGAGTGGGCGTGATCGCGCGGGGTCAGGCGCCAAGCGGCGCCTGGCCCTCTTCATCCCCATAATAGCTTTCAATGCGCCGGATGACGGCCTGCATGAAGCGTTCCACGCTGGACGGCAGGACCCGGCCTTCGAAGGTTTGTATATGCAGGGTGCGCTGGGGGGAGAGCTCGTCCACGATGGGCACGGCGACGAGTTCGCCGCGCCGGACCGATCCCATGAGGGTCCGGTCTCCCGAGAATCCGATGGCGCCCGTCCCGAGACAGAAATTATGGATGGCCGCCTGGTGGTTGCAGACCAGCACCACGTTCAGCGACACTTTTTCGTGCATGCAGCACAGGTCGACGATGAATCGCAGCGTGCTGCCCGGCCCCATCATCACCACGGGAAGGCTGCCGATGTCGCGCAAGCGCATGGCCTTGCGCGCCGCCAGCGGGTGGTCCACCCTCATGATGGCGAACAGCGGCATGCGGCGGGCATACTGTACCCGCACGCCTTGCGGGGGCGACAAGTTGTAGCTCAGGCCCAGGTCGTCCTCGCCCTTTCGCACGCGCGAATTGATTTCGGCCGATTGCAGCGCGTTCAGCTGGAAACGGACCATGGGCTCTTCCTTGATGAATTCGCTCATGACCGAGGGCAGCAGTTCGGTGCCGAAGGCTTCGTTGGTCGACACCTTGATCAGTTTCTGGCCGAGCTGGGTGAGCTCGCTGATTTCCGTCCGCATGCGCTCGGCTTCCAGATGAGTGCGCCGCGCATATTCCGCAAGCAGCTCGCCGGCTTCCGTCAGCAGCATGCCGCGGGCGTGCCGTTCGAAAAGATGGGTGCGGTGCTGGTCTTCCAGCTTGCGTATCATGCGGCTGATCGCCGAGGGCGCCACATGCAGCTTGTGCGCCGCCTCGGTCAGCGAACCGGTGTTGACGACTTCCAGGAAGTATTTCAAGGCGGTGTTGAGCATGGGCAGGCTGGCACTATTGATACCAGTATAAAAACTTGTCTTGTACCATGTTAAGGGAGTGGCATAATTTCTTACTCCAACCTCACATCATAGAGCAAGGTCATGGCACAAACACTGTATGACAAACTCTGGGATGCGCATGTCGTGCATCAAGAGTCCGACGGCACCTGTCTGCTGTACATAGACCGCCACCTGGTACACGAAGTGACCAGCCCGCAGGCGTTCGAAGGCTTGAAACTGGCGGATCGCAAACCCTGGCGGATCTCGGCCAACCTTGCCGTGGCCGACCACAACGTTCCCACCACCGACCGCAGCAAAGGCATAGAAGACCCCATCTCCCGCCTGCAGGTCGACACGCTGGACGAGAACTGCGAGAAATACGGCATCACGGAATTCCGCATGAACGACCGGCGCCAGGGCATCGTCCACATCATCGGGCCGGAACAGGGCGCGACGCTGCCGGGCATGACGGTGGTCTGCGGCGATTCGCACACCAGCACGCACGGCGCGGTCGGCGCGCTGGCATTCGGCATCGGCACCTCCGAGGTCGAGCACGTGCTGGCCACGCAGACGCTGCTCATGAAGAAGAACAAGAACATGCTGATCAAGGTCGAAGGCGAACTGCCTTTCGGCTGTACCGCCAAGGACCTGGTCCTGTACATCATCGGCAAGATCGGCACGGCCGGCGGCACCGGCTACGCCATCGAATTCGGCGGCAGCACGATGCGCGGCCTGTCGGTCGAAGGCCGCATGACGGTCTGCAACATGGCGATCGAGGCCGGCGCCCGGTCGGGCATGGTGGCGGTGGACCAGAAGACCATAGACTACTTCCGGGGCCGGCCCTACGCACCCACGGGCGCGCTGTGGGACCAGGCCGTGCAATACTGGAAGACGCTGCATTCCGACGAGGGCGCGAGCTTCGACCGCGTGGTCGAGATCGACGCGCGCCAGATCAAGCCGCAGGTGTCCTGGGGCACCTCGCCCGAAATGGTCCTGGCCGTAGACGAGCGCGTGCCCGATCCCGACAAGGAAAAGGACGACGTCCGCCGCAGCGGCATGGAGCGCGCGCTGGAGTACATGGGCCTGAAGCCCAACACGCCGCTGGTCGACATCAAGGTGGACCGTGTCTTCATCGGTTCCTGCACCAACGCCCGCATCGAAGACCTGCGGGACGCGGCCGTGGTCGCGCGCGGCAAGCGCGTCGCCTCGTCGGTGAAGCAGGCCATGGTGGTGCCCGGTTCGGGGCTGGTGAAGATGCAGGCCGAAAAAGAAGGCCTGGACAAGATCTTCCTGGCCGCGGGCTTCGAGTGGCGCGAGCCGGGCTGTTCGATGTGCCTGGCCATGAACGCCGACCGCCTGGAACCCGGCGAGCGCTGCGCCTCCACCTCCAACCGCAATTTCGAGGGGCGGCAGGGGCAGGGCGGCCGCACCCACCTGGTCAGCCCGGCGATGGCCGCCGCGGCCGCCATCGCCGGCCACTTCGTCGATGTACGGACTCTTCGATAGGAAACCATCATGCAAGCATTCACCACTCATCATGGCCTGGTGGCGCCGCTGGACCGCGAGAACGTCGACACCGATCTCATCATTCCCAAGCAGTTCCTGAAGTCCATCAAGCGCACGGGCTTCGGCCCCAATCTGTTCGACGAGCTCCGCTATCTCGATCACGGCGAACCCGGCATGGATAATTCCAAGCGCCCGCTGAATCCCGATTTCGTGCTCAACCAGCCGCGCTATCAAGGCGCGTCCATCCTGCTGGCGCGCAAGAACTTCGGCTGCGGCTCCAGCCGCGAGCACGCGCCGTGGGCGCTGACTCAATACGGTTTTCGCGCAATCATCGCGCCCTCGTATGCCGACATCTTCTTCAACAACAGCTTCAAGAACGGCCTGCTGCCCATCATCCTGCCCGAACTTCAGGTGGCGCGCCTGTTCGACGAGGTCAAGGCGCACGTGGGCTACAAGCTGCGCATCGACCTCGAACGCCAGGTGGTGATTACGGAAGACGGCCGCGAGCTCTCGTTCGACATCGAACCCTTCCGCAAGCACTGTCTGCTCCATGGCCTGGACGACATCGGGCTGACCTTGCAGAAGGCGGACATGATCCGCGCCTTCGAGGCCGAGCGCCTGGCTCGCCATCCCTGGCTGGAATCGCGGCCCATCGTGTAGAACCGCGCTTTTGGCCGTTCACCGACGGGCGCGGAAAGCAGGGGCTGCGGAGACGCCGCCCCTTTTGTCGTATATTGACAACATAGTAGGAAAAAAAATGACTCACAAGATTGCTGTACTGCCGGGCGACGGCATCGGGCCGGAAATCACCGAACAGGCGGCGCGCGTGCTCGGCGCGCTGGGCCTGGATCTCGCAATGGAAACCGCGCCGGTGGGCGGCGCCGCATACGATGCGCACGGCCACCCTCTGCCCGCCGCCACGCTCGACCTGGCCAAGAATTCGTCCGCCATCCTGTTCGGCGCGGTCGGCGACTGGAAGTACGACAGCCTGCCGCGCCAGTTCCGGCCCGAACAGGCCATCCTGGGCCTGCGCAAAGCCCTGGGGCTGTTCGCCAACCTGCGCCCGGCCATTCTGTATCCCCAGCTGGCCAATGCCTCGTCGCTCAAGCCCGAGGTCGTGTCCGGCCTGGACATCCTCATCGTCCGCGAACTGACCGGCGACATCTATTTCGGCCAGCCGCGCGGCGTGCGCGAGGTCGAGGAAGGCAGTTTCAAGGGTGAAAAGCAAGGGTTCGACACCATGCACTACGCCGAATCCGAAGTGCGCCGCATCGGCCACGTGGCCTTCCAGGCCGCGCAGAAGCGCAGCAAGCGGCTCTGCAGCGTGGACAAGGCGAACGTCCTGGAAACTTCGCAGTTCTGGCGCGACATCATGGTGGACGTCGCGCGCGAATATCCGGACGTGGAGCTCAGCCACATGTACGTCGACAACGCGGCCATGCAGCTCGTGCGGGCGCCCAAGGAGTTCGACGTGATCGTGACAGGCAACCTGTTCGGCGATATCCTGTCCGATGAAGCGGCCATGCTGACGGGTTCCATCGGCATGCTGCCTTCGGCATCGCTCAATGCGTCCAATCAGGGGCTGTACGAACCCAGCCACGGGTCCGCGCCCGACATTGCCGGAAAGAACATCGCCAACCCGCTGGCGACCATACTCTCCGCCGCCATGCTCTTGCGCTACTCTTTGAACGAAGCGGCGCAGGCCGACCGCATCGAGCGCGCCGTGCAGGCCGTGCTGGAGCAAGGGCTGCGCACCGCCGACATCCATGAAGCCGGCACGGAAAAGGTTTCCACCAGCCAGATGGGTGATGCTGTGCTGAAAGCATTAAAATAATGTTTCAGATCTGAATTTCTACTTTTTTTTAAGCGACTTAACATGAGCCAAGCAGTAGGTTTAGTCGGTTGGCGCGGCATGGTGGGATCCGTCCTGATGCAGCGCATGCGCGACGAGAATGATTTTTCATTGTTCCAGCCCGTGTTCTTTTCCACCAGCAATGCGGGCGGCGCGGCCCCCGCATGGGCGGACGGCGCCGGGCCCCTCCAAGATGCCTACGACATCGAAGCACTGAAAAAACTTCCCATCATTCTGACCGCCCAAGGCGGCGACTACACCACCACGGTTTATGCCAAGTTGCGCGCGGCGGGCTGGAACGGCATCTGGATCGACGCCGCCAGCACGCTGCGCATGGCCGACGACGCCGTGATCGTCCTGGATCCGGTCAATCGCCCGGTCATCGACGCCGCCCTGGGGCGCGGCGTCAAGAACTACATCGGCGGCAACTGCACCGTGAGCTGCATGCTCATGGGCCTGGCCGGGCTGTTCAACCAGGACCTCATCGAATGGATGACCAGCATGACCTACCAGGCGGCGTCCGGCGGCGGCGCGCAGCACATGCGCGAACTGCTCACGCAGTTCGGCCTGCTGAACGCGGCGGTCAAGCCCTTGCTCGACGACCCGGCATCCGCCATTTTGGAAATCGACCGCGGCGTCCTGGCGGCCCAGCAAGACCCGGCCCTGCCGCAGCAGCAATTCGGCGTGCCGCTGGGCGGCAACCTCATTCCCTGGATCGACAAGGACCTGGGCGACGGCGTGTCGCGCGAAGAATGGAAGGCCGGCGCCGAAACCAACAAGATACTCGGCCGGGGCCCGGCCTTCGGCACGCCCGCCACGCCGATAGACGGCCTGTGCGTGCGCATCGGCGCCATGCGCTGCCACAGCCAGGCCCTGACCATCAAGCTCAAGCGCGACCTGCCGCTCGATGAAATCACCGACATCGTGCGCGAAGGCTCGAAGTGGGCCAAAGTCATACCAAACGAACGCGAAGCAACCATGCGTGACCTCACCCCCGTCGCCGTGACCGGCACGCTGGACATCCCGGTCGGGCGCATGCGCAAGCTCGCCATGGGGCCTGAATACCTCAGCGCCTTCACGGTGGGGGACCAACTGTTGTGGGGTGCGGCCGAGCCTTTGCGCCGCATGCTGCGTATTGCTTTGGGTGAACTGTAAAAATGCAAATGTCCCGCTGGGCCTCATCGTCTTTTGCTTTAGTGTTCAAAACTAAACCTTTGGTCGGGGCACTGGCGGCGTCATTGCTGATCCACCCGGCCGCCTACGCAGCCACTTTCGGCCATTCGCGCGTCGTGTCGGCGCCCGGGCAAGCCTTGCGCATCGACGTCCCGGTCGGGCAGCTCAGCCCCGACGACCTGCGCAGCCTCTCGGTGGCGCCCGCGCCCGCGGCTGCCTGGTCCGAGGCGGGCCTGACGCCGCCGGTGGAACTCTCCACCCTGACGGCGCAACTGGCCGACGGCCATGCGCCGGGCAGCAAGGTCATCCGCCTGCGGTCCAGCCAGCCTTTCAACAAGCCGGTGGCCGACGTCCTGCTCGACATCCACACGGCATCGGGCCGGCAGCGCTACCAGGTCAGCCTGCTGACCCGCACGGACGCCGGCATCGACCTGGCCGCAGTCGCGAGTCCCGAGGGAGCGGCGCCCGGTTCCACGACCGGCGCGTCCATACGGGTCAAGGCCGGCGACACCATGTTCGCCATCGCGCGGCGGCACGCCGTCAGGGGCGTGTCCGACTACCAGATGATGATGGCGCTGTTCCGGGCGAATCCACAGGCCTTCATCCACGACAACGTCAACCTCGTCAAGGCCGGCTCGCTGCTCGTCATGCCCGACATGGCGGCGCTCACGGCGATTTCCGACCGCGAGGCCCGGCGCCTCTTCATGCAGCACGCCCGGGCCTTCGCGCGCTATCGCGGGTCTTCGGCGGGCGCGGTGCCGGTCGTGGGACAGCAGGGCGCCGCGGCCGCCGCCGGCGAAGTGGTCCGGGCGGCGCCGTCCGCCCAGGTTCCGGCCACGGAAGCCGCCAAGCGGGACCTCCTGCGCCTCTCGGGCCGGCCGGCCGCCGATGCCGGCGCCGCCGATTCGGCCAAGGGCGCGGCCGGCGTGGCGGGGCAGGGCGCTTCGGGGGCGACGGTCGCCGGGGCGCAGGGAGCGGCGGGGAGCGGCGGGGAGCGCGGGCGCCAGGCGGCGCGGCGGCGGGGAGCGGCGGCGTCCGGCCAGCGGACGATCGTGACGAGGCGGCCGGGCATCCGGGCC
>JACDJC010000583.1_pt1 | contig 41559 bp, 65 predicted proteins | sample 7454191 | NCBI WGS metagenome assembly JACDJC01 (sample SAMN14253291, study PRJNA609438) | sludge metagenome | isolation source: sludge after 25d culture with pyrite and EDTA | collected 2018-12-20
ACCCCGGGGCGGGGCCGACCGCGGTGGTACCCCACCCTCCCTCCTCGCCTCGGCCTCGAGCACGTCCCCTCGCTGCTTCGGCGGCGGACTTGCGTGCGTGGCAGGGATGGGCATGGATCGCTGCGAGGTTGTCGTCGGTGTCGGTTCCGCCTTCGGCGAGGGGGATGACGTGGTCTGCCTGGTCTGCGCCATCGTGTCCGCACACGTAGCAGATGCCTCGATCCCTGCGGATGATGCGTCGGCGTCGTCGTTGTTCGGATGATCCGCTGGTGATGGTCTGGTGTTGGCGTCGTCGTTCACGTTGGCCTGCCCAGGGGGTGGGTGGGTGGGTGGTGCATGGTCGCAGGTTGGGGCAGCCTGGTTGTCCGCATGGTGTGGCTGGTGCGTGTGGCATGGGCTGATGGTAGGCACGTTGTCCACATGGCTGGGCTGTGGGTCATGGTCTGCATGTGTGTGGTCTGGGCTGTGGCCTTGACACACGGGTTATGCTCCCCGAGCGGGATAGGGGAGCAACCCGGTCGCCCGGCCCACCATCGCAGACCATGGGGTGAGAAGTTCCTGGTGTGATGGGTGTGGCTGTGGGTACGGTTGTCCACATGGAGGGTCTTGCGGCGCTGACGGATGATGTGGAGGGTGTGGTGTTCGTGCGCGTCGTCGATCGTGGTGGGGTGTTGGTCGATGCGGTGTCGGGTGCCGAGGTGGATCTGGTGCGCCTGTTGGCGGTCGTCGGGTTGGACCCGGTGACGGTGTAGCGTCCCCGGTCATGCCACGTCGGAACACTCCGAAGCACCACACGCCTGGGCGGAACCGGTCGTCTCGGGCGAAGTTGGAGCGGTCGGGGATGCGTCGCCTGGAGGATGGGCAGGAGCCGCGGTCGGACGTGGTGCGCCCTGCTGGTTCGAGGCGTCCGTCGCGTCCGGTCGATGCGCCGGCGGGTCGTGCGGCGCCGGCGGGGGTGATCTGCCCGAAGGGGAAGCGGGGGTTCTCGAGGGCGGTGGCGGAGGCGAAGTTGGCGGCGTATGCGGCGGGCGCCGAGTGGAACGGTCGTGGACGTCGTCCGGTGCGGGTGTACGAGTGTCCGCACTGTGCGCACTGGCATCTGACGTCTGCCGAGTTGCGCGCGTAGTACCCTTCGGCGCCGGCGCCGGATCATCGGGGTTCGGGCCGAGATGGAGGTGGCGTTCTACATGATGAAGCGACTCAGGCGTGTCCTGGCGTGTGCGGCGGTGGCGGTGATGGGTGCCGGCGTCGCTGGTGCCGGTGTTGCCGAGGCGGGTGTCTACACCACGGCGTCGACGTGTGCGCATGCGACGGCGGGGAACCGGATCTGCTACGACGTGTCGGCGGGGACGATCGTGGTCCTGAACAACGGTGGCGGCGTGGTGGCGGGTCCGACGCCTGCGACCCCCTACTTCGGTGCTCCGTCCCGTGGGTGGATCGCCTACGACTTCGAATGCAACGCGACGCCGATCCAGGTGTCCGTCGGTGGTCCTCCGGTGACGATCGGCTGGCAGACGACGTTCAGCACGGGCGGCGGGTTCGGCCTGCCGGCGCAGGTGAAGATCTCGTCGGCGGCGGGGTACGGCGAAAACGTGTTGGTCAATCAGTCGGCGTCGGACCTGATCGCGTGGTATGCGAACAGCAACTCCGGCCTCGAGTGTTTCATCGTCCCATGAGCGGCGACGAGGGGCGCTGCGGCGCGCCTGGCGGCGTCCTGGTGGCGTGTGTCGTGGCGTTCGTGGTGTCCGTGCTGGCGTGGGTGTTCGTCGGCGGGTAGCATCCGTCCGGCGTGGCCATGGGTGGCACACGAAGGGCGCCAGGCGTGAGCCTGGCGCCCTTCGTCGCGCTTGGGGGTCAGTGGTCGGTGCCGGTGAAGGCGCCGTCGCAGCACGGGCAGTCGACGACGTTGCCGAGGTTGGCGTAGCGGGTGGCGGTGCGGTCGATCTGGGCGTTCTCGTAGGCGATGAAGTAGGTGATGGCGCCGGCGACCGTCTCGGGGGACGGGACGACGTCGACACCCGAGGGGGTGTTGAGGCTGAACAGGGTGCCGCTGCGGCGGGCTGCGTAGCCGATGACGGGGAAGGTGCCCATGGCGTCGTTGTGCCAGACGATCTCGTAGGCCTCGACGGTGGGGTCGGCGCCGGCGATGATGCGGGCGGTGGTGTTGGTGGTGTTCGGGCGGGTGGGTGCGTTGCTCATGTGACCATCATGCACCCGCCGAGCGCAGGGCACCAGTCAAGCTTCCGGCAAGGTTCGACCGAGGCGGGATCGTCTCGGGTCGTCGGTGGCGATGATGCCCTCGCGGATGGCGATGCGTTCGAGGTCGGCGTGTGACGACCATCCGGAGGCGCCGCACGTGCAGGACCATTCGAAGGTGATCCAGCTCTTGCGGGGGTGGCCTTTGCCGTTGCGGGCGGTGTCGCGTGTGCGTCCGGTGAGGGTGTGGTGGTGTGCGTCGTTGTCGTGGCGTGTGCGTGGCCAGGTGCGTGCCAGGACGGTGCAGCGGAACGAGATCGGGTATCCCGGTCCGGAGCTGCGGCTCACGAGGGCATCCGTTCCATGCGCAGGACGGCTTCGGGCTTCCAGGGTCCGTCGGGGTAGCGGGGGTTCATCGGCGATACGTAGGTGATCTGGACCCATCCTGCGGGGACGCAGAACGTGTCGAGCATGTGCTGGGCCATGTCGCGCGCTTCCCGGTCGGATGGCGTCTTGAAGATCGGGCAGAGCGGCGGGTAGGCGCCTCGCTCGTTCTTCGGTCCCCAGGCGCCGACCTCGTAGCGGTGGCGGGACATCGAGCCCTTCCTGGCGCTCATCGTGCGCTCGATGGGTGGCGGACCCGGTAGCGGCGGTCGTCGGTGTCGACGGTGTGCCACTGGTAGACGGTGCCGTCGGCGGTGATTGTGTAGTCGAGGCTGACGCTGGTGGCGTCGGCGGGGTTCCACGTCTTGACGATGTGCGCCTGGGTGGCGGTGCGGGTGACGTGGTACTCGACACCCTGCCGGCGGGCGCCGCGGATGGCGTTGCGGAGGGTGCGGGTGTACCAGGTGAGCTTGCTGGCGGGGGTGCGCATCAGCTCCGTGATGTGGCGCTCAGCGAGCGGGCGGGCTTCGATCGTGATGGGGTCGCCCCACCGGGTGAAGGTGATCGGGTCGGGTGCGGTGGTCATGTGGACATCTTGGGCCACACGACCACCGAGCACCAGTCAAGCTTTCGGCAAGGGTCGTCGGATGATCCCGGGGTCGTCGTCGAACGAGTCGCGGCGGATGACGGGGTCGTATGCTCCCTCCCCCGCAGCGACCCGGAACAGGGTGGCCATGTCCTCGGCGTCGAGGCGGTGTTCGCGGGCGAAGTCGATCAGCCGGTCGAGGTTGTGCTTGGTCGTCGGTGCCGGCGCCTCCTCGAGCTCGATGCCGGTCGCGTGGTCAATGATGCTGTCGACGAGGCGGTGCAGGAGTTGTGCGGGGATCATGTCGGGTGTGTCCTTGCGTTGAGTTCGTCGCGCCACCGTTCCCGGTCGATCGACGTGATGGCGTAGCGGGCTTCGGCGACGTCGGCCTTGCTCGGCTTCTCGCGGCGGATGATGCGCACGGCGCCGGCGACGCGGATCGACTTCATGCCGTCGGCGAGGTCGATGAAGTCGGGGTCGTCGTCGAACGGTGCGCCATCGAGCGCCACCTCGTACACCCAGGGGTTCGGGTGGAGGGCGGCGTACATGGTGGCGGCGCCGCGGTCGTTGACGAGGTAGACGTGGTCGTCGGACAGGGTGGCCTCGACGAGGGACTGGTCGATGTCGTCGATGGTGCGGGCGATGGTGAGGGTGCTGGGTGTGCCGGTGACGATCGGCGGGCGGAGGTGGGTGTCGTGGATCCTTCCGGACCCGTGCCACCAGCGGGCGGGTGTGGTCATGGTGTGCGGTCCTTGATGGCGTCGGTGACGATCCGCACGACGTTGGCGCGGATCTCGGGGTTGGGGTCGCCTCCGCACGGTTCGCACGGTGTGAACGATGCGCACAGGTGGAGGGGTGGCATGTGGTAGCCGAGCACGTCGGCGGGTTCGGGGGTGATGGCGTCGGGGATGTCGTCCGACTGGAGCATCTCGAGGATGATCGAGCAGCCATCGGTGGCCTTCCCGTCGTCTGCGCCCGGGTGGTAGGCGTGGTCGTGTGCGCATGCGTGACACCACACGTGAGCCCAGGCCTCGCCCTCGCTGCCGTTGGCGAACAGCTTGCTCATCTCCACCCCTTGCCGCGGTGCATGGCGCGCTCGGCCTGGAGGGCTTGCATGCGTGCATGGTAGGCGCCGACGTTGGCGGCGCGGATGCGGGCGATCTGCTCGAACGCGAGGAACACGTCGGACATGTCGGGGTCGTCGGTGCGTTCGTAGGCGCGGCGCCAGATCTCGGGCGGGTGGCGCTCGATGAGCTCGACGACGTCGGCGGTGAGGCTTGCGGTCGTCACGTCCACGGGTGCCCCAGGGGGGTGCGTGCCTCACGCTCGGACCAGGTGCGGTCGAGGTAGGGCTTCGGTTCGGGTCCGGGGTAGGTGTCGCCTGCGATGAGGTCCTCGATGCGGAGGTCGGGGGTGTGCGACCGGACGGACTGGGGTGCGATCCGCCCTTCCGCTTCTGCGTCGCGCCGGCGGAGCTCGGCGAGGATGCGGGCGTCGGGATAGCGCGGGCTCGGCGGCATCCGCTCGAGCTCGTCGGTGGACATCGAGCGCAGGTCGAGCTCGTTGAGGTTGGGGTGGGTGGTCACTGGTCCTCCATGGGGTCGGGTTGGTGTTCGGTGTCAAGTTGGTCGAGCCAGTCGGCGAGGCGGGTCATGGCGGCGGCTGCGGCGCGGGCGTCGTCGGCGGTCGAGTAGACGTAGGCGCGGGCGGCGGGGTCGACGATGAGCTGCCAGAGGCGCTGGGTGGCGGGTCCGTCGGGGCGGCGGTGGGGTCGGCTGTTGCCGGTCGGGGTGAGGGTAGCCAGGTCGGTCATGTCGACGCTGATCGTGGCGTCGATCACGTGTGCCTCCGTCGTTCGGTGCGGCGGGCGATCATGAGGACGACGAGGGCGGCGAGCGCTGCCCAGCCGAAGAAGATGCCGGTCGACGTCCATCCGACGATGAGGAAGATGATCGACCAGGAGGCGAGAGCCATGGGGACCATGTGGGCCACACCACGCCACAGGTTTCCTACGGGTCCGGTTTTCGTGTCGGACACGACACACCCTCGGCGAGGCAGCGGGCGATGGCGTCGGAGATCATGGCCTCCATGGTCGCCTCGTCTTCGCGGGCGGCGATGCGCCGGTCATCGGGCGACATGGGGAACCCGGCGGGCTGCGGGTCACGGGGGGGGAGGTAGGGCTTCATCGTTGGTCCTTTCGGGTTGGTGTGTTCGTGGGTCACTTGGTGGCTTCGGCGGTGTACGTGTCGCGGGCGGTCCAGCGGAGGGTGTAGCCGAGGCGCTCGAGCTGGGCGAGGGTGCGCTCGGCACCGGCCTCGGCCTTGAGGTTGGCGTCGGACCCGAGGCGGGTCGTGTTGGCCTTGTAGGTCTGGCGACCGTAGCGGGCGTGGAATCGTTGCTCATGACTCCACCTCGCCGTAGACGAGGGTCGTGCCCGGATCCCAGGTGCCCGCCGGCGCAACACGCCCGGCCGAATCCACACCAACCGACACGTAGCCGTCCGACCGCAACCGGGCAACCACCAACGCCGCCGCCTCCGCCTTCGAGAACGCACACGCCCCCACGGTGTAGAACGTCCCATCGGCCCGAACCCGCACGTGATACACGCTCAACCTGCTGCTCATCTCGGCGAGGGCGTCGGCCTTGGCCTGGTTGGTGGTGTCGGTCGTCGTGGTCATGTGTTGATCTTGCGACGGGCGCCGGCGGAACGCCAGTCAAGCTTTCGTCAAGCGGTTACGCGGTCACGGTCGGGTCGAGCGCAGCGCAGCACTGTGGCGGGATGTCGTCTCCGTCGTTGTGCTCAATGACGTAGGTCATCCGACCGTCACGTGCGACGAGCGCGCCGATGGGCCACGTGCCGGGGCCGTTGCCGTCGGTTGATGCGATGAGGGTGAGGTCGTGGTCGTCGATCATGGCTCCGCACCATGCGCATCGTTGTCTGAGTCGGTTGCCGACGCGCACGTCTAGCCCTGCGATGTGCACGATGGCAGGCGCGTCACAACCCATCGTTGCCATCGACAGGCTCGGTGTCGCTGTTGGCGATTAGCTCGACGTAGAGCAGGTCGGGGTTCTCGCCTTGGTGTGCGCGGTGCAGCATCTGCTGAATGACCGAGGAGTGGATCGTCCACCAAGCGTCATGCATCGGGCCACCTCGTCCCGGTTGGCACAGCAGGGTTCTCCCAGGGCGGGGCGACGATGTCGTGTGCGCCGTCCGAGTCCCAGCCGACGACGGTGGTGTGTGGGCACTCAAACGACCCGTCGTTGTGGACCCAGACGGGTTCGACGTGCGTGGCGCACCACATGAGCTGCGCTGTCAGGTTGTTGTTCACCTGGTCGACGGCGTGGCGGGTCACTCGACGGCTCGCGTCCAGCTCCACGAATCGGACGCCCCTCACGACCCTCGCCTGGCTTTGCAGACGTACGTCGGGCCGGTCGGCTCGCCGGAGTCGGTGCACCATCGCCACGTGTGGACGGCAACACATCGTCGGTCCGGGCATGTGCGTTCGGTGGTCTTTGGATCGGTCATCGGTTCTCCTCGAGGGCGCGTATGGCGATGAAGGCGGCGGTGGCGATCGACATGCCGGCGGCGATTAGTGCGAGCGGTCGGGGTTCGCCTGTGGTCGCACACACGGCGGCGATGAAGAGGAACATCGCTGCATGGATCATGTCTCGCTTCACACGTCCCTCCGGTGGTCGGCCTGGATGGCGACGAGCTCTGTCACGGTCGCCTCCCGGCGGGACGTCCGGAACGTACACCCGTCGCAGGCGATGGTGATGCCACCATCTGGCGCGGCGAACAGGATGAGGTTCGTGTCGTTGTTCGGCGTACCGCTCCCGGGCGCGTGCGGCGTTCCGGTCGCCCTGGTTCCGTCGGTGTTGCGTGAGGCGGGCGCGTCCGGCGGGCGTCGAGATCCGCCGGTTGTACTCCGCCTGGTAGTCGCGCTTCATCGTGCCGGCGCCTTGCTCGCCTCGTTCTTGTGGTGGAGGTCATCGACGATCGACGTCGGCACCTCGAGCCAGAAGGAGGTGACCATGTTGCGCTCGACGGCCTCGACGATGAGGGCGGCGGCGTCGGCGCCGAACAGCACCTCGAGGCTGCGCCGGTGCGCCATGGCGATCGGGATGGCGCCCTCGGCCTTGAAGCACGGGAGCATCCGGTAGCGGTTGCGGACGATGAGCGTCCCGTTGGCGTTGATCGTGAACGGGGACACGACGCAGCCGAGGGGTTCGTCGGGTCCGTGGATCGTGCAAAGGTGGTCGGCGCCCTGGAAGGGGCACCTGCGGTCGACAGGCGCCACCCTGCCGGACGTCGGGTCGACGGTCGCACCGAGCGCACGGAGGCGGACTGCTTCGCGTGTGGTGACGACGACGGCGATGCCGGTCGGGTCCGTTGTCGATCGACAACAGCGCGCCTGGCACACGTCGCGGATGAAGTCGGGATCGCACGGGCGGAACGGTTGCCGTAGCGCTCCGGTGTTGACGCGAACCATGGTCATGTGTGCCTCGGGTTGGTGGTCTCGGTGGATCGGTGGCGGGTGTATCCGCATCGTCCGCAGACGATGATGGTGGTGGTGGTCGTGGCGCCGTGGCCACCATGGAAGAACAGGGCGGGCTGGGCGAACGTGATGGCCTTGAGTCGTCGAGCGCAGTCCGGACATGTTGCCGGCGCTCGACGTCGTGTCAGCGCTTGCGAAGCCATTCGAGCATGTGCGTCATGCGGTCGTTAGACAGGAGGCGCCGGCGGTCGGTGAAGTCGATGAGGCCCTCCTCGTGTGACGCCACGATCATCGCCCGGTAGGCGGCGAGCGCCTGGGCTTCCTCCTCGGTGATGACGTCCACGTTGATCGGCACCTCGGTCGTCGATGGGATCGAGACGATGATGCCGCCCTCGAGGGTGACGGTCGTGACGCCTTGGTCGGGGTGCTGCTCGATGCGTTCGACGATGCCCTCGCCGAACGGGTGCGAGAGGGTCGCGCCGATGACGAGGTCATTGAGGTCTGCGAAGGTGGTCATGGGGTGTCCTGTCTACGTGTTGGGGTGGGGATGATGTCGCCCTCGAGCCATGCGTGTCCGAGCACGGTGATGACAAGGGCGCGGGTGTCGCTGCGTCCGCGCTCGGCGTGCTTGCCGATGCGCTGGACGACGCCGAACTGGCACAGGTCGTAGAGCACGTTCTCGATCGTCTTCCAGGCGTGGCGGTCGGTGGTGTGGCGGTCGACGACGTCGGGCCAGAGAGCCTTCCCGTTGGTGTCGCACTCGGCGACGATGTGCTCGATGATGTCGAGCACGAGGTCATTCGACCGATGCTGCCATGGGGTCCAGGTGGGGTCGACGGTCATGCCGCCACCCCCAGCCAGATGCCGTCGCCGCGCGGGATGACGATGCCCTCGGTGATGCCCTCGAGGCGGAGGATGTTGGTGGCCTTCATGAACTGTCCTGCGGACAGGACGCGGCGGGGCACGTCGCCCTCGAGGATCACGACGTGACCCTTCCGGACGTCGCGGCCGAGGATGGCGCGGGTGGCGCCGGCGGGACGGGTGTAGGTGGGGCGGATGTTCTTCATGGTGTGACCTCCGGGTGAAGCGGAACGGGTGGGGCGAGACGATCTTGCGACCATCACACCCCACCCGTCAAGCGTTACTTGTTACCGACGTCGGGCGGCGACGACGGCGCCGTATCCGGAGGCGATGGCGGCGAGGCCGATGGCGATGAGCCACCGATCCTCGGAGCCGGTCTTCGGGAGCGCCGGCGGCGTGGTGACCACGGGCGCCGGCGGGGTCGTCGTGGCGACGATCGTGCTCGGCGACACGGACGGCGGGACCGTCGGGGGTGTGGTCGTGGCGACCGTCGGCGGTGCCGTGGTGTCAGGAGGCGTCGTCGTCTCCGGGGGAACCGTCGGCGGGATCGTCGTCTCGGGTGTCGTCGTGTCCGGCGGGACGGTCGTCTGAGGCGGTTCTGTGGTCGCAGGCGGTTCCGTGGTGGGCGGGACGGTCGTCGGTGGCGTCGTCGTCGTCGGCGGGATCGTGGTCGGAGGCGTCGTGGTGGTCGGAGGCGGCGGTGCGCAGTCGCCGGTCGTCACGGCGCGCTTGTCCACGACCACATAGGCATAGACCCGATACCCGTCCTTCCCGACGGTGCCGCCATGGCTGCCCGTGCGGGGGTTCGGGACGACACCCCAGGCGAGGGGACCGACACCGGGCCAGTCGGTGAACGACGACCATCCGGTCTTCTTGTCCCAGGTCGACGTCGCCTTCTCGAACCGGTACTCCATGCACTTCTCGGGGGTGTGCGCCGGCGGGTAGGTCGGCGGGGTGTAGCCCTTGTCGTTCGTTGCCGACGCAGACCCTCCCGCCAGGGTGATGGTCGTCGCGATGGCGACGACGATGAGGGTGAGCTTCTTCATGGTGTGTGTGTGTCTCCTGTTGGTGTGTGCGCTAGGTCCAGCGCTGGGGTCGCCGGTACATCGTTCCGGCGGTGACGACCGCAACCTCGAGCCATGCGGTGCGGGTGTCCCCATCCCAGGCTTCGTGGCGGCGGTCGTCGAACTTGGCACCCGTGGCGCGTGCGAACGTGCGCACGACGTCGATCGCATCGGTGTAGCCGATGGGTGCGGACTGATCGGGTGGCGTGTGGACGATGAACGTCCGCTCGAGGTTGGTGGTGCGGACGGCGTTGTGTTCCCATCCGCACGCTTCGCAGGTGTGCGTGACAGACCGGTTGTCGGTGCCACACGTCCAGCACGACCACTGGCGAGACATGGTGCGTCCGCGCCCGATCGTCTCGGGGTGCGCCTCGGTGACGTGGATCATGTGCTCGGTTGCGTTCTTGGCGACGATGCCGCACCAGAGGCAGGTGTTCGTGCGGGCGGTCATGCGACCGACTCCTCGATGAGGGTGATACGGGGCTCCCCGTGGGTGCGGTTGTACTCGTTGCGGGCGGTGATCGCCTCGCGGAACATGGCGACATGAACCGGGCGGCTGCACGACGTGACCTGCACGACGTGGGTCTCGTCGAAGGCTCGGTGGGTGGCGGTGCCGGCGCAGAAGGCGCAGGTAGCGGCGAACGGTGTGGCTGACATGAGCCCATCATGCACCACCACACGCCGAACGCCAAGGCAAGCTTTCGTCAAGTCCACATCACCTGATCCTCGGCGAACGGTTCCGCGGCGCCGGCGGCGCGGTGCGGGTCGCCCTTGAGAAAGATGAGGACGGTCTGGTGTGTGCGGATCGGGCGGCGCAGCGCCTTGAACGTCGCGCTCGCCCTCATCGCGCCGGTGCCGACGGGATCGACGACGATCGCCTCGGCGTGGTAGTTCATGCCGGCGGCGATGTGCGCACCGATGGTGAGGCCCACCAGGTCCCGCAGGTGACCCGTGCGCTGGTTCCGGTAGTTGCCGACCACCCAGACGGAGAAGCGGTCGTCACGGAGGCGCTGGGCGGCGTGGTAGACGGCGTCGACGTAGGCGTCAGCGAAGTCGTCGTAGCCCATGTTCGAGATGTCGTCCTCCCGGTCCGAGTACACCTCGAGGTCGCCATAGGGCGGGCAGGTGAGGACCATGTCCGCTGGGGTCGGATCGTCGACGGGCTTGGTGCCGTCGGTGAGCAGCCATCGGCAGGACGTCGTCGGGTCGGTGGTGCCGTTGTCGGCGGTGAACCGCTCGAGCTGGCCACGGTTCGCCTCGAGCTGTTCGGGGCGGATGTCGCACCCGGTGTAGGAACGTCCGAGGGCGTGCGACACGATGCCGCGGACGGACCCACCGGAGAACGGGTCGAACACCATGCCACCGGCGGGGCAGAACCAGCGGACCATCGTCTCGACGATCACGGGGTCGAAGACGGACGTGCCGCCGGACATGGCGAGCAGCTTCTGGCTGACCTCGTCGGTGCCCTGAGACTTGGCGTAGGTGAGGGCGGTCTCGCGTCCGTCGCCCGAGTCGATGCCGAGCTCGAGCCATCGGCGCCGGCGGGTCTGCCAGTAGCCCTGCCGGCGGTCGAACACGGTGAGGGGTGGGATGCCGAACCTCCCCTGGAGGTCGGTCGGTAGCGCCTTCGGCATGGCGAACAGGGCGCCCTGGTCATCGTCCATCGGTTGAGCCTTTCATGCGGACCGGGGTCGGCGACCGACCCGGGAGTAGTTCGTGTGTGTGAGGGCGGCGGGTTGGCGGGTGCGTCCCTTGCCGGGGATGGGGCGGGCGTGGTCGATCGCGACGACGATGGCGTACTCGATGCGGCAGCGTGTGCAGTGTGTGATGGCGCCGGCGCGCAGGCCGGTCGACGTCCCCGAGGTGACGTGGACGAGGTCGCCTCCGCACTGCGGGCAGTCGATCGCGAACCGGTAGCCGATGATCTCGCCGAGGTCGTCGTCGGTGGCCTTCAAGGGTGTGAGTCCTTTGCTCATGGGTGAGGGTGGTCCTTCATTCGTAGGGGTCGAGGTCGTCCCCGAGGAACAGGGATGCGTCCGGACCGGGGTCGTCGGGATCGGGTAGCGGCGGGGTCGGTGATGAACGGGTCGGGGTCGACGGTGACTCGTCGGTGTAGCGGCGGACGTTCGTGAGGGTCTTCGTTCGTCCCTTGGACTCGGCGACGTAGCCCTCGGCGATCAACCGGGCGACAGCCTGCGACACGAGGGAAGGCTTGCTGTTCGGAAGCATGGCTTTCACACCCGACGCGGTCAAGGGCACATCCGACTCGGCGATGACGGTCGACACCCGCTCCATGAGGTGCGTCGGCTTCCACGTGTCGCCCGGGGTCTGGTTCTCGATGTTCGGCTCGAGGGTCGTGACGACACGGGCGCCGTCGGCGTGCGGGGTGATGGTGACGATCCCGACCGTCTCGCCGAGCGACCCGACGCCACCCGGGCGATCCTTCGCGACGATGATCTTCACCTTGCCGGCGCGGGTCCGGGAGAACGGGGTCACGACCTTGAGCTGGTAGCTGGCGCCGTCGATCGCGCCCAACTTGGCGCCCGATCCACGTGCCCACCTGCCACGGTTCTCGGGGTCCTTGGCAACGTGGTCGATCATGAGGACCGCGGCGCCGGTGCGGGTGATCGCACGGGGCATCCGCTCGAACCAGGCGAGCACGTCGGGCGCCTTGTCCTCCGACGCACCATCCCGGGCCAACGCCTCGCCTACTCCGTCGATGATGACGAGGTCGGGGTTCAGTTCCTCGAGGATCTTGGCTAGGCGTGCGCGCTCGGCGGGACCGAACGCGCCGATCGGGTTCACGTACCGGAACCGGGTGCCAAGGATCTCCGACTTGGCGCCGAGGGTCATGCAACGACCGACGATGCCACCGGCGCTGTCCTCGAAGTCGATGTAGAGCACGGTGCCACCCATGCCCATCACCTCGAGGACTGCCATCAGGGCGATCCAGGTCTTGCCGGACGTCGGTTCGGCCTGGAACATGTGCATCTTCCCGGCGTAGAGCAGGGACTGGCCATCGGTGCGGGTGAGGTAGTCGGGGTCCGGCGGACGCAGGTCGCTGTCGAGCAGCGCCTGGATGTCGGCCTCCTCGAGGGTGGACGTGTCGACGTCGTCGGCGCGTCCGAGATCGTCGACGATGCGTCCGACCTCGAGCAGTGCGCTCGAGGGGTCCGTGGCGTTGTAGGCGGCGTCGGCGATGTTCGCTGCCGACATGATGATCTGCCGTAGCGCGGCGGCGTCGTGGACGATCTTGGCGTATGCCGCGGCACGTGACACCGATGGCGTCGCGTTGGTCAACGACATGAGGTAGGGCATGCCACCGATGACGTCCGTCAGGCCATCCTGTCGGATCTGCTCCGAGACGGTGATGACGTCGACGGGACGTCCGTCGGCGACGAGGCGCAGGATGGCGTTGGCGATGTGCTGGTGTCGCGGGTCGTAGAAGTCGCTGGGCGGACACGTCGTCACGACGGCGTCGAGCGCAGAGGCGTTGTAGAGGGCGGCGCCGAGGAGGGACTGTTCCGCCTCGATGTTGTGGGGCGGTACTCGTCCGTCTCCCCGGGGTTGGGCGGGGCGGGCGGTCATGGGTGCTCGATCGTGTCACATGCCGGAGGGCGCGGTCACCACGTGAGCGCTGCGATGGCGTCGAGCTCGTGTGCGAGGGTCGGTTGCTCGAACCCGTGCGCCTGTCGTGCCATCCGTCGCAGTAGCCACGCGTCGGCCTCGTCGTGATTCCGTGCCGGCGACCCCAGCTCCTTCGCCCGGTCGTACATGCGATCCTTGTCGGCGTTCCCGTTCCCCGTGGCGTGCCGCTTGAGCGATGCCGGCGGAACCTCCATGAACGGGATATCGAGCTCGTGGAGGCGACACCGGACAACGCCACCGATCTCGCCGAGGCGGATCAGGGCGATGCGTCCGGGCGAGTTGAGCGAATAGCCCTCGATGACGACGAGGTCGGGCAGGGGCGGATGGGTGCGGATGCGGCGCTCGATCTGAGACGCCATGGTCGACAGGCGGCGGGGGTTCTCGTCGGCACCGTAGGCGGTCGTGATGCTGAACGTGTTGCCGTCGACGTCGGCGAACCCGACGCGTTTGGTCGACAGGTCGAGGCCGAGGATCCTCACCGTTCCGCCATATCGGCGAAGTGCCAGAGGGCGGTGGCGAGGGCACGCGCCTCGTCGGGCGGCAGCATGCGGAAGATCGGGCGGTCGTCGAACGTCTCACCCGCCTCGGGGTCGAGGGTCAGGGTGACGAGGTGGCCTCCGTCGTCGTCGTTCTCGACGATGGCGTGCGTTCCGCTCGGGTACTTGCCGGCGGCGTGCTGGGAGAGGGGGATGACGAGCATGGGTGTTCCTCCGTGGGTGTGCGTGTGCGCAGGATGCGCTCGATGTTCATGGCGCCCTCGCGGGCGGAGTGTGCGGCGGCGCGGAGCCACCGGGCGGCGTTCCCCAGCTCCTCATCCGTCACGTCCGCCATGTCCTCGGGGCGGGCGTAGCGGACGTTCCGGATGAGGGCGGTTCCCGCTGGGATGGACTCGAGGTCGGCGCGCGTGATCGGCGCCCCGTGGCTCACGAGAGCGACTTGTCCTCGAGCCAGTCGACGAGGTCCTGACCGATGCCGGTGCCGGCGATCGCGTCGAGGGTCGTGATCGGCGTGGTGGTCAACGTCCGCGCCTGCTTGAGGAGCTCGGCAGCCTTCGTGCCACGGGTCTTGATGAAGTCCCGCCACTGGTCGCCGGTCCACCCGTCCGGATCGGTGGGCGCAGTGCGGCGCCGACCCGAGGGAGACCCGCGACCGCTCACGGGTGCTGTGGACTCCGACGCCACCTGGGGGAGGGCATCGGGCGGCGGTGACGCCTGCGCGCCCTCGGTATCGGCGCCTGCGTCGACGACCATACCAGCCGCGGCGACGTCGTCCGACACGATGTGTCGCTCGTGCTCCGGTTCCGCCAGTTCGGCCTCGAGCACCTCGAGCACCATCCGGATCTCGTCACCCGTCAGCTCGTTCGACGACGCCAGGGGACGACCGACGACCGACGAGGCGTAGTCGAGGCGGCGCGCACGATCGCGCACACCGAGCTCGCCGAACCGGATGGCGACGATCTGGCCACCCGAGTAGGTCGGACCGGTCTGCACCGGCGGCTCGGGGTCATCGGGGAACATCGACGGCGTCTCGTCCACAGGCGGCGCCTGAGGCGGTTCTGCGTCCGTCTCGTCGATGATCTCCCCCTCGGCGATGTCGTCAACCGTGACGGGGTCCGGATCGGACGGGGCGGCGTCCGGTTCTTCGCCCGGGAGGGGCGGCAGGATCGGTGCTGCGGGCGCCGGCGCGGTGTCCGGTTCGGACGGTGCGATCGTGGCGCCAGCGATCGCTGCGGCGTTCGCCTTCATGGCTCGACCCTTCGGCGCCTGCTTCCCGCCGGTCGTGGCCTCGACGACCTCGGGCGGACCGTAGTCGACGTCGATGACGTCGCCATCGGTGAGCTCCTCGATCGTGTGCGAGATCCCGGCGAGCACGTCGGGGAACACGGCGCGGCACAGTTCGGCGGTGGCACGTGCCATGAGCATCGCGCGGGGGTACTTCTTCCAGTTCTGCCGCTGGTCGAGGCCAGCGCGCTTGGCGTCGTCGAGGGTCCAGGTGACCTTCGTCTCCCGGGTGCCGCCACCACGCTTCCCGCCGACGACGACCCGGGTGGACGACTGCTCCTCGATCCACAGTTCGTGACCATGGCGCAGGACGAGGGCGCGCATGAGTTCGGCGGACATCGCGGGGCGCCCCTCGATGACGTGGATCTTGGCGAGCGCCTGCATCGGCGAGATGCCTGCCTCGTGTCCGGCGAGGATGCAGGCGAGGACGGCCTCGGGCTTGTTGCGCATGGCGGTCGGCACGAAGTCGGTACCGCTGACGCGGTGGGCGAGTTGCCATGCGGCGGGCGCCAGTTCGATCGACGACATCCCGGGACGGTACTCGGGCGCGGCGACGACCGCGACCTCGGTGGAGTGTGTGCGGTCGTTCATCCCCAACGCTCCTCGCAGATGGCGACCTTGGTCGCGATCCAGTCGATGATGTTCTGTCCGTCGAGGTTGTAGACGAGGTCGGTGACGTGGGTGATGATCGCCACGCAGCACTCCTCGAGCTCCATTCTGGCGGCGCGCAGGTCGGTCATCGGGGTATCACCACGGTTCGCCTTCTTGACGATGTTGGCGATGGAACCAGCACGCATCACGATCACGTCGAGGTCGTCGACGTCGGCGATGTCGACACGTTGCGCCGGCGCCTCGAGGTGGAGGCCGAGCATGGCGGCGATGTCCATGGTGTACGTGACGACGTCCGCCGACTCGAGGTAGACGTCGTCGATCGGTGCGGCGATCCGCAACGCGGCGACGAGCTCGCCCACCTCGCCTGCGAGGCCGAGGGTGAAGTGGACGATGGCGCCGAAGTCGTCGTCGTGTAGGTGGGGGAACCAGCGGCGGCTGTTGTCGAGCGCGTCACGCGCCACGGTGTTCCAGGGGATGTCGGGTGTGGTCATTCGGGTGCTCCGTTGTCGTGTGCGGGGACGGTGATCGAGTCTGACTTGATGGTCGCGGCCTTGCCGGTCTTCCAGTCGAGCCACTCGCCCACCTGCTTGATGTAGAGGAACGTGCGGAACGTCGACTCGTCGGTGTTGAAGACGTGGACGTCGTAGCCATCCGTGCGGACCCAGATGGCGCCGACCCAGTCGATCTCCGGCATCGGCACCTCGACCTTGCCGGACAGGATCGTCTCGCCCTGCCGGTAGGCCTCGAGCTGCAAGGCGACCTCGGCGAAGATGCCGGACCGGGACGTCTTGATGTCGAGCAGGCCGCGGCCGACGGGCTTCCCTGCCCAGGGTCCATCGACCCAGGTGCGACCCGGAAACTCGGCGATCATGTCGAACTTCCCCATGTACCCCCAGCGGCGGTTCACGGTGACACCCTCGAGGATCGCGTTGGTCGGTTTCCACTCGTCGAGGAAGCGGACGTAGCTGAGCACGTGCCCCTCGAGCTCGGGCGGGACGATGACCTCCTCGCCACGGGCCAGGCGTTCGCCGAACGTGTGGACCTCAGTGCCACGGTTCGACGCCTCGTCCAGGTCGCGGTAGCGGATGTTCTTGAGGATCTCGGCGAGGGCCAGGCGGGGCAGTTCGTCGTTGCCGACCTTGGCGGCGTTGTGTCCCCGGGTGGCGTTCCAGGCGATGGCGTCGCGCACCAGGTCGTCAGCGACGATCCGAGCCTTGCCCTCGGCGTTCCGGGCGACGTTGAGGCGGTTGACGACGAAGTCTGCGACGGTGCCGGCGCCCCACCCGATCAGTCCCGGCTTGGGCACACCGTTCGAGAGGATGGTCGTCACCCCCGGGACCTTCTCCCCATCGAGGAGGTAGCTGTGTCCGTTGCCGGACTTGACGATCTTGGTCTGCCCTTGCGGTTGCGTGGCCATGGGTGACGTCACGCTTCCCGCACGAGGCGTAGGCGGACACCAGACGTCACGACGTCGAGGCGTGCATGGATCACGTCGAGCGCACCCTTGCGGTACTTGAGGCCACGACCGCGCCCCTGCTTCTCGGCGTTGAGCAACCGGTGCAGGTGGGTGACGTCGGTGATGTCCTCGAGGGCGTCGCGCAGGTCGGGGATACCACGATCCACGAAGGCGAAGTCATCGGTGCGCGGCAGGCGTGCCTCGAGCTCGGCCTCGCCCGGTTCCGCCGGTGCGGCGGGTGGCGCGTCGAACGGGGGGACGTCGTCGGTGGCGGCGGCGTCCGCTGCGGGCAGGTCGTCGAAGGGCGGGATGTCGTCCTCCACGATCACCTCGGCATCGTCGAACGTCGTCTCGAACGACGGCGCCGGCGCGGGGACCGACACGACGGCGACGAGGTCCTCACCCGTCTCGGCGTCGAGCAGGGCGGCGACCTTGCGCACCTCGCCATCATCGAGCACGGACTGGCCGATGGTCGGGCGCGGGTCATCCTGCACGAAGTCGTCAGGCCACAGCTGGCGGACCTCGTCCTCGTAGACGACGACCACCGGGCGCAGGCCATCGGTGACCATCGCACGGACCGGATCGCCACGAAGGGCGGCGACCTCGCGCGGCGTCAACACGACCCCCGAGGCGTCGGTGTACCCGACCTCCCCGAGTCCGTCGATCGCCTGCACACCGGACCGGGCGTCGTCGGCGGTGCGGTGCGCCGAGCGCATCGTCGAGAGCAGGGTGCGTCCGGGCTGTCCGGCGACCTCGAACTGGTCAACGACCTTGATCGTCTCGACGTACACCAGGCCATCGTCGGTGTCCTCGTGTCCCGCCTTCTTCACCTTGCCCTCGATGACCAGCACGACCCGGTCGCCGATGGCGTGATGGGAGCTGATCCGGTTGCCGGCGCCGGTGATCGACGTCTTCATGCCGATCGGCTTCCGCCCCATGTACTCGGGCAGCTCGAGCGTGGGGAGGGTCGGCTGGTTGGTGGCGACTGCCTCGGTGTCGATCTCGGTCATTCCGCCACCACCGGAACCGGGCGGGCGAGCTGCTGGGCGCGCTGGGCGGACACACCGAGGATGGACCCGATCTCGGGCCACGTCGCGGGCGGGTCCGCATCACGTGCGGCGACGATCGACGCCTGGATGTCGGCGTGGAGGCGGCTGCCGGTCCGACCGATCTGGATGCGGGCGTCGGCGAGGCGCTTGAGGCGCTCGACGGGGTCCTTGAGACGTCCGGCCTCGTGGAGGAGGACGTCGACGGACTTCCCCCTGGGAGCGGACATCTTGGGCTTGGTGGGCATGGAGACTTCCTTTCGGGTTGCGGTACTGCGGTCGGCGAGGACCATACCGCCACCCGAGGCGGAACGCAAGAACTACTACTTGAGATCGGTCAGCGGTGGGCCGATACTCCCAACATGAACGACACCACCAACCTCCACGACATGCCGGCCCTCACGTTCGGCACCATCGCACACGCGCACTACGAGGCGGAGCGTGCCTACTGGGCGGCGGACCCGGTCCACGACCCGATCAACGACGCACGCCTCAACGGGATCGCCGAGGGCATCGCGCAGGCCATGTCCATCGTGTCCGGCATCCCGGTCGCCACCCTGCGGGAGCGGGCGGCGAACCGGGTGCTCGAGGACCGGTCCCGGGCGCTGGCGAACATCGCACGCATCCGGGAGATGACGAACAACCGTTAGCCGTTGCGCTCGTCGAGCGGGAGCAGGCCGCGGTCGGAGCCGAACACGGGCGTCACGCGCCGGACGATGTTCGTGGCGGTGACGATCGCGGCCAGCACGACGATCGACACACGGGTCACACCCGCATCGAGCGAGTCGGGGAGGACGGTGACGATCTCCTCGGACACGGCGGCGACGACGATGCCGGCGGATGCGAGCCACGTCGGGGCGGCGGCGAGAAGGGTCTGGATGCGCTTCAGGGTCTTGGTCATGCAACGAGGCTAACCAGCGTCGGGACCATCGTCGACGATGGGGTGCTCGCCGGACTCCATCCGGTCGATCCGATGTCCGTCCGTCATCGACCGTCGAGCCAGCTGATCGACCTGCGCCTGGAGTGCGCCGAGGCGTCGCTGGCATTCCCGCTCGGCGTTCCGTGCCGTCTGCGCTTCCACGCGTGCCGCTGCGGCGTCCGTGCGGGCGGCTGCGGCGTCCGTGCGGGCGGCTGCGGCGTCCGTGCGGGCCTGGGTCGCATCCTCGCGGGACGCGGTGAGCACGGAGCGCCATCCGCCCTCCTGCCGCCACAACGTCCGGAACGTTAGGGCGAGCAGGATCGCGCCGATGCTGAGTCCGGCAAGGTTGCCGGTGTCGATGTCGCCCATGATCAGTACCTCGATCCGATCGACCACGGGATCACGTACTCACGCCAGACGACGTAGAACAGAACCGCGACGAGGAGCCACACGATCCCGGCGATGATGAACGACGCACGGGACTCGGCCGACGGGAAGCCACCGGCATAGATCTCGGCGCCGATCGCCAGGGCGCGACCGCTGGCGATCGTCACCAGCACCGCGCCGGACCCGGCGACGAGCACCCGGGCGGGATGGATCGCACACGCTGCGCACGTTGCGCCGGCGACACACGCCACGGTCGCCCACAGCGCCGAGAAGGCGAGGAAGTCGGGCGGGTAGGCGAACGTCTGCCAGCCGACGACGAACATGGTGGCGGCGATCGCCACGAGCAGCTGGCGGGGTGTGGTCATCGGGAGCCTCCCTCGGATCGCTCCGAGGTCAGGTACCCGTCGTGTCGGGGTGCGCACACTACTCATCCGCCGACGTGCGTGATCCACGCCAGGGGCTTCCAGAACGGTTCCTGGTCGAGGGTGAAGTTCGGGATGGCCAACCAGCCGAAGAACTTCGTCTCGTTGAAGTCGTCCTCGTCGAGCAGGAGGCGGCAGTGCATCCCGTCATAGATCCACCGGCGGGGATCGGTCTTGTCGTCCTTGTTGCCAACGATCAGAAACATACGAACTCTCGCTTTCGGAGGCGCGGGTGGCGCCGGCGGTGCCGGCGGCGTGGGTGGGGTGAGGGGTGGGGTGAGGGGTGGCGGGAGGGGGACACCGTTGACCTCGTGCTCCCAGGCTATGGTCGCCTCGGTGATGGCGTCGCCGAGCATGAAGGTCCAGTGCCACGGTTCCGACGCCACCTCGTTCACGATGCCGAACCTCCAGGCGTTGGCACGTAGCCACGACACCGCGCGGGGCGAGATGCCCTCGGGCTGCACGTCGCCATCGAGCTCCTCGGCGATGTCGTTGGAGAGTCCGTCGCCATGGTTCGACGTCCCGGGGACCGCGGCGGTGGCGGGTCGTGCCCCGTTGGCGTAGGTGACCTTGATCCAGTAGGGCGACGTGTGCCCATAGCTCGAGGAGTCGGCCCAGTACTTGCGATGTTCGGGCGACTCGGCGAGCCACTCGGCGAGGGTCGCCTCACGGTACCGCTCACGGAACAGGTCGAGCTGCTGCCGGAAGGATCGGTAGCCACCCGTCGAGCGCAGGTCGAACCCGGCCTGTCGTGCGCGCCCGACGAGGGCGGCGAACGCACGATCGGACGGGGATGCATGCCAGAAGTAGCTCGGCCCGAACCGGACGGGGACGAGGGCGGCGATCGGCAGATGCCCGTTCGAGTAGTACCGGATCGCGCTCGGGCGGATGGGAACGGTCGGGAGGGCCACGAGGCCCGAGGGTACCCGACCGACTAGATCACAGCGGGGTCTCCCAGCTGAAGACGACGTACCCGTCTCCGTCCCCGTTGGAGCCGTCGGCGACGATCACGTCAAGCGCCCCAGCGGCGATCCATCCGGAACCGCCACCACCACCACCACGACCGCCACCGGCGCCGTTGCCGGTCGCCTGTCCGGCGCCTCCGCCACCATGCCACCCGCCACCACCACCACCGGCAGGCTCGGCGAAGGAGTTGGTCGTGTCGCCAGCCGATCCACCGAACCCGAGGCCATCGGTGTCTCCGTCCTCGCCGAACGATGCGCCACCCGTGGTGTCCCCAAGGCCGGGGAGGAACTGGGTCGCGCCGGTCGCATGGAGTCCGTCGCCACCGGTGAACAGGCCACCGGCGCCGGCGCCGTCGTCGACCCCATATCCCACATAGCGGAACCCTGCTCCTCCACCACCAGGGGCGACCACGATGGCGGACGTGAAGGCGCCACCCGTGGGGATGACGTAGCTGGCGCCACCACCAGGACCGCCTGCGTTACCGATGGCGGTGCCGTCACCTCCGCCACCGTTGGGCCATCCCGGTCCTCCGACGTAGACGTCATAGACCGCGCCGGGGACGACCCCGAAGGTGGCGGTGATCCGTCCGCCGAGTCCGCCGGTCTGTGGGAAGCCTCCGGACGTGGGTCCGGCGCCCTGCGAGCCGACGGTCTCGATCGTGACCTCGGTGACGTTGTCGGGGACGGTGAACGTCTGGACTGCGCCGGTGTAGTCGAAGCGTTCGGTGTTGGCGAGGGTCGGCACCTGCTGGACGGCGCCCTGGGCGAGGATCCAGAAGGATGCCTCGGCACCGAAGTCGAGGGCGATGTCGACACCGGCGGCGGGGTCCGGGCCACCATCGGCGACGGTCGTCACCCGCACCCGCCAGTCGTACTGTCCCGACAGTTCCTCGGTCGCCCAGGACATCGTGGCGCGTGCCGTCGATCCGTCGGTGTACGGCACCGAGAGGGTCTTGAACGCGACGACGGACGACTCGGCCTCGAGCACCTCGACGGTCATGGTGCCGGCGCCGACCCCGGTGGCGAACAGGTCGAGGTGGAAGTTGGCGCGCCCACCCTCGCGGAACAGGAGGGGGATGCGGTTCGTGATGAAGGTGCCGTCGTTGCGGATCTGGAAGTCGGCGGAGACTGGACCGGTGAACATGATCCAGGCCTGCGACGACGACGGGCGCGACCCGGCGGACGTGGGGTCGGTGAGGGGGTTGGGGATGGCGGCGAGCTCGACGATGTTGCGCTTGGGGTCGAGGGGGTAGCGCTTCACGCGGACGACGGTCGTCCGGACGTCGGCGACGAAGTCGGGGTCTTGGACGCGGACGGTGTCGCCCACCCGGATCGCCTCGGACTCGGCGGGGACCAACTCGGTGAGGTCGACGACGCCGAGCTCGTAGGTGACGCCACCATCGGCGAGGGCGGCGAGTCGTGCCTCGGCCGCGGCGAGCAGGTCGGTGTCGCGGACGAAGGACGTGTCGGACCAGATGCGGGTCCGGGTGTACCGCTCGCGGGCGACGGTGAGGGTGATGCCCTGGTCGGTGTAGAAGCTGAAGTCCTCGAGGTAGGGAACGCCACCGTTCACACCGGCGATGGACAGGCCGTCGGCGCCGTAGGGGTAGAGCACGGTGACGGCGGGCGGGCGCCGGCGGCGGCGGATGCGCTCGACGTTGCGGCGGTAGCGGAACCCGAGGCCGCGGTCGATGCCACGGTTGTCGACGAGGTCGACGGTGCGCTCGGCGGTGTTCCACACGACCGACTTGGCGGTGATCTTCGCCCAGCCTCGGATGATGGCGAGCAGTGTCTGGTCCTGCATCTCGAGCGAGAAGGTGGTGGCGTCGGTCGACGTTGCGGACCCGACGGACCATCCGGACCCGTCGAGGATGGTGGCGAGTCCGGCGGCGGCGGTGACGGCATTGAGGAGGAGTGATCCGACGTAGGTCTCGTCTCCGAGGCGGTACCAGATGGCGTTGGCCTCGACGGTGATGGTGGTGCGCTCGGCTACCCGTTCGTCCTCGAGCTCGTCGATGTAGAACGCGCGACCGCGCCACTCGAGCTCGACGTCCTCGGCGAGCAGGTAGGCCTTGGCGGATCGGGCGGGGATCGTGAACCCGAGCACCTCGGACTGGTCGAGGCGTTCGTCGTGGTAGAGGTCGATGAGGTCGGATGTCATCGGATCACTCCTGCGGTGTTGCCGGATAGGTCCTTGACCCAGATGTACTCGCGGCGGGGTCGGGGTTGCCGGCGGCGTGAGACGAGGCGGGTGGACACGAGCACGGAACCGACGTCGACGGTCGACTCGATGAACTGTCCGGCGCTGAACGTCTCGACGTCCGACGAGACGACGATGGCACCAGCGTCGACCTCGGACACGAGTTGGACGATCTCGGGCGCCCGGTTGAAGACGATGGTCTGCGAGGTGAACGCAACGCTGGCGTCGACCGTCGCGGTGGCGGCACCGAGCGCTACCCCTGCGCCACCGGTGAGCGACTCGAGGGTGACGAGGGTGCCGCAGTCGAGGCCGATGTTGGTGTTCCAGCCGGTGGTGTTGCCGATGACGTAGGTGCCGGCGGTCGGGGCGCCGTTCGGGTTCGGTGCGTCGTCGTTGAGGTAGGCGACCCTCATCACGATCGCGTCGTCGAGTGTCGGCGTGGCGGTGGGCCAGGTGATCGTCGTGCTGGTGCCGGTCGTCCCGGCGATCACGTCGCCCATGTCGTTCGGGTTGACGTCGCGGATGATGAACACGAAGGCCCAGAACCGGTCGATCGTGGCGGGCGCGGTGAACGTGGGGAACACGATCGCGGGGTCATAGGGTGCGACGTAGACCCAGGGCGCCGAGGCGCTGATGGCGGTCCAGGCGCTGTCGTTGCTGACGGTGACGGCGGACCCGTCGGTGTAGTGCGCGCACACGACGAGCATGTCTGTCGATGTCGGTGTGAGGCGGTTCGGGTTGACGGGCGGGAGGGTCGGGGTCTTCGTCCAGCCCGAGATGGAGTTGGTGACTGCCATGGTCGCCGAGCGGCCGACGTAGATCTCGTCAATGCCTGACGTTGCCGAGGCGGGGCGGAGGGCGATCGACCACAGGGCAGCGGCGACGGCGGTGCTGGATGTTTGCGTGACGGTGGTCGCGGCGGCGGTCGTGATGATCTTGCTGAGGTACTGGTTCGATCCGTCGGACCCGGACGCGGTGCCTGCGTTGAGGTCGCTTGTCCATCCGGACGGGGCGGCGGGGAACGTGCTGCCACCGGCGCCGTCGTCGTTGCTTGCGGCGAGGATGACGACGACCCGGGCGCCGTCGGTGGTCGGGGTGATCGACGGTGATGCGTGCGACGTGCCGGACGTCAGCGTCTCGGTGGTGGTGACGTCGATCGGGGTGGTGGGGTCGACCCCTCGATAGATCTGGAGGTTGGAGAGGTGAAAGGTGATGGTCGCCGGGGCGGTGAAGGTGACGGTGTCGTCGTCGAGGTACCGGTCGACGAACCCTCCGAACACGGCGGCGTATCGTCCGGCGGCGATGGTCTGGGTCGTGCCCAGTTGGGTCATCGTCTCGGGTCCGGTGATCGTCGGCGGGGTCGTGCCTGGCGCCGTCGTCGAGGCGTAGTGGATCGTTGCGACGATGTAGTCACCAGGCCGCGCGAGCATCGTGGCGGCGAGGCTGCCGTCATCGGTCGTCGAGTAGAGCGCTGCCGCTGGGAGGCTGCCGGTTCCGGCCGCGGCGACCTGGCGACCGTACCCGTTCCTTGCGATCGGCTCGACTACTGCCGCCATGCGGTCACGTCCAGACGGGGACGGAGATCACGGCGGCACCGATGTCGATGGAGACGGTGTTGCCGGTGAGCACCTCGATGGTCGCTGCGAGTGCGTCGATGAACCAGCACGTTCCGCCGGACGATGCCGACCAGTAGGTGACGTGGGTGACGTCGTCGTCGGCTGCGGCGTTGAGCAGTTCCTCGACGGCGGTGTTGCTCATCGCGCGGTATCCGGCGGCGCCGGCGCCAGGTGCGGTCCAGGGGTTGATCGCGATGCGGTCGGTCTCGGTGGCGACGTTGGCGGTGCCGTTCGTGCCGGGGTTGCCGATGTGCAGCTGGAGGTAGAGGGTGGCGGGTAGCGGGGTGCCGGCGAGGAAGGCGTCGGCTCCTGGTGTTGCGAAGTCTGCCATGGGGGTCTCCTAGATGTAGGTACCGACCGCCGAGGCGTCTGCCCCTGCGATCGTCTTGGTGCCGAACGTAGACGAGAACGACCACGAGATGCCGGTCGAGAAGTAGAGTCCCATGGGACCGAAGTCGAGCTGGATGTTGGCGCCGGCGGCGAGCTTCACGGCGAACAGCGGGGCGGCGCCATCGGCGGGGACGGTCGTCGAGTTGTGGAGCATGAGGTAGCGGATGCCTGCGTTCTCGTTGCTGACGTTGAGCGAGAACAGCTTTCCGGCGCTGGCCTTGATGACACCGGATGCGGCGGCGTGCGCGGCGTAGGTCGTCGGGGACCATGCGGAGAGGGTGGTGGGGACGACTGAGACGAGGCCGTTCCCGGCGGTGCCGTAGCTGGCCGGGGTGTAGTCGCCATCGGTGCCTGCGAACGTGATCCGGGCGTCGTTGCGGACACCGAGGAGCATGACGCCCGAGTCGCCGGATGCGTGTGCGGCGTCCTCGGCCTTGAGGAGGCCGGCGGCGCTGAGGCGGGTGGCGGTGAGGATGCCCTTGAGGAGGGCGATCACGGACCCGGACGAGGCGGGGTTGGTGACGGCGGCGTCGGCGATGGCGCCCTGTGTGGTGTCGCCTCCGTCGGCGGTGCGGCGCCACTGGAACCAGCGGGAGACGCCATCCCCTGCGTTTGCGAACTCGGACGAGGTCAGTCGTCCGTTGGAGTCGGAGTTGAGGTCCGTGCCCTGAACGGTGCCCATGGTGTCATCGTGTCCTTTCGCGCCAGGTGAAGTCGACGTCGGCGGATGTTGCGGTGCCTGTCCACACAAGGCTCCAGGTGTTGGTCCCGCCGAACAGAAGGGGGAACTCGCCGGAGACGTCGGTCATGGTCAGGTCGTTGACGTCGAAGGTGCCGGTGAGGTCGACGTCGGCGTTGATCCCGACGGTGACGGTATCGCTGATCGACGAGATGGTGATGGTCTCACCTGCGGCGAGGGTGCCGGCCCATGTGAGGGCGTACCCGTTGACGGTGAGGGTGAAGGTCAGGATGCTGCCTGCGTTGGCGGTGATCTCGACTACCGGCTCGGCGGTGACGGTGTCGTCGATGATGAACGATCCGCTGTCGGGGTTGGTGTTCGCCACGATCGCCTCGCTCGAGGGGGTGACGAGGTAGGCGTAGGGATCGGCGACGAACACCAGCTCGCACTCGCCACGCAGTAGCCACTCGTTCACGTCTGGCGCGTCATCGAGGAGCACCCGGTAGAACCGGTCCGCCTCGTCGTCGATGACCATGTTGGCGGTCGTGCCGACGTCGGCCCACCCGGCGAGGTTGCGGATGGCGGCGCGTCGTTCGGCGAACGTGTCCGCCTGGATGTCGATGCGCACGACGATCCGCCGGTCCCCCGGTTCCTCGTCGAACGTCCACGACCCGGCGCGCCCGGGGATCGACACCCGGGAGTGTCGGCGGGCGCCGACGAGCTGGCGGGTGACGGACACGACGAGCGCCTCGGGGACCGCGGCGGCGAGGTTGGAGCCGTTGAGGGTGATGTCGGTCGGGGCGGTCATGCGGCGACTCCTGTGGTAGCGCGTCCGGATGCGCGGCGGTCGCGGTCAAGCTCGCGCTGCACGACGCGGACGATGTCGGTGGCGCGGTCCTCGAAGAACCGGGGGTCGGTCACGCCTGCGTCGACATGCATCGTCAGCGAGATGCTGATGGGTGCGCCGACGGACGTGATGGCGTCGACGACGGTCTCGCGCATGATGTTCTGCGGGGTGACGATCTCGGGGTTCGAGGCGGCGCCGGGGTACTCGCCACCCATGAACAGCGATGGACCCGTCAGGACGCCACCCTGGGCCATGCGGGGGATCGTGAACCCGTTGCCACCGAACCCGGGAATCCACGACGGGGCGGTGAAGCCGAACCCGCCTACGGTGCTGTTCCAGGCTGCCTTGATCGCGGCGAACGCCGAGATGAAGGGTCCGGCGATGATGTTGGCGAGGGTGGTGAAGGCGTTGGTGACGGTCGTCGGGATCGCAGTGATGAGGCCGGTGATCGTGCTGATGACACCGGTGACGGTCCCATAGATCTGGTCCCATGCGCCGACGGTGGCGCCGGCGACGTCGTTCCAGGTGCCGACGATCGCGTCTCGGATGATGCCGAAGATCTCGACGACGGCGTCACGGATGGTCCCGAAGATGTCGCGGATGCGGAGTGCCCACATCTCGAACCGGGTGCCCTCGTCCTCGGTGAATCCGCTGAACAAGGCCTTGAAGAACATCACGACACCCTCGAAGAACTTCTTGACCTCCTCCCAGTGTGTGATGACTGCCATGGCGATCACGACCAACGCCATGAGGCCGAGTACCCAGGGGTTCGCTGCGAGGGCGGTCATCACACCGGACAGGCCCTTGAGGAGCTGGACGGTGGCGACGATCTGGCGGCTGAACGCGAAGGCACCGGCGGACAACGTCACGAAGATGAGGGCGATCGCCTGCATGGGTCCGGGCAGTGCGCTGAACACCTCGAGCAGGCCACCGAGCGCCATGCCGATCGTCTGGACCGTCGGCGCGATGGCGGTGCCGATCTCGATGAGCGACACGGCGAACTTCGCCTTCAACTTGTCGAGGGTGGCGGCGAGGCCCTGGTTCATCGTGTCGAAGGCGGCGTCGGTGGCGCCGGCGCTTTCCTCCATCCCGGCGAGTGCGTTGCTGAACGCCTCGGTTCCACCACCGGTGAGGGCGAGGGCGGCGGACCCAGCTTCGACCGAGCCAAAGAGGTCGTTGATCCCGATACCCGTCGCGCCGGCGTGGTACTCGAGCATCTGCAACGCGCCCTGCAGGTCGCCTCCGTCGGCGATGAACTGCTTGAAGGTCTTCCCGGCGAGCTCCTCGAACACCTTGGCGGTACCCGATCCCGACTTCGACAGTTCGACGAACAGCTGGCGGAGCTGGGTGGTGGCGACCGACGTCGGCACACCCTGGAGGGTCATGGCGGCGAGGGCGGCGGTGACGTTCCCGAACTCGACGCCGAGCGCGGCGGCGGTCGGGGTGACCTGGAAGATCGCCGAGGACAGTTCGGCGACGGTCGTCTTGCCGAGCTTGACGGTGGTGAAGAGCAGGTCGCTCGCCTGCTGTGCGGGGAGGACGTCGGCGCCGTACGCGTTGACGACGGACGTCAGGCCATCGACCGCGGTCTCGAGGTCGGTCACACCACCCTTGGCGAGCTTGGTGGCGGTCTCCATGAACTCGAACACGTTGCCGGCGGGGACACCGGCGGACAGCGACGAGTAGAGGGCGGGGACGACCTCCTGCGGGAGGATGCCGAACTCGGTGGCGAACGCCTTAACGTCGCCGGTCATCTCCCCCATGGCCTCGCCGGTGATGCCGGGGAGGAGGGTGAAGACTTCGTTCATCTGCCGCTCGAACCCGGCGGCGTCGAAGACCGACTTGCCTAGGAGGGCGGCGCCGGCGGTGAACACACCCGCCATCGCCATCTGGAGCTGGCGGGCGCCTTCCTTGGCGGCTGGTTCGCCCTCCCGCTTGATCCCCTGCTCGAGTGCGGCGCCGAACCCGTCGACGTTGGGCTCGATGGGGACGACACCCTTACCGACTTCGTTTGCCATGCTGCCTCACCCCTTTCCCGAAGAACTTCTTGATCTCGTCGATGGTGGCGAACCGCTTCGGCGCCGGCGGCACCGGTCGCGGGTAACGATACGACTGGGGGAACCGTCCCGGTCGTTCCTTCGGGTCGGTCCAGATCCATCCGGTGAGGTTGTCGAGATGGTCCAGCCGCTCGAGGACGAGGGCGAGTAGTTCGTCGGTGTGTGACCACCTGCGCCGGTGCTCCCAGGCGACGGCGTAGAAGGCGTCGCCTGGGAGGTGGAGCAGTTCGTTGACGGACAGTCCGGTGTCTACGGCGATGCGGGCGACGTGTCGGAGGGGGTCGGGTCCGGTGTCGCCTCCGAAGGGTCCGGTGACGGAACCGCCTCGTAGTGCGCGACCGTCTCGAGCCATGCGTCGAACGCATCGGGGTCCTTGGCGGCGGCGGGTCCGACCGATGCGACGAACACGGCGAACAGGGCGACCTCGGGGTCTTCGGCCTTGATGGCCTCGATCCCGAAGCGGCGCTTGGCTGCAACCTGTGCGTAGGCGTTCGGCGACACGTCGGCGCTGGTGCCGTCGGTGTACGTGACCTTGATCTGCGCCATGTCGATCAGCTGGCCGGCGGCGCGAAGGACGCGTCATCGGAGTCGATCGTCCACGGATCGCCGGTGCCGTTGGCCAGCACTTCGAACGTCACGGGGAGGAGCGCCGGACCCTGCTTGGTGAACGTGCTCTCCACGTTGGAGGTCACGAACGCGCGGGCGACGCAGATCCGGAAGTTGCGGTCGCCATCCGACATGTCGAGGACGAGCGCGTTGATCGCGAGGGTCTCGGGGGACGGCGGGTGGTACCGGTACTCGCCCGGTCGCGGCTGGGTGAACCCGCCACCACCGAAGGCTGAGATCATGTTGTCGGCGTTCCACTGGAGGAACGACAGGCCGAGGGTCGCCATGCGCTCGGTCACGTGGACCCGGACGGGGTAGAACGACTGCCACGGGCGGACCGAGTTGGTGGTCTTCGAGTCGGTGAACTTCACGCCATCATCCGTGAGGTACCCGGACTCGACGAACTCGGCGTCGAGTGCGGCGGTGAGGTGCGTCGGGAGCGGGGCGCCTTCCGGGGCGATGTACAGGTTTCCGGTGCCGGCGATCAGAATTTCATCGGTGAGCAGGGTCATGAGGGGCGTCCTCCTGGTGTCTCCGCCAGCAGGGGCGTCCTGCTAGCTGGCGGACACGTTAGCCACGGGACGGGCGTACAGCGTGGCAGTGAACAGGAACCGCGGCTTGTTGGGCTCGTGGTCCTCGTCGGGGACGTCACGGATACCGGACGATGTGACACCGTTGACGACCCCCTCGGGGTGCGTGCCAACGATGCGAGCGGACATGGTGGCGATGGCGGTCGCGGCGGCGCGCCATGCCTCACCCTTCGATCCGCCGAACGCCTCGATCTGCACGAAGTAGGCGCCACCCCATGACGGACCGGTGTGCGGGATCGAGTCGAGCACGGTGACTCGCATCAGGGGGTAGGTGGCGTTCGACGGGACGGCGGTATACACCCGATCGTCGACGATGTCGCTGATCTCGACCTGGTCACGGAGGAACGCTGACACGAGCGCCTCGACGTTCGGCGGTAGCGCAAGGGGGACGTCGGTCATCACTGCTCCTCGAACTTGATCCCGGTCGCACGGACACCGGTGCGGATCGGGGCGGATGGGGCGAGCCTCGAGGTGCCGTACTCGGGGAGGTGCCACAGCGGGCTGTCGACGACGACCTCGGCGCGGACGGTGTTGCCGACCTTGCGGGCGCGGTTGACCTTGATGTTCTTGCGGTAGTCCATGAACGATCGACGGCGCGGTGCGAGGCGGCGGATGTTCCGGGCGGCGTCGTCGGCGTACTGGTTGAGCAGCTTGCCGACGTCGGGACCGGTCGTGACTTCGTGGATGCCGGACTCGTTGGGGGTGAACCGGAAGCCCTTGGTGGTCATGCGGTCCTCCGGAGGGTGAGGTAGAGGTACTCGACGACACCCGTCCGGGGGTTGGTCGCAGGCCACGGGGGACCGTACACCTCATAGACCGTTCCTGCGTAGGTGACCCGGTCGCCCGAGTCGATGGCGCCGGCGGCGGTGCGGTCGATCGCTGCGCGGTACTGCTCCGACGACAGGTTCTGGTTGTCGGTCGACTCCGATGCGGCGTCCTGCCAGATCCAGCCCTTGTACGCGGTCGATGCGCCGACGGTGGCGGCGGGGTCGCCCATCTCGTCGGGCGCGCCCGGGGTGACCCGGGTGACGGTGAGCGTGAGGCGGAGCAGCCGCTCGGGGTTCATCACAGGCCTCCGAGGTACCCGGTGCCGGACGTCCGCGAGTAGAGCTTCTTGAGGCGCCGGCGGTCGGCGTCCCGCAGGTGCGACCCGGATCGGTCGTCGGCGGTGGAGGCGTAGGTTGCCGAGTAGACGGCGAGCGACTCCTGGGTGAGGTTGTGCGGGTTGCCGATGATGCGGGCGGCGGTGCGCAACGCCATCGAGCGCAGGAACCCGGGGACGTCCTCCGATCCCCATGCGTACTCGAGGGCGACGGTCGAGGCGGGTCCGCCCCAGTGACCACCGGCGCGCCACGTCGCGCCCTGCATCCCGAACGACGTCCAGTCTTCGACGCGGTCGAACTCGTCGAGGTCGGTGAGGCTGCCGGCGCCCTTGCGGATGAGGCCACGCTCGTTCCAGATGTAGTCGGCGGTCGAGACGGTGATGCCGTTGAGGGCGAGGGACGTCACGGACCGCACGGGGCGGCGCGGGATGGCGAGGTCACGGGACCAGGTGCCGGGGATCAGTTCGGTACCGGAGCCGAAGTCGAACTCGAGGCCTGCTACCTGCTCGATGTCCGATCCGATCAGCTCGAGGAGGATGGTGGCCTGACGCACGAAGGCGGCGTCGAGCTCGCCAACGGTGGCGGGGTTGCCGGTGAGGTACTGGGACAGTTCGAGCGGTGTTGCGAAGGTGGTCATGTTCTGCCTCGGTCCTCCGTGACGATCGGGGTGGCACGCAGGGCGTCGATCTCGTCGGGGTCGGTGGTGATGTACGTGCCTCGAGCGAACCGCACGATCTTCGACCCTCCGCCGAGGCGGAGCGTTTGACGGTTCGCTGTCATGCGGAACCGTACCGGATCGACGGGCTCGAGCGCCGGACACGACGTGGCGCCGTCGACCATGGCGCGCATCCGGCGGCGCAGGCCACGGGCGTCGGTGTAGGCCGCGACGAGCGCTTCGGACTCGGGGGAACCGCGCAGGGTCGGCGCCGGATGGGGGTGCCATAGGTGGACGAGGGCGCCGTTGAGGCGGCGTCCGGGTGGACACAACGTCTCGAGGGCGTAGCCGAAGGCGATGTCCTCGCCACCCCATCCGAGGAAGCGGCGGTCGATCCCGTTCACGTCGTCGAACGCCGAGCGCGAGACGACGGTGATCCCGCCACCGATCGGCCCTTCGTAGGGCGCCCGGTGCGTGTGTCCGAGGCGGGGCGCAGCGCCGGCGAGCACCCGTTCGGTCTCGGCCTGCTTGAGGCGGTAGACGAACTGGTGCGGGGTGACCCAGTTGACGATGTCGCGCTCGACGAGGTCGACGGCCTCGGCAAGGATCCGGGGGTCGATGATGATGGAGTCGGCGTCGGCGATCACGAACACGTCGACGGATGCGGGGAGGCCGGCGACGGCGTCGGCGACCGCGGCGCCCTTCGACCACACCGGCTCCGGACACCCTGCCTCGGCGATCCACCAGCGGGGATAGTGGTCGGTGTACCAGGCGGTCACGTACTCCTTGGCGGCGACCCGCTCTGGCGCCTCGTCGGCGGGCGAGAAGGGGATGATGACGGCGGCGCTCATCGGATCGGGTCGTGGATCAGGGCGGGCTGGCGTTCGCCTTCGATCGTGACGGGTCGGCGTGGATCGGCTCGCCAGTACCACTTCCGGAACAGGTCGCCGAGCGCCTCCTCCCCGTGCGCGTCGAGCATGTCGCCCCACTGGCGCCAGTGTGTGCCGACGTTGGCGGGGACGTCGGGACCGAGCGCACGGTAGGCGGCGGACCCGTTGCGGACCTTGGACACGAACTGCTCGAGGGACCGGTAGGGGAAGTGGCGGATGACGAGGAACCGGTCGGGGCGGATCGTCGGACCGCCCTCGTACCAGGCGCCATGGTTCCCCTGCTCGATGACGAGGTCTTCACGCCACCGGCAGGCCACCTTCGGCAGCGGTGCCGGATCGGGGCGGCGCCACCGGATACGCGCGCACGGGTCGGCGGTGTCGGGGTCGATGCCGGTCGCGACGTGGTCATAGAGGGTGGCGGGCAGGACGAGCCACTGGGGCGCCTGTTCGTCGAGGATGTCGCCGAGGCGTGCGTTGAAGGGCGAGTACCACCACTCGTCTGCGTCGAACGGGACGATCCACTCGGCGCCGTAGAGCGATCGCGCCTCGGCTGCGAGGGCGGTCATCTTCTCCGACTGGCGGTAGGCGGGGTCGGGATCGTGGACGATGTCGAGGCGGGTGTTCATGCGGGCGAGGGAGTCGAGGATCTCAGACGTCCCGTCGGTGGACCCGTTGTCGGCGATGAGCACCCAGTCGACCTGGGTGAGCATGTGGGTGACGGTGGCGGCGATGATGTCCGCCTCGTCCTTGACCATCGTGATCGCGGCGGTGGTCATCAGTACCCGGTCCCGTTCCGTGTGTGTCCGACGTGCTCGACCGCTTCCCCGGAGTAGCGTGCGCCGTAGTAGCCGAACCGGGTGCGCTCGTCCCCGAGGAGGTAGTGCGAGAACCGCCCCTCCGACTGGTTGCCGTCGGGCCAGTCGTGGTCGACGATCAGGCGCCGGCGGTAGAGGCCGGGGTTGGTGGTGAAGAACAGCCGGTGCTCGAGCCATGGTGCCGCGGCGATGCCGTCGTGTCGTTCGGTGTAGGCGTCGGGGTGTTGCTCCACGATCCCTCCGGCGGCGCGTTCGTGGTCGTTCCACGGTTGCCGGCGGAGGGCGAGGTTGACCAGGTCGGGGTGTCGCTCGAGAATGCCGACGAGGTCGGCGAGGTCGACGGGGCGGTTGAAGAGGAAGTCGTCCTCGAGGTGGAACACGTAGGGCGCTTCGGACTCGGCGCGCAGGTGGGACCATGCGGACCGGATGGCGCCACCGAACCCGGACCGCCCGGGGGTGGACACGATCCGCCAGAAGGGCCAGTGCCGTTCGTGGAGGCGGGCGGCGACGTCGGGGTCTCCGGAGTCGTCGTGAATCCAGCGCTCGCTGATCGGTCCGACGAGGTTGAGGGCGGCGGATGTGATCGTGTCCTCGATGTGGTCACGTCCGTCTGTCATCACGAGTAGGGCGATCATCAGGCTCGCTTTCGTTGTGCGTGCCACCGGCGGTGGCTACGGAGGATCTGGCGGTGCAGTCCCTGCTGGTCGGTGATCGTGCTGTTCCGCCCGAGCTGGTTCACGTTGACACGGTAGACGGCGGCGGGGATGTGCTCGATGACGGCGCCGGCGAGCCAGCAGCGGCGGAACAGCGACCAGTCCTCCCAGGCCCGTTCCTCCCAGAACCCTCCGACGTCGTCGAACATGGCGCGCCGGATGGCGGTGCCGATGACGCACGGGTTGAGGTGGGTGATGTCGCGGTCGGCGAACACGATCGGGTCGGGGACGGTGGCGGACATGTGGTCGACGTAGCGCACGGCGGGCGCGCGCAGGTCGCCGGTGCCGCAGCCGAGGGCGTCGACGTACCCGGGCTCGAGCTCGTCGTCGGCGTCGAGGAAGATGATCCACTCGGTGCGCACGAACCGGGCGCCGGCGTTGCGTGCCTCGGCGATGGTGTCGCCTCCGTGAACGGTGACCACGGGCACACCCTGGAGGCGTGCGCTCGGTGCCGCACGATGTTCCGCTAGCAGTTGCCACTTCCGGTCGCCGAACGTGGCGACCACGATCGTCACGTCCATAGGCGTCGACGTCGGGCGAACACGGTCCGCCCGCGCGCCATGCGTGCCTGTTGCGCACGGTAGAGCGGGTCCATCGGCGCCTTCCCCCACGACGGGTGCAGGTGCTCGACGATCGACTCGTGTGCGAACGACCACACGCCTCGGTGCTTGGCGGTGGCGACGAACTCGTCATCGACGTACTCGTGCGGGTAGCCCTCGTGGAGGACCATCCCGGGCTGGTCGATGGTGCCCATCGTGTCCACGTAGGACCGACGGACGAGCGAGTGTGTGGCGTGGTCGCCTGCGATGGCGCGGGGGGTGGGTGCGAGGTCTTGCGTCCCGACGACGTCGGCGCCGGCGGTCATGTGGGCGAGGGCGGCGGACAACCAGCCGGGGTGGAAGTGGAGGTCGTCGGCGCCCATGAACAGGAACGGCTCGGACGACGCACGATAGGCGGCGTTGATCTTGCGGGCGTAGTCGCCACGGGGCTGGTAGTCGACGGTGATGAAGTCGGCGCCGGCGGCGCGGATGGCGTCGATCTCGGCGGTGTCGCCGGTGGTGGCGACGAACAGAAGCCGGTGCGGTTCCGGGGTGCCCTCGGCGAGAGAGCGCACGAGCGGGTCGACACGGTGCGGGCGGCGCAGTACGGGGACTGCGATTACCACACCGGTCGACCCGCTCGAGGTCGTCATGCGAGGATCAGCTCGCTGCGACGGGCTCCAGGAACGCGAACGGGTACCGGGTGGCGGCGTTCGTGTTGACCTGGTTGATCGGGTTGGGGAGCGCCCAACCTGCGCGCATCACGACACGGAGGGCGACCATGTCCTGCTGGGCGAGGTTGAAGACGATGTTGCCGGCGCCGTCGTCGATCACGGCCTCCGTCAGGAGCTTGTAGGTGATGTCCTGACGGATCGAGTAGACGAGCTGCGACCAGTCGCCCGAGATAAGCAACGACCGCGACGGGTCGATCGCACCGTTGCGGGGGAACGCCACCGGCTCGCCATCGAGCGAGTACGAGGTCTTGCCGTCGGACATGAGGCCCGAGACGAAGATCGGCTTCTCGTCGAGGTCGCGCAGGTCACGCAACTTGGCTCGCATCGACAGGCTGGCGACGTGACCCGTCACCATGTACCCGTCCTCCTCGACCTTGTTCAGGACGCCACCCTCGCCGAGGATGTCGGAGTACAGGTCGCCCACCTCGCCGAGCGTGATCTCGTGGCCTGCCGCCTCGGCAGCCTCGACGATGCACTCGGGCCACAGCGCCGGCGCGTCGATGCCGTAGAGCACGGCCCGGTCGAACGTCTTGCCGATGGCGGACACGATGGCGGGACGAGCCTCGGCCCAGATGTCGTAGTCGGCATCGTCGAGGACCGCCTCGGGGATCGGCACGATGACGGCGATCTCCTCGGCGTTCACGTAGACGTTGTCCCAGCTGACGTTCGAGGTCTGCTTGCGACCGGTGTCGCCATTGACGAAGTAGGCCGTGGGCAGCGTCGACCACACGGGGAGGCGGCGCTGCTTGCGGGACATGTTGGGGAGTCGCCGAGCCATCGACATCACGACGGACTCGTTTGCGACGTCGCCGAGGATCTCCCGGGCGACGTCTTCGGGCATGAGCGCCTGAGCGTTCGTGCGGCTGATCTGATCGTTGTAGGACATGTGGACCTCCGAGGGTCGTGTCAGCCGCGCCCTGCGCGGGCGCGGATCTCATCGTTGAAGCTGAACCCTCCGCTCGACGCCTTGCGACCGCCACCCTCGAGGGCGCCGGTTGCAGTCTTGCCGAGGTAGGGCTTCGACTTGAGGAGGTCGTCGATGGCCTTGCCGATCGCGGTGGCGTCCACGTTGCCATCCTTGTCGGCGAACCGGGACACGTCACCCAGGAGCGCTTCGGCGTCGGCGGGATCTTGGAGCTTCGGCGATGCCGCCACCTTGATCTCGCTGCTGACGAGGCGTGCGGTCACGGATGCGAGGGCGGTCGTGCGACCACGTTCCTCGGCTTCCCGTACCGCCTTCTCGGTGTCCGTCTCGTTCGCCTTCCGGATCTTGTCGAGCTCGGCCTGTGCCTTTCGCAGTTCGGCCTCGTTCTTCCGGGAGAGCTCCTTCCACTTCGCAGCGTCTCCGTCTGCGTCGGGGTCGGGTGTCGCCGGTGTTCCGGTCGGTGGTGTCGTGGTCGTCTTCGGATCGGGGTCCGTCGGCGTTCCCTGTCCGTCACCCTTTGCGGGCGGCGGCGTTGTCGTCGTGCTGTCCGTTGCCATTCCGGCGCGTGGTCCCTTCGCTTGCGAGGCCTTTCGCCTCGACAAGGCCGGAGCATACAGCGAGCGCGGTGGCGGATGTGTGACAGCGTCAGGCGGCGAGCAGGGTCGGGCCGAGCTCGGGGTGCGTCTGGACCTTGGCGCGCACCGGCTTGCCGTCGGTGCCGAGGATCGTTCCGTCGGCGTCGACGGCGAAGTTTGCGGACCCGGTGCGGACGTTCGTGCGCTCGAGCTGGCCGACCCGTTCCTGCTTGGTGACCAGGTCCCGTTGCGCCTTGTCGAGGCGCTTCTCGAGTCGGGTCTCGCGTTCCTGGTCCCGTTCCGCACGGATGTCCGCCTTGAGGCGCTCGATGCGTTCCCGTTGCGCGTCGACCGCGGCGCGGGCGTCGGGCAGGCGCCGGCGGGCGCTGATGTCGTCGATGATGCCCTCGGCCTTGAGTCCGTCGAGCAGTTCCCGGTTGACGACCCGTCCGGGGTCGGCGGTGCCGAAGATCTCGGCGATACCACAGTCGCAGGACGGGTGCAACGGAAGCAGCTCTGCGGACCGGTAGCGCTGCGTCGATGCGACCGCACAGAACGCGCACGACTTGCCGGTGAGGGTGCGCCGGTATCCGACGACCCAGGGGCGGCGGGCGGCGCCGGCGGACATCGTGGCGCGGTTCATGAGCGACACGTCGGTCTTGGCGGTGGCGACCGCACGCGCCTGGCCACCCGCCATGGCGTCGGCGAACGATGCGCCACGCGAGACCATCGTGCGCGCCTGGATGATCGAGCGGCGGTAGACCTCGGCGGTGGGCACGTTCCCCCGGATCGTCGGGGTGACGAGGCGGAGGGTTGGTGGCATCTCGAGGATGGCGTCGTTCTGTGCCATGTAGGCCTGGGCGGCGGATGCCGTCTGGGCGCGGGTGCCGTCGACGATCGTGGTGGCGGCGGCGGTGAACATGTCGGCGCCGGTGTTGCCGAGGTCGGCGTAGGCGAGCCATGCGTCGGCGATGAGTCGACCGACGATCTCCTGGAGGTCGTTGAAGCGGCGCTGGTGCGCCACCCGGTTCGCTACCAGTTCGGCGGTGGACATCAGGCCTCCGGTGGCGTGTCGGCACCCGTCCTGATCATGGCGTCGCGCTCGGCGGCGACGGACATGGCCTGGCGGTCACGTTCGCCCTGGACCCGCTGGGCCATGCCGACGATGTCGACCTCGGCTCGCATCTTGGGGAACCGGGCGACCTGCTCCGGGGTGTAGCCCATCTCCTCCCAGAGCTGCTGGTCGGGGACCTTCAACGCCTGCTTCTTCATGAGGGCGTCGGTGTGTTCCGACTCGGTGCGCGTCTCGGGGTCGGCCCAGACGGTCTCCATCGAGGTCGCCTTGGCGAGGGCGTCGACGTTGGCGACCATGCCGGCGAGGCGCATGACCTCCTCCCATCCGGCGCCGCGGTGCGTCATCTTCCGTCGCACCTTCGCGATCAACGGCGTCTCGGAGGACTTCATCGACTCGCCGGACAGGCGGTCGGCGGATGCGCGCAGGTAGTGCGCCGGTGTCTTGCTGATCGAGGCGATGTGCTGCACGAGGAGCTCGACGGCGTCGACGTATCCGCCGAGGTTCGTCGGGTCGAACTGGCCGAACCGTGCCTCGCCATCCTCGGTCCACCACAACTTGCCTGCGCCGGACTTGAAGTCGGGCGGGATCGGGTTGCCGGCGGAGTCCTCGTCGGGTTCGTAGCCGGTCATCCAGCGCTGGGGGAACGCACCGAACTCGGACGCTACGAGCATGTCGGAGAGGAGCTTGTTGACGGCGTCCTGGAGCGGGATGATGGCGGTGAGCTCGGAGTGTGCGGCGAACCCGACCCCCCGGGCGACGTTGAGGCGGGGACGGTTGAGGAACTCGACCATCGGCACGACGCCGAGCGGGTTGGGCATCGACCCGGATGCGTCGAGGAACTGGCGGGCGTCGACCTTGTCCTCGACGACCCACTGCACGCGCAACGGATCGACGAACCCGGCGCGCTTGGCACGCGACCGGTACAGGTAGACCCGGTCGGGGGTGAACAGCTCGGCGTGTTCGTAGCCATCGTCGTCGAGCCACACCCGCAGTCCGGCCTCGCGCCGGCGGCGGATCTTGGGGTGACACCGGACGATCGAACTCGTACCCGACTCGACGGTGATCTCCGGGGTGGTGGCATCGGTGCCGGTGGTGCCCCGTGGCCAGACGGTGGCGTAGAACGCACCCTCGATGAGGCCGGACGAGTGACCCATCTGCGACTGGATGTCCAGGTCGTTGTCCTCCCAGAACCGCTTGGCCTCGTCGTCTACCTCGAGGTTCTCGCCCACCCTGAAGCCGTTGACGGTCATCCGTTCCTCGGTGGCGTCGACGACGATCTGACACCAGTTGTCGGCGAACGCACCGAACAGGCCACCGAACGCCTCCCGGAACTTCTGGCCAGCGAAGGCGAGGTTGTGGCGTCCGTCGTAGTACGCGGTCGCGCGCTCGATGATCGGGCGGCGGGCGACCAACTCGGCGAACATCGAGCGCAGCAACTTGTCGGGGGGTGTGGTGGGCATGTGGTCCTCCTATGCGTCTCCGGCGACCGAGCGCCGGACGGGTCGCAGTGATGCTCGAGCGAGTGCGTTGATCAGGGCGGCGATCCCGTCGATGCGCTGGGATGCCTTCCGCCGGTCGGGCTTGGTCGGCTTGATGTTGCCGCCGGGGTCCTGCATCACCTCGACACAGTCCGCCATCCAGCGCAGGATCGGGTTCCCGCCATGACGGAGCAGCGGCGTCGACGGGGTCGACCCCATCACCAGCCGCTCGAGCTCCTTTGATGGAGCCGAGAGGGATGCGTACCCCTGACGGATCGGGACCATAGTCAGCCTGTCTTTCTTCTCCATCTCCTGGACGGTCTCGGAAGCGTTCCAGGGGTCGTAGCCAGCCTCGACCACGGTGCAGCCTAGGGCACGTGACTCCTCCCGGATGTCGGCACGAACCTTCGAGTAGTCGACGACGTTCCCCTCGGTGAACGTGATCCAGCCCTCCTTGTTCCACTTGCGGAGCGGGACCATGCACACCGTTGCCAACTCGTCGACCCGGTCCTCCGGAATCCAGAACCGGGCCCAGACCAGGTAGCCGGGGTCGGGATCGGCGTGCGTGACCCAGATGGCGGCGGTGAAGTCGGTCGTGGACGAGAGGTCGAGGCCGAGGTAGGTCTTGCGCCGGCGGAAGTCGTCACGGGACACCATCCCGCCAGCCGCATCCCAGCGCTCGATCGGGAACCAGCGAATGCTCTGCTTCGTGCGCTTGCCGAGGTGGAGGCGGAGGTACCGGTTCAGCTGGGCGGGGCTGTTCGACGCCTCGCGCGCCTTGGTCCGCAGGTACTCCATCGAGACGGTGTGATTGACACCGGGGTTCGCGGCGATGAGCGTCTCGTCGGCGAACGGTGCGGTGTTGATCTGCTCCTCGGTCGCAGCGAACACGACGCCATAGAACGACGGATCCTTGATCGTCCGGGCGTGCAGGCGCTCGACGTAGGAGCGCTTCGTGTCATAGATCGAGCCGGTGATGCCTTCGTCGGCGGTCGTGATGAACACGATGAGCGGCTGCATGCGCGACCCGGTGCCGGTCTCGATCGCGTCGATGGTGTCCGGCGACTTGTGGATGTGTACCTCGTCGATGATCCCGCCATGGACGTTCAGGCCATGGAGGGTGCCACCGGCGTCCGACGCCACCGGACGGAAGACGGACATCGTCGACGGGTTCTCCAGCAACGACTTCTGGATGCCACGTGCCCCGAGCTTCTTGCGGAGGTTCCCCGATCGTTCCGCCATCGCCTTCGCCGGAGCGAACACGATCCGCGCCTGGTCCTTCGTGGCGGCGGCGGCGTACACCTCGGCGCCCGGTTCGTTGTCGGCGAACGCCAGCACCAGGCCGAGGCCCGAGCACTCAGTCGACTTGCCGTTCTTGCGAGGCTTCTCGATCCACACCGTTCGGATGATCCGATACCCGGTCTTGCGATCCACCAGGCCGAACGGGGCGGCGAGCTCCCAGCGCACCTGCCAGTCGAGCATCTTCAACGGATGACCAGCCCAGCGACCCTTGGTGTGCTCGAACGCACCGAGGGTCTTCAACACCTTCTCCACCCGGGCGCGGTCGTAGACCACATCCGCACCATGCGGGACCGGGGTCGTGAGGAACGGTTCGCCAGGCCACCCGGACTCGAGGACGAGGCCGCGCTCGACGAGGTCGGCGACGTGCGCCTCGATCGCCTCCCAGACCTCGGCCTCAGTCGAACAGATCGTCTGCGTCGGGATCACCAACGGTCGCTCCCTGGGGGACGGGGATGCGCAGACGAGACGTCGGCGTCAAGTACAGCTGGGTAGCAACCGCCAACATGGTCCGGTTCGCCTCCCGATAGATCTGCCACGCAGGGTGCTTCACGACCTCGCCATCACGGACACGGGTCACGCCTTCCTTCGTCAGCGTCGCGTTCGCCTTCATCATGTGATCCCACGCGGTGCAGTAGGCGGTCAACGCACCACGGTCGATCTCCGAGATCACACCCGCACGCTCGAGCTCCTTGCCGACACGACGCCACTCCGCCCTGGCCATCGCCGAGAGGCCAGCGGGCGGCGCCGGCAGCTTCGGCGGGAGCACCAGACGCTTCGCCGGACGGGTCGAACCGTCGGGCGTGGTCGTCCGCAGCACCTTCGTGCCTCGCAGCTTCCGCACGTTGTCCGGCATCGGCACCGGTCCTCGAGCACCCATGGGTCAGCTCCCTTCCGTGCCGAGGGTACCGGAGGAACGACGTCGTAACTGGTCCCCGTGCGCAACGCGT
>JACDJC010000585.1_pt1 | contig 41529 bp, 34 predicted proteins | sample 7454191 | NCBI WGS metagenome assembly JACDJC01 (sample SAMN14253291, study PRJNA609438) | sludge metagenome | isolation source: sludge after 25d culture with pyrite and EDTA | collected 2018-12-20
TCATTGAAACATCTCCTACAAGAGTTGAACTAATCACCGACTTTGCGTCCCCAATTTCGGCGTAAAGCAGATGACACCCGCTTGGCCCATTTACAATACGTTTCGCCTGCCAGCGTCAAGCTCTTTCGATTGATAAGGTTAGCGGCCTCAGCGCGGTGTTTCCTCCATCGCCAAGTTGGCGATAAGTATCGCCAATCCAGAATGCGCAGTAACACGAAGTGTTCCACGAACTACATTGGAAACCGTCCATGAAGAGCCGAAGGGCAGTGTCACATTATCTAACGGCCACTCCGCATTTGTGATCGAAAGGCCTTCGACAGTGTTGAAATTAATCACACTGAACGGCGTTCCGTCGGGAAAGTCATAGACATAATCTCCCGGCGGCAGAGGCCACGCCTCCTCGTAGCCACTGGACAGAAGCACATTCCGCCCTTTTGCCGCCTGCGCTGTCGCCATGGTCAGGTGCAGCAGCGTGTGATCAGTACGCTGCCCGCCGAAAGCTCCACAGAGGATCACCCGATCCGCACCCCGCATATAGGCTTCCTCGAAGGCCAGTTCTCCGTCCGTCATGTCCTTGGCGGCAGGGAACGTCTTTTGCGGCACATGTCCATATTGCACGCGAAGCTCTGCAGAGGTCGAATCGAAATCGCCGAGCCAGAGTTCCGGTTCGACACCAAGCGCCGCAGCATGCCTGATCCCGCTATCGGCAGCGAGAATACGCGCACCTGCTATTTGGCGCTTCAGGCGATCAGTCACGACCAGATCGCCGCCGAGGAGAATGACGAATGTGCTCATAAGCCGCTCATAACACGGGCAAATCCGCGCCGGAAGCCTGCATTCGCTGCCGTAGCTATCCCCCGAAAGATTATTGCCCTTCCCGTTGCGAAAGATTATTGTCGCAACCGCTCTAACGGGGTGCCGTCTGCTTTCGCGGATGGCTGAGAGGCCCAAAGAGCATTTCCAGCAAAAGTGTGAAACGGTTTTGCGTCCGGAAATGCTGAATAAAACGGCCAACCCGCTGAACCTGATCCGGTTTGCACCGGCGGAGGGATTAGACGCTCCATAAACGGCGCTCAATCCTCTTGTAGTAAAAGAAAGGAAGTGCCGTGATGCGGCTTTTATCTTTGCTGGCTATTTCATTTTCCGCAGCCATGGCTTTCACGCCTTCAGCGCAGGCGAAAGACAAGCTCACCGTCTATACCTACGACAGTTTCGTTTCCGAATGGGGTCCGGGGCCCAAGGTCAAGGAAAACTTCGAGAAGGAATGCGACTGCGAAGTTGACTGGATCGCCTCCGCCGATGGCGTTGCCCTGCTCAACCGTCTCAAGCTTGAAGGCAGCAATACCAAAGCCGATATTGTCCTCGGCCTCGATACCAATCTGACGACCGAAGCGCGCGCTACCGGCTTTTTTGCACCAAGCGACATCGACCAGAGCAATGTGAGCGTTCCGGGCGGCTTTAAGGACGATATATTCGTTCCCTATGATTACGGCTATTTCGCCGTGGTCTACGATTCGGAAAAGCTGCCCAATCCACCGAAAAGCCTGAAGGAACTGGTCGAAGGCGATCCTTCGCAGAAGATCGTGCTGCAAGACCCGCGCACCTCAACGCCGGGGCTCGGCATGCTGCTCTGGATGAAATCTGTTTATGGCAATGAGGCGGAGGCAGCCTGGCAGAAACTGGAGAAGCGCATCCTCACCGTCACACCCGGCTGGTCGGAGGCCTATGGTCTCTTCACCAAGGGTGAAGCCCCGATGGTGCTGTCCTATACGACATCTCCCGCATATCACATGATCGCGGAAAAGACGGAGCGCTATAAGGCTCTGGCCTATCCAGAAGGCAATTATCTCCAGATCGAACTGGCCGCTCAAACCACGACCGGCGCAAAAAATCCTCTGGCGCAAAAGTTTCTGGCTTTCATGACCGGCCCCGGTTTTCAAGATGTCATTCCTGAAACCAACTGGATGTATCCAGCCGGCAAGACATCCACCCCGCTTCCAGCCGCGTTCGACGCACTGCCGAAGCCGGAAAAGACGCTTCTCTTCCCTTCCGACGAAGTCGCCAAGAACCGGAAGTCATGGGTCGATGAATGGCTGGCCGCGACCAGTAAATGACGACATTTCCGGCACAGCACCGCTCGAAGAACATATCCGCCGCGAAACCCGCGGCGGGTGCACTGGCACTTGTCTTTCTGATCGTGCTTGCCGGCGGCGCGCTTGTCGCACTGGCATTTGAAGCGGGCAGCGGCGGCTTCGATGCCGCTGCTAATTTTGACACCTATCTATGGCGGGTTGCTCGTTTCACGATCCTGCAGGCAATCGCTTCAAGCCTGCTTTCCGTGCTGTTTGCCGTTCCAGTCGCCCGAGCACTCTATGCCGAAGTAAATTTTCCGGGGCGCGGGCTTATTCTGCGTCTGTTTGCCCTGCCGCTTGCGCTGCCAGCCCTCGTCGCAGTGCTCGGCGTCACCAGCATCTATGGTCGCAACGGGTTCATTGCGCATCTGTCAGAAGCCGCAGGCCATCCGTTCCAGCCGGACATTTACGGCATTACGGGCATATTGATCGCCCATGTTTTCTTCAACATGCCGCTCGCAGTGCGTCTCATTCTTGCAAGCTACGACTCGATACCAACCGATTACTGGAAGCTATCCGCGCAGCTTGGCATGGGCAATGGAGCGCGCTTCCGGCTCATCGAATGGCCCGTAATCCGGCGCAATCTGCCGGGCATGATCGGACTCATTTTCATGCTCTGCGTGACGAGTTTCACAACCGTACTGACGCTCGGCGGCGGACCGCGTGCCACCACGCTGGAAGTCGCAATCTACCAAAGCCTGCATTTCGATTTTGATCCAGGTCGTGCTGTCGCCCTCACCTTCACGCAGCTTGCACTGACATTGCTCGTCCTTCTGGCCCTGCGGATGACCGGTAGCCCATCCGAAGAGGGCTTCACCCATGCGGCGACGCCGCGGCGCTACAGCAGGGCGTCCACGGCTGAACGCATTTTGAACATCGTCATCATCGGGATGGGTTTCCTCTATGTCGCACTGCCAATTGCAGGCGTTGTCATCTCCGGTCTCGCAGCCGATCTTGGGCGGCTACTGACGGAAAGGACAGTCTGGCGCGCGATCGGCACCAGTCTGGCGCTCGGCTTTTGCGCAGCATTGCTATCGGTCATTCTGTCACTTGCGCTTGTATCGGCCCGTGAAGCGATGAAGAAACGCAAGGTCGCCAGTATTTTCGATACCGGCGCCAGCCTGATCCTTGTCATGCCACCAATCGTGATCGGCGCTGGCTGGTTCATCCTGCTTCGTCATTTCACCGATCCATTTGCGATGGCGCCGTTCATGGTCGTCACCGTCAATGCGGCGATGGCCATGCCCTTTGCGGTGCGTCTTCTGCGGCCCGCATGGGACACAGCAGCCAGCCGCCACAACCGGCTTTGCGCGCAGTTGGGCATTCGCGGCTTCAACCGCCTTCGGGTTATCGACTGGCCTTCGATCCGCAAGCCTTTCGGCATGGCCTTTGCCTTTGCCATGGCGCTTTCTCTTGGCGATCTCGGCACGATTGCCCTGTTCGGCAGTGACGCGCTTTTGACACTGCCCTATCTCCTCTTGCAGCGGATGGGCAGCTATCGCACATTCGACGCGGCGGGTCTGGCGCTTATTCTCGGGCTGCTTTGCCTCGTATTGATGATGATCGCGGATCGCGCATCCCGAAAGGAAACGCCTTCTCCATGAATGCCCGGATGAACGCCCCAATAAACGTCCTCGCCGAAATTCGCCTCGATGAGGTTCGTTTCAGCTATGGTGAAACCGCCATGCATTTCGATGCGGCGATAAAGGGCGGTGTCATTGCTGCGGTTGTCGGGCCAAGTGGTTCGGGCAAGTCGACACTTCTCAACCTGATTGCCGGTTTCGAACTCCCGCAATCCGGTCATATCTTCATCGGCGATAAAGACGTCAGCGAACTTCCGCCAGCCGACCGGCCTGTTTCGATGGTGTTTCAGGAAAACAACCTGTTTGCCCACCTGACCGTCGAACAGAATGTCGGCCTCGGACGCTCGCCGAACCTGAAGCTGACCGCAGAAGATCGCACCGATATCGCAGAAGCCCTGTCGCGCGTCGGGCTCGCAGGCAAAGAACAGCGCAAGCCGGAAGCGCTTTCCGGCGGCGAACGCCAGCGCGTGGCAATTGCCCGCGCCCTCATACGCCAGCGTCCGGTTTTACTCCTCGACGAAGCCTTTGCCTCGCTTGGCCCTGCATTGCGGCACCAGATGCTGGATTTAGTCCGGGAACTTCAACTTGAAACCGGCATGACGGTGCTGATGGTGACGCACACGCCTGAAGATGCGCTCTATCTCGACGCAGTGTTGCTTTTTCTCGACAATGGCACGATTTGCGCGATGGGCCCCGCCTCTGAACTGCTTTCACCGACTGGACCGGAAGCATTGCGGCACTATATCGGCGAAAAGCGGCGTTCAGGGCTGAGCCTCAAATAGAGTTACAGTTGCGGACATATTTTGTTCGCAATCTGCCGGAAGAACCGGCTACAGCTTTCTTATAGTGCCCATGTACGACTTGTACGCTTTCTGGTCTGTGGCTAGATTTGGCCCCGGATCAAGCAATCTGATTCAGAAGTGAGGATAAAATACTGTTCCGTCAATCGACCCGTTTCCGGGCCTTCCTGCGTCTCCCCATCTCCCTGCCAGAATGGACGCAGCAAAATTGGCGGAAGCCAGCCATCGGTCTTGGCTTGCTTGCGATCGCCCTGATTTCAGGTTGCCAGTCGATCAATTCCAGCAAGGATCTGGGACTACAGCCTTCCGACAATCCCGTAACTGTCGACAATGTGACACGCAATGACCGGCTGGCGCAGCTCGGTGCCCAGCAGCATCCCCGCATCCTCGCGACCTATGGCGGTGAGTACAAAGACCAGAAGCTTGAGCGTATGGTGGCGAAAATCGTTGGCAAGCTGACGACCGTTACCGACAAGCCGGACCAGACCTATCGTATCACCATCCTCGACAGTCCCAATATCAATGCCTTCGCATTGCCGGGCGGCTATCTCTACGTTACGCGCGGCCTGCTCGCGCTCGCCAACGACTCTTCAGAAGTCGCGGCCGTGATTGCCCATGAAATGGGCCATGTCATCGCCAATCACGGTATTCTGCGGCAGGAGAAGGAAGCAGAGACGGCCATAGCCGGGCGCGTTGCCAGCGAAGTCCTGCATAATGAATCTGCCAGCCGCGAAGAAGCGCTGCGCGGCAAGCTGCGGCTTGCCCAGTTCTCGCGTAATCAGGAACTTCAGGCGGATGCCATCGGCATCAAGATGATCGGCGAAGCCGGCTATGACCCGTTTGCTTCGGCGCGTTTCCTGCAATCGATGGAAGCCTATCAGAGCTTTCGCTCGGTTTCGGGCGCGACCGATGCCAGCCTCGACTTTCTTGCAAGCCATCCGGCAACACCACAGCGCATCCAGCTTGCGCTCGGTCATGCACGCCGCATCGGCGCACCGGGCGTCGGCACGACGGATCGCGATTCCTTCCTCAACGGCATTGACGGCTTGCTTTATGGCGACTCGCCCAATGAAGGTTATGTCCGTGAGCAGACCTTCATTCATCCTAAGCTCGGCGTCACTTTCCGCGCACCGGATGGCTTCAGCATCGACAATTCAGCCAATGCGGTCATGGCAAGCGGCCCCGGCGAAGTTGCCATTCGTTTCGATGGCGCTTCTCTTCCGGCGGGATCAAACCTTGCCGATTATATCCGGTCCGGTTGGGTGACGGGGCTCGACGACAGTTCGATCCAGACCACCACCATCAACGGTTTGCCCGCAGCTACCGCGCGCGCCAGCGCCGACCGGTGGCAGTTCGACATTGTGGTCATTGGAGCAAACAACAAGGTTTATCGCTTCCTGACAGCGGCACCGAAAGGCAGCAATGCCCTTCTGCCCGCCTCGCAGACGGTCACGCAATCCTTCCGCCTGCTGTCACCAGCCGAACAAAACGCCATCAAGCCACTGCGCATCCGCGTTGTGACGGTGAAGCCAGGCGACACGCTGGCCAGCCTGTCGGCACGCATGCAAGGCACCACCCGCAAGCTGGAACTGTTCCGCCTCCTCAATGCCATGTCGGCGGGAGCGACGGTTTCGGTCGGCGACCGCGTGAAGCTGATCAGCGAGTAAGTCACGATGACGGAAACTCTCATCCACTCTGTCCTTGCTGGAAAAGTCGCTCCTCTCGGGGCTCGCGGCGCTCCAAGCGGCATCGACAAGCAGCCGGTTTCCGGCAAGGCCCGCGTGACTTTCGAAGGGCTGGACTGCGATGCGCAGGGTGATCGGAAAGTGCATGGTGGCCCGGAAAAGGCACTCCATCATTATCCGCACGATCATTATGCGGTCTGGCGCGAAGAGATCGGCGAAAACCCGCGTCTGAGTGCGCGTGGTGCTTTCGGCGAAAACATTTCCACATCGGGCCTGAACGAGCGCAATGTTGCCGTGGGCGACAGGTTCCGGCTCGGCAGCGCGCTTGTCGAGGTTTCACAAGGCCGCCAGCCTTGCTGGAAACTGAACGAACGCTTTGCAACCGCCGACATGGCCGTGCGTGTTCAGAAGACGGGGCGGACAGGCTGGTATTATCGTGTTCTGGAAGAAGGCCACGTGGAAACCGGCGATACGATGATCCTTATCGACCGCCCTTCACCGGACTGGACACTGCACCGGGTCTGGCATCTGCTCTATGTCGATACACTGAACTATGACGAACTGGCAGTAATGGCGGAGCTTTCGTATCTCGCCGACAGCTGGAAGCGCTATGCAGTGCGCCGCCTCGAAAATCGCAAGGTTGAGGACTGGTCCTCTCGGCTTGAAGGCAAAGTCGACGAACCACAAAAGTAAGGAGCCATTCGGCCCCTTTACTTGTGTTGCCTTGGTCGCAACAGCTTATGCTTGATAAGCTGCCAGTTCGTGCTGGCTCAACAAGGCAATCTTCAGCTTCTCCATTGCACGGCTTTCGATCTGCCGTACCCTTTCCTTGGAGATGCCAAGCTTTTCACCCAGCGCTTCAAGCGTCACGCCGTCATCGTCGAGACGACGCTCACGGATGATGTGCAACTCGCGCTCGTTCAGCGTATCGAGCGCCACATTGAGCCACTGATTGCGGCGTTCCATATCGATGGAACTTTCGGCTATCTCATCCTGCAAGGGATGATCGTCAACCAGAAAATCCATGCGACGCGACGCGCCCGACTCCTCGTTGTTCACAGGCGCTGACAGTGAACTATCCGGCCCGGAAAGGCGGCTGTCCATGATCTCGACATCGCTTGTCGAAACACCGAGCTGATCGGAAATCTCCCGATACATCTCAGCCTTGGTCATGTTGTCATCGGACTGGGCCAGCTTTGAACGAAGCCGCCGCAGATTGAAGAAGAGCGCCTTTTGCGCTGAACTTGTACCACCGCGCACGATGGACCAGTTGCGCAGGATATAATCCTGCATCGACGCGCGAATCCACCACGACGCATAGGTCGAGAAACGCACTTCCCGTTCGGGATCGAAACGTGCGGCAGCTTCAAGAAGACCGACATAACCTTCCTGAATGAGATCGTTCATCGGCAATTTGAACTTGCGGAAGCGCCCGGCCATGGAGATGACGAGTCTCATATGTGCCGATGTGATACGATGTAGGGCTTCCTGATCTTTCAGTTCCTTCCAGCGAATGGCAAGGGCTCGCTCCTCTTCGCGCTCCAGATAGGGAGCCGACATTGCGCTGCGGATCATGGATTGAGAAGAGGCTGCTGTCGCTGGGAGGCTACGCGCAACCATAGGCATGCGATTGGCTGGAACTGCGGAAGAACTGCTCATGGATGACTGCTTCATCTGGTTCTCCTGTTCTGAACTCACGCCCGCCGGGCGTTCAGTGGAAGGATATGCCAGTCCCACAAAGACTCATTGGACGAACATGCGAATTCGCCCAAAACTCCCCGCCAGGCCCATTCTTTGGCCAATATGACTACGCCGCAAAACAAACCCGCTTACGAACTGGTGTCTGGAAGAACGCATCAGATGCGATCAGGTTCCCACCATCCAAGGATAAATCTCTGACTATGCAGAAAGATGACTGGAAGGGTTAATGATTGACTGCGAAATTCAATAGAATTTTAACCAGATAATATTGCTCTTTACTCGCATGGAGGGCTGCGGACCCAATTCCTGTTGTGGGCGGAGCATGTCTTCCGAAAATGGGAAGCTCTGACAAACAAAAAAAGCCCGGCTAAAGCCGGGCCTTTTTGAAAGAAGAGAAGTAAAGCTTATGCGGCTTCGACTTCATCATCGTCGAGGTCCGCTTCAGCGTCGGCCTTGCCGCGCTTTGGTCCCTTGGCGAGATTTGCTTCGATCAGACGAACAGCCTCGGTTTCCGAAAGCTTGTTCACGGCAGCGATCTCGCGCGCCATGCGATCAAGGGCAGCTTCATAAAGCTGGCGTTCCGAATAGGACTGTTCCGGCTGGTTTTCAGCGCGGAAGAGATCGCGGACAACTTCCGAGATCGAGATCAGATCGCCGGAATTGATCTTCGCATCATATTCCTGGGCGCGGCGCGACCACATGGTGCGCTTCACACGTGCGCGGCCCTGTACGACCTTCAGTGCACGTTCAACATAGTCGGTCTCCGACAGCTTGCGCATACCGATGGAAGCAGCTTTGGCAACCGGCACCTTCAGGCGCATCTTGTCTTTTTCGAAATCGATCACGAAAAGCTCGAGCTTGTGGCCTGCCACTTCCTGCTCTTCGATGGTGACGATCTGGCCGACGCCATGAGCCGGATATACGATGGCCTCACCGGCCTTGAAACCGCCACGCGCTACTGGAGACTTTTTCTGCTGGGATGACATACGCTTCATTACTCCCTGTTGTGCCCGGCGCGACCCGCCGGTTGACACATGATGTTCGACCGCGCTCCGGAGAAGTGAAGCACGGAAGTTGTTTGTCGGCTTGGAACTGAAAACGTATCTGACGGCAAATCTAGCCGACCGGGTGTACGGTGAGGGGGACGACGCCAAATCGCAATCATCTTCCCCGGTGCCATTCAGCCCGGTACTAAAGATCAGCCCTTTCAGAGATTAACGCATAGCGCCACGAATTGACGTCCAGTCACCGAAATTATTGGAGTAACCTAACACAATTTCGCGAAAGAATCAACAAATTGCCAAATATGTCCTATCTGGCAATGCATCACGCCTAAAAGATGGGCGTTTTCCCGTGATTTCATTCGTCATCTGCCGATGCATTGCAGAAAAAGCAAGTGATAAATCCTGCATTCCAGCGATGTCGGACAACCTGGCAGTCTTGCCGGGTTGAGCGAACATATTCCGGAAGCGCGAAGTCTTCCGAAACGAAGACATACTTATACAATACCGTCCAGCTTGCAGCAGACTGCAAGCTTTACCTGCAACGCTGGCCGGGTATCAGTCGCCGCTACCGGGCTCGGCAGAGAAATACTGCTCCAGCTTGCCAGCCACGCCGTCCATTTCCTTGGCTTCCGGCAGGGCGTCCTTCTTAGCGGTAATATTGGGCCATTTTGCCGCATATTCCGTATTCAATTCCAGCCACTTGTCGAGGCCCGGCTCGGTGTCGGGGCTGATCGCCTCGGCAGGGCATTCCGGTTCACATACGCCACAGTCGATGCACTCGTCGGGATTGATGACGAGCATGTTTTCGCCTTCGTAAAAGCAATCGACCGGACAGACCTCGACGCAGTCCGTATATTTGCAGCGAATGCAATTATCGGTCACGACATACGTCATCGTCGAACTCCTGTTGCTGCCCGAATTCCAGAAGAGGCAGCTTATCTATCCTACAGCTTTGCGCCGATACTCCGGCAAGCCGACAACCGGCTTGGGGCTTTGGAATATCTCGCCACGAAGTCACTGTGCACGGAAATGGTTGCTAGTGGATTGAATTTGACGTTTGATATCCCTCCGACATCAATCTCATTTCAAACGTCAAATTCGAAGAATCCGCTAGATCCATGGGTTCATTAGTGGTCTTTTAGATTCCGACATTTGCTCGACGTCTGTATCAGGGAGGATGCAAATGTCGGAATCAGACCACTAGCCTCAGCCATGCCCTTTTATGACATGCGTGAGGTAACGATTTTATCCTGCCGTGACAAGGGCACAAACGCCGCAACGTCACGAAGTCACGCACATCTGAAACAGCATTTCGTTTGAAGGCTTTTGCGTGGAAAAGGCTTTCGCCGGAACGGTTCAACACGCAATTTCCATCACCGCCAAAAGATGCCTGCGGCAACGCGTCCGTGTCAGTTTCCGCGCAAACGATCCGTTTCACGGCGTGCTTTCTTGGTCGGGCGTCCGGCTCCGCTCTCACGTTGCGGCGTTACCACCTCCGCCGCCATCGCAGTAGCAGATGCCGGTGGCGGCGAAAGATCTTCATAAAGAAGCTGGGCTTCAGGCGCCGGACCGCGGCGCTCACCTGGAGCAACGATCTTGTAAACGAGGATACGACGGTCGAGTGTGATGGTCAGCACATCGCCAACCTTCACCTGATGAGCGGCCTGCTCGATCTTGTCACGGTTGAGCCGGACCTTGCCGCCGACGGCGAGTTTCGCCGCCAGCGATCTTGATTTGACCACGCGCGCGAAGAACAGCCACTTGTCGATTCGCTGTCTTGCGCCCGCTTCTGCAGTCATCTTACTTCTTCATCTGCTCTTTCAGAGCAAGAAGCTTGGCGAAAGGCGAATCGGGATCGATACGTGCAGGACGTTCCTGCTCCACACGTTTGCCGCCCTGATGACCATGATCGCGCTTCGGCTGACGCTGATTGCCACCACGGAAGTCACCCTTGGAACCTTCGCGCTTGCCTTCGCCGTCATGACGCTTTTGCTTGTCGAAGCGCTTGCCGCCACGATCATTGCGCGCCTGCTGCTCTGCTCCGCCTTCCGACTTGCGTGCTTCGCCGCCCTGATCGCGGTTCTGATGACCACGATTCTGGTTACCGCGATTTTGACGCTGACGGTTCTGGTCCTGATTGCGGTTGCGGCCTTCGAAACGCCCCTGACGCCACAGAAGAACAGGCTTCGGTTCTTCAGCCACCGCTTCTGCGGTTTCACCTGCCGGTTCGGTTTCTGCCGCTACAGGTGCAGCTTCTTCCGCTTTGGCTTTGGCTTCGGTTTCCGTTTCCGTCTCAGCGACAACAACCGCCGGTGCGGGCACAGGTTCAGCCGCTGGCACAGCAGGCCTCTCAGCCTCTGCGACCGGTGAAATGCCAGCTTCCTTGGCAGCAGCTTCGGCTGCGAAAGCATCCAGCTCAGCAAGCTTCGCCGTGACGGCAGCGGCTTCCATGGCCTCGTGACGATAGCCGAGGCTCTTCAGGATTTCTTCCATATCGTCGGTGGTCGCACCGAGAATGGACATCATAGCAGGCGTGACGATGAACCGTCCGCCGTCATAAGCGCCATCCGGACGCGCACCGGACCCCGGACGCCAGGCAAGCGCCGGACGGATCAGGTCGGCAAGTCGTTCCAGAATATCGATGCGCACGGCACGGCGGCCCAGCACGCGATAGCCTGCCAGACGGTAGAACATTGGATCGAACGCCGGATCGACCACGACCGAAGTGCGGCCAGCCGCCAACACATTCACGACGTCGCCATAACCGGCCCGTTCGCGGCCATCATTCTTGAGCGCCCAGAGCAGCGTGATGAGGCCAGCCGGAGCGGGCTTCAGCAGCATGGGCATGAAGACGTGATAGGCGCCGAAACGCACGCCGAGACGGCGCAGCGCCGCGCGCGAATCCTGATCGAGCCCACGCACTTCCTCTGCCACATCGCGACGCGGAAGAATGCCAAGGTTCTCGACGATCTGGAAAGCAAGGCCGCGTGTCATGCCGGTCAGGGCATCAGCGGCAGCCAGATCGGTAAGCGGCTTCAGAACGGTTTCGATATGATGGGCGACGAACCGCTCGATACGCGCGGCAACCTTGTCGCGCGCCGCTCCGGTAAGTTGTTCGTCGGCCAGGATCACCGCACGCGGCTTCAGCAGGTCATCACCTGCAACCAGCGTTGCGACCGTTGCACCAACCCAGCGCATAACGCCATCCGAGCCGAGCGCAAAATCGCCGTTCGGCGCAGCAGCAAAGCGCTCCGCGCGGCGTTCGAACTCGGCGGCCAGCGCCTTTTGTGCAGCCGACTTCACCGCCTTGGCGTCCGGCCCCTCGGCCTGAACGTCAGCGGTAAAACGGAATCCTTCCAGTTGCCCGACATTGTGGCCTTCGACAATCACGTCTCCGGCAGGGCTGATTTCTGCTTCAAGCATGGCATTCTCTCTCAGGCGCCTCATAAGCACGCTTGTCCTGCGGTCTACAAAGCGTTTCGTCAACCTTTCATGCAGCGCGTCGGACAATCTGTCCTCAATTTCGCGCGTCTTTTCCTGCCAGTGTGTCGGATCGGCAAGCCATCCCGGCCTGTGCGACACAAAAGTCCAGGTTCGAATTTGCGCCACACGATGCGACAGGGTGTCAATTTCCCCCTCTGTGCTATCGGCGCGGCGCACCTGTTCGCTCATATAATCTTCATCGACGCTCCCTCGGCGGACAAGATCCTGATAGATGGTTGCAATGATATCGGCATGCTGCGCCGGCGCGATCTTGCGATAATCGGGCAGCGCGCAGGCGTCCCACAAAAGCTCGATACGTGCCGGTGTCTTGGCGAGCCGCACAATCTCTTCGTCTTTCGACAAATTTTCAAGCGCTTGTTGATCGACGGCTGGCAAAGCCTTGGCCAATCCTTCGATCGGTGCGAGTGTTTCCAGCGAATATCGCAGGGAATCGAGCGATGAAAAGTCGAACCGCGCCGTGCGCCACTGCAGCACTTTCACCGGATCGAAATTATGCGCTTCCACCCGCTCGACCAGCTCTTCGTCGAACGGATGCACCTGCCCGGTCACGCCGAAGGTGCCGTCACGCAGATGTCTGCCCGCACGCCCGGCGATCTGCCCCACTTCTGCGGGCGTCAGATCGCGGAACTGATAGCCGTCGAATTTGCGGTTCTGCGCAAAGGCAACATGGTCGACATCCAGATTGAGCCCCATCCCGATAGCATCGGTTGCCACCAGAAAATCGACATCGCCCGACTGGTAAAGCTCGACCTGCGCATTGCGCGTGCGCGGCGACAAAGCGCCCATGACCACAGCAGCCCCGCCGCGCTGGCGGCGGATCAATTCGGCAATCGCATAAACTTCATCGGCGGAAAAGGCGACAATGGCGGAACGGTTCGGCAGACGGGTAATCTTCTTGGAACCGGCATAGGCCAGATGCGACAGGCGCGGACGCGTCACCACATTGATGCCACGCAGAAGCTTTTCCAGAATGCCGCGCATGGTCCCTGCACCAAGCAGGAGCGTCTCCTGCCGTCCGCGCAGATGCAGGATGCGGTCGGTGAATATATGGCCCCGCTCCAGATCACCGGCGAGCTGTACTTCATCGATGGCCACGAAAGCCACATCGGTGCGGCGCGGCATGGCCTCAACCGTGCAGACGGAATAGCGCGCGCCGGGCGGCACGATCTTTTCCTCACCCGTGACCAGCGCGACATTGGCCGCCCCAACCCGTTCCACGACGCGGTTATAGACCTCGCGCGCCAGCAGGCGCAGCGGCAGGCCGATCATCCCGCTTCCATGCGACAGCATGCGTTCGATGGCCAGATGCGTTTTGCCGGTATTGGTCGGCCCAAGCACCGCAGTCACATCGCGGCCACTCAAGGTCAGCGGCAAATCATGGGCAGGGAGTTGGTTCATGCCAATAATCGGGTTCCCGGTACAAGCGCCCGTCACGGGCTGGATGCTGGTTCTTGCGATAGCACTATACGACCTGCACCGGAAGCGCTCCTGTTAAGTTTCAATATGGACGAGTTGCCAGCCTTTCGGCGAACGATACGCATCCGGTCAATAACTTGTCGATTAACGATTGGAACGACTCTGGAACGAATCGGCGACGAATCGCTGACTCGAGTAGCTTCGCCTTTTGTTCACGGCAACATATAGTAAGCCTAACACAAAACCCCACAATATGATGAATCGGATGTTCCGCTTTTCTGTGTTTTTCTGACGCGAAACGACACCGCCGTTAACTTTTGGCAAAACCTGTCAACAGGCTGTTCCGGTAGCAAGGCGATTCTTCAGAAAATCTTAATGATTACTGATAGTTCGTTAATTCATGAACGGTTGCGAACACGATCTTCGTTAACCTTCAGGCCAAAGCCGGAACGAATCGGCGACGAATCGCTGATCCGCAAAGTTTCTCCATTTGTTCTCACCACATCTGGTGTTCAAAGTGCCAGACACGCCATAGAAAATCGAAACCAGACGAACCTTGATGAGCATTTCTTCGATTTCGCGTTAACTTTTCCGGCAATTCCGTATGCCCGACGCCTCCGATTTCAAACGTCTCATTGCGGAAACAAAAAGGCGGACGGAGCTATTTCTCCACCCGCCCCTCTTCTGATAAAGGCGAAGGTCAGTCGCGCTCGACGCACAAGGCAACGCCCATGCCGCCGCCGATGCAAAGTGTCGCCAGACCGCGCTTGGCATCACGGCGCTGCATTTCGTAAAGCAACGTTGTCAGAACGCGCGCGCCGGAGGCACCTATCGGATGTCCGATCGCGATTGCTCCGCCATTGACATTGACGATATCCGGGTTGAGGCCAAGATCACGGACAACAGCGCAGGACTGCGCAGCAAAGGCTTCGTTGGCTTCGACCAGATCGAGATCACCGACGCTCCAGCCTGCCTTTTCCAATGCCTTCTTCGTCGCCGGAATCGGCCCCGTTCCCATGATCGACGGATCGACGCCAGCCGTCGCCCAGGAAACGATGCGAGCCAGCGGCTTCACACCACGTTTGGCGGCCTCATCCGCATCCATCAGCACCACTGCTGCAGCGCCATCGTTAATCCCGGATGCGTTACCCGCAGTGACCGTTCCTTCCTTGTCGAAAGCCGGTCTCAGCTTGGTCAAAGCCTCCATCGTCGTACCGGGACGGATATATTCGTCAACTGAGACAACGACATCCCCCTTGCGACCTTTCACGGTGAAGGGAACGATTTCATCCTCGAACCTACCGGCGGTCTGTGCAGCTTCCGCCTTCTGCTGGGAGGCCAGTGCGAACTCATCCTGATCGGCGCGGGTCAACTGCCACTGGCGAGCTATATTTTCCGCCGTGATCCCCATGTGATAGCCATTGAAGGCATCGGTCAGGCCGTCCTTCAGCATGGTGTCGATCATCTTGAAGTCGCCCATTTTCACGCCCGAACGCAAATGCGCGCAATGCGGCGCCATGGACATGGATTCCTGGCCGCCTGCCACGATGATCTTGGCATCGCCGGAAAGAATCTGCTGCATGCCGAGCGCGACCGCCCGCAAACCCGAACCGCATAGCTGGTTGATCGAGAAGGCCGTTGTCTCCTTCGGGCAACCGGCGTCCATGGCCGCCTGCCGCGCCGGGTTCTGCCCTTCACCTGCCGTCAGCACCTGTCCGAGAATAACCTCGTCCACATCAGTCGCCGCCACACCGGCGCGTTCCAGCGCGCCTTTGATGACCGTCGCACCCAGTTCATGTGCGGGGATATTGGCAAACGCACCGTTGAAAGCGCCCACTGCGGTACGCGCCGCGCTGGCAATGACGATGGCTTTCTGGTCGGACATTCTTTCCTCCTTGAAATGTTGCGCAACACAAAGACCAAAATTCCGGCCTTGGCAAGCTTTGCAGTGCGTCAGCAACCGTCTTCATGAAAATCGATAAAGTGTTTTTCCCATGGCGAGCAGCATTGGAGTGTGCATTGCCGGTCATGATCGCTAAATTACATTTAGCTATAAATAGGAGATTATCCATGCCTTCACTGACGCTCGAACAAGCCAATGGGATTATTGCCGGTGCCTTTGCCAAGGCGGCGGAGCTGAAACTGAAGCCGCTGGCTGTTTGCGTTCTCGATGCAGGCGGCCATGTGAAGGCTTTCCAGCGTCAGGACGGCGCGTCCATGCTCCGCTTCGAGATCGGCTCGGGCAAGGCCTATGGCGCGCTTGCGGTCGGCACCGGCTCACGCTGGCTGAACAATCAGGCAAAGGACCGTCCACACTTCCTGGAAGGCCTCTCGGGCGTGTCGGGCGGCAAGGTCGTGCCGGTACCGGGTGGCGTTCTGATAAAGGATGCAGGCGGCGAAATCCTCGGTGCAGTCGGCATTTCCGGCGACACATCGGACAATGACGAGATTGCAGCCATTTCCGGCATCGAAGGCGCAGGCTTTGCATCTGACGCAGGCTGATTTTCAATAATTGTTCTCGATCAAGGCCGCTTCATGCGGCCTTTTTCATGCAGTTTGCAAAGAAGGCCGCACAAAAGAAAACGCCGCTTCCGGAAACCGGAAACGGCGTTCTTGAAAATCATCTTTCGGCTGCAATGCAGCGTCAGACTTATTCCTTGGCTTCGAGGACCTGACGGCCGCGATACATACCGCTCTTCAGATCGATATGATGCGGACGACGAAGTTCGCCCGAGTTCTTGTCCTCGACATAGGTCGGGGCCTTGAGAGCGTCAGCCGAACGGCGCATGCCGCGCTTCGACGGAGACGTTTTTCGTTTTGGTACTGCCATGGATCCAGCTCCACTGATCGGTCAATAAACGTCCGGCACGGCCCCGAAGAGCCTGTCACATCGGACAAAATTCCGGAAAGTCACGTGCCTATACACGCTCCAACGGCGTTTGACCAGCGGGAGTCTGATCTTTTTTTCGTATCGCGTATTTATTGCACGCAAACCACATAGGGCCCCGACCGTGCAGCGCGTCCGGCAACGATCCGGGCAATACGCTGCATGTTCCGCGTCGGCTTGGCTGGATTGCGCAAGGCCGGGTTCGGCAACGTGACGGCAAGCAGTGCGGATTGCTGCGCGTTGAGTTTTGCTGCCGGGCGCTTGAAATAATGCTGGGCTGCGGCCTCGATCCCGTAAATGCCCGGTCCCCACTCGGCGATATTCAGATAGATTTCCATAATGCGCTTTTTTGACAGAATACCGTCAGCAGCCAGCGCCAGCGGAAATTCGAGCCCCTTACGGACATAAGAGCGCCCATTCCAGAGGAAGAGGTTCTTCACTGTCTGCATCGTGATCGTGGATGCGCCGCGGCTTGGGCCACCCTCGCCCGCATCGTCCAGAACCAGCCCAAGCTGATGCCAGTCCACCCCGCCGTGGCTACAGAACTGGCCATCCTCGGCCATCATCACCGAATTGACGAGAACCGGCGCGACGTCGTCGATACTGACCCATCTGCGGTCCACGCCCTGAAACAGAACATAGTCCTTGACCATCAGGGTCGAAATCGGGCGGACGAAGGGCACGGAATACACAAGAAGCAGGAAAATCGGCAATACGGCCAGAATCACCAGAATCTTGAGCGCGAGGGCAATCCGGGCACCCCAAACGGGATCTGCCAGATAATTGCGCCCATCTTTGCTCTTGATGATGATTTTTGCCACTGCCACCGCCTGCTGCCTTCCCCCAAGCGACATAAACCATTCCTTAATAAGTTTGAACCGGATTCCATAATCCAACCGGGGAAACAAGTCGAAACGCGCCGTTTCGTGACGTTCAAATGAAAAAGCCTGTGCTGATCGATGTGCCCGGTTGACCAATTCGGCGCTTTCGTCCATCCCCTTTGCCATGGAAAAGCTGTCGACCGATTTCACCGCCGTTCTCAACCATCGCGCCATGGAAGTGGAAATGGCGCTGACGGGCCTTCTGGACCAGCGCCTCAGGACGGGAGAAATCGCCCGCCCGGAACGGCTGCTCGCTGCCATGCGCCACGGTGTCCTGAATGGCGGCAAGCGCCTCCGGCCTTTTCTCGTTGTCGAAAGTGCCGCTTTGTTCGGCAAAGGTGGCGACGCCGTTCTGCGTGTTGCTGCCGCTCTCGAATGCATTCACTGCTATTCGCTTGTCCATGACGATCTGCCAGCTATGGACGACGATGATCTGCGGCGCGGTCAGCCGACCGTGCACAAGGCATTTGATGAAGCCGCCGCCATTCTGGCTGGTGACGGCCTTCTGACCTATGCTTTCGACATCATCTCGTCGGATGAAACCGATCTCGACGCAGCAATTCGCGTACAACTGGTTGCAGCGCTTGCCCGCGCATCCGGCCTCGGAGGTATGGTGGGCGGACAGGCTCTCGATCTGATGGCCGAGACCAGCAAGCCCGACGAAGCCGGTATCATCACGTTGCAGGCAATGAAGACCGGCGCGCTGATCCGTTTCGCCTGCGAGGCCGGAGCCATCATCGCCAACGCATCCAGCGAAGACCGCGAGCGTATGGCCGAATTCGGCTCGGCCATCGGCCTTGCCTTCCAGCTCGCCGACGATCTTCTGGACGTTACCGCCGACGCGGAGGCGATGGGCAAGGCGACCGGCAAGGATGCTGCCGCCGGAAAAGCCACGCTGGTTTCACTCCATGGCATCGACTGGACGCGCAAGCAATTGTCTGGACTGGTTGCCCAGGCGGAAAGTCTGCTGGCGCCTTTCGGCAAGGATGCTGATATTTTGAAGCAGGCTGCGCGGTTCATCGCCGAACGCCAGAATTAAAGCAGGTCTCCCGAAAGTGAGAACCCATTCGGGATAAAGACATGCGTAAAGACAGCGACTCAGAGATCGTCCTCACGCACCTTGATGATAACCACATCGTCGGCGGAAAGCATGCGCCCATCCTGAGCGCGAACATCAAGCGCGGCCACATCCTCGCCTGACACGCTGTCGACAAGACGCGAATGTGACTCACCCGGCGCAAATAGGTGCTTTTCACCCCATTGCCTGAGCGACACGATGACCGGCAGCAGATCGCGCCCTTTGGCTGTCAGCCGATATTCCTGATGCGCCCCGCCATTGGGGTCCGGAACAGTTTCCATGATCTCCTCCCCCGTCAGCTTGCGCAGGCGTTCCGATAGAATATTGCGGGCGATCCCCAGATTCTTCTGAAAGGCGCTGAAACGCGTCACACCGTCAAAGGCTTCACGGACGATCAGCAGCGACCACCAGTCGCCGATCACATCAAGCGCACGCGCACTCGGGCAATAATCGCCTTTCATGCTTTTCTTTCGAACCATGTTCACTCCATCGATTGCAATCTGGTTGCAATATAAAACCTTTTTCGCTACAAGCAAAATGGTTTCATTTTGAAACCATTTTGCAGGAGTCCCTCATGCGACCTTCAACCGATGCGGCAGCAACGCTGTCCGCAAACCCTGATGCACGCGCTTTGCTCTCTTCGGCCACCCTCTTTTTGTTTGCGACTGCAAGCGGACTGGCGGTGGCCAATGTCTATTTCGCCCATCCGCTACTTGATGTGATGGCTGATGACCTTGGCCTCAAGCGCTCAACAGCAGGCCTCATCGTCGCTGCCAGCCAGCTCGGTTATGCAATTGGCCTGATATTCCTTGTCCCGCTTGGCGATCTGTTCAACCGGCGCAAACTCATCATCACGCATTTTCTTCTATCGGTCCTGTCCCTGATCGCAATCGGTTTTGCGGCCAATGCCACCGTGCTTCTGGTCGCCATGGCTTTTATGGGCCTGCTCGCCGTCGTAACACAGGCCCTTGTCGCCTATGCAGCCAGCCTCGCAGCACCAGCGCGGCGCGGCCATGTGGTGGGCATCGTAACCAGCGGCATTGTGCTTGGCATATTGCTGGCGCGCGCCGTAGCAGGCGCCCTCACCGACATTGGCGGCTGGCGCAGCGTCTACTTCGTTTCCGCCATTCTCACGCTTTTGATCGCGCTCCTGCTCTGGCGCAGCCTGCCCGACCAGAAACGCCAGCCGACCAGCGTCAGCTATCCGGCTCTCATTCTGTCGCTTGTGACGTTGTTTCGCTCCGAGCCGGTGCTGCGCATTCGCGCCATCATCGCGATGCTGATCTTCGCCGATATCACCACTTTACTCGCCCCAATGGTCATGCCGCTCAGTGCGCCACCCTTCGAACTGAGCCATGCTGAGATCGGTCTGTTTGGTCTGGCAGGTGCGGCAGGAGCACTTGCAGCATCGCGTGCAGGCGGCGTTGCCGACCGCGGCCACGCACAGCGCATGACAGGCTTCGCCTTGTTGTTGATGTTCATTTCCTGGGGCCTGATAGCCCTGCTGGGACATTCGCTGCTCTGGCTGATCGCAGGCGTGCTGATTATCGACTTCGGCCTTCAGGCTGTCCACGTCACCAATCAGGCGATGATCTACCGTGTGCGCCCGGACGCACAAAACAGGCTCACCGCCGCCTACATGGTTTTCTATTCCATCGGCAGCGCAAGCGGTTCGGCAGTTTCAACCTGGATCTATGCTCACGCAGGCTGGAATGGCGTTTGCCTGCTCGGCGCAGGCATCAGCCTTGTCACGCTTATTTTCTGGGCAGCAACGCTAAAAACGACGCCAGAAGCCGCGACACGCGCAGTCATTTGTACAGCTTAGTTCTGACCAGATGCCACCTTCTGCTCGAGCCCGAAGCGGTTTTCGATGTAATCGGCAACCATCTTCTGGAAGTCCTCGGCAATGGCAGGACCACGCAGCGTCGTGACCTTCTTGCCATCGACAAAGACCGGTGCGGACGGCGTTTCGCCCGTGCCGGGAAGCGAGATACCGATATCCGCGTGCTTCGATTCGCCCGGACCGTTGACGATGCAGCCCATCACCGCCACCGACAGCGCTTCCACACCGGGATATTTCTCACGCCAGACTGGCATGTTGCGACGAATATCATCCTGAATGGTCTGCGCCAGTTCCTGGAACACGGTCGACGTCGTGCGTCCGCAACCTGGGCACGCCGCAACAATAGGAATAAACTGACGGAAGCCCATGGTCTGCAGAAGTTCCTGCGAGACCTGCACTTCGCGAGTGCGGTCGCCGCCCGGTTCCGGGGTCAGCGAAATGCGGATCGTGTCGCCGATGCCCTGCTGCAGCAGAATGCCCATAGCCGCCGACGAAGCGACAATGCCCTTGGTGCCCATGCCTGCTTCGGTAAGCCCCAGATGCAGCGCATGATTGGAACGCTGCGCCAGCATCGTATAGACGGCGATCAGGTCCTGCACCTGGCTGACCTTGGCCGACAGAATGATCTTTTCCCGGCCAAGGCCGATCTCTTCAGCAAGATTGGCGGAAATCAGAGCCGACTGCACAATGGCCTCGCGCATGACTTCCTGTGCGCTCAATGGTGCGCCAGCGTCCTGATTGCGATCCATCAACGTGGTCAGCAATTCCTGATCAAGCGACCCCCAGTTCACGCCGATACGGACAGGCTTGTCGTAGCGGATCGCCATTTCGACGATATCGGCGAACTGCTTGTCCTTTTTGTCCTTGAAACCGACATTACCGGGATTGATGCGATATTTTGCAAGTGCTTCCGCACAGGCCGGATGATCGGCCAGCAGCTTGTGACCAATATAATGGAAGTCGCCGACCAGCGGCACATCATGGCCAAGACGCTCCAGCCGTTCGCGAATTTTCGGAACGGCGGCCGCCGATTCATCACGATCCACCGTAATGCGCACGATTTCCGAACCGGCTCGGTGAAGTGCGGCCACCTGCGCGACCGTGGAATCCACATCTGCGGTGTCCGTATTGGTCATCGACTGCACGACGACGGGCGCACCGCCGCCGACGATAACGCCGCCGACACTGACGCCAACCGACTGGCGGCGAGGAAATGGATGCGAAAAATAGCTGACGGTCTCGGAAGACATTTTGCTCTGTTCTTAACTGTACCTGTTTTCAGGTGGCGCAGCGCGACGCGAATGTCAACGCCCGCGTATATCGGGGCCTGCATATATCCGGCTTTCGCTTTATATAATCGCTTGCCGAGGCAATGTCGCCCTCTCATTATGTCGTGATTGACAAGGAGGAGCCCGCCCATGACCGACGCATCTGCCCGCAAGACCGCAATCGTCACCGGATCAAATTCCGGGATCGGCCTCGGTATAGCCCATGCACTGGCGGCGGCGGGACAAAACGTCGTGATCAACTCATTCACCGACCGTGATGAGGACCATGCGCTCGCCCGCAAGCTGGGCTCGGAACATGGCGTCAGCGCGGTCTATATCGCGGCCGACATGTCGAAGGCCGACCAATGCCGCGAACTGATCGCAGAAACGGTAAAGCAGTTCGGCGGGGTGGACATTCTCGTCAACAATGCCGGTATCCAGCATGTATCTCCGGTCGAAGAGTTTCCGACCGAGCAATGGGACCGCATCATCGCAATCAACCTGACATCGGCTTTTCACACCTCGGCTGCCGCGATCCCGCATATGCGTAGGAGCGGCTGGGGCCGCATAATCAATATCGCTTCAGCGCATGGCCTCGTGGCATCGCCGTTCAAGTCGGCATATGTGGCCGCCAAGCATGGCATTGTCGGCTTCACCAAAACGCTGGCGCTGGAACTTGCGACCGCAAAGATCACCGCTAATTCCATCTGTCCCGGCTATGTTCTGACCCCGCTTGTCGAGGCGCAGATACCGGACCAGATGAAGGCCTATCACATGGACCGCGAAACCGTGATCCGCGAAGTGATGCTGGACAAACAGCCGACGAAGGAATTCGTCACCACTGCACAGATTGGCGCCGTTGCCGCTTTCCTCGCAAGCGATGCGGCAGCGCAGATCAACGGCGCTGCCATTCCTGTCGATGGCGGCTGGACAGCAGAATAGCGCAGCCAGAAAAGTGGGAACCGGTTTTCGGATAAGATGCGCAGCATAAGAAAGCTTAATGCTTATGGTCGGCGTATCGGGCCAGACTTGAGAAGGCCAGCACGACCAGCAGCAAGACCGGAAGCGCCAGAAACACCACGCCGAAGCCGCTATGCTCGGCGACAAAACCGATCAGCGACGGCGCCACCAGCATACCCGAATAGCCGAGCGTCGTTGCGATGGACAGACCGACACTCGGATTGACACCCGGCATGTTGCCAGCCATCGAGAAGGCTATCGGCACCATATTGGAAATGCCGACCCCGCAGATCGCGAAGCCGATAATCGCGGTTGCCGAACTGTTTCCAAAACCGACGATCAGCATTCCGATGATAGCGATGATCGTGCAGGCACGCAGGGTTTTAACCGCACCGAAACGATCACGCACCAGATCACCCGCAAACCGCATGATGGCCATCGAACCTGAAAAGGCCGCGAAACCGAAGCCTGCCACCGTCACGGACGCGCCCAAGTCCTGGCGCATATGATAAGCGCCCCAATCGAGAATCGCCCCTTCCGGCACCATGGAAAACAGCGCCATGACACCGACAAGCCAGGGCAGAGGATTGCGCGGCAAGGTAAGCTTCTGCTTTTCGCCGCTCGGATGATGATGCTCTGTATCCGGGATGATCGAAGGCCATGCGGTAGCTATCAGGATGGCGGCGACAAATGTCGTGACCAGCGCATGAACGGTTGACCCGAATTGCGCGATGAGAAAACCACCTGTCGCGGCACCGATGAGACCGCCAAGGCTCCAGAAAGCATGGCAGGAGGACATAATTGCCCGGCGCATCTTTTTCTCGACCGCGACTGCATTGGCATTCATGGAGACATCCATCGCAGCCATGGTCCCGCCGAAATAAAACATAACGATCACAGCCGTGACCACATTCGGCACCAGTGCGATGATGAGCAGCGCCGGGATAAAGGCGAGCGCAAAAATGCGCACCACAATGCCCGAACCGCGATGCGCAGAAAGCGCACCTGCGACCGGCATCATAGCCAGAGAACCAAGGCCAAAGACGAGGATCATCAGTCCCATTCCGGCGCTATCAAGTCCGAGGCGTTCAGCAAACTCCGGGATTTTCGGGGCCCAGCCACCGAAAATATAGCCATTCATCAGAAAGAGAAGCGCAACGGCAATCCGCTCTCTGGTTATAATCGGCGCACGCGCAGGCACCGCATCTTCTCGTCCGGAAACCTGTTCCATCTATCCCTCAGTTGCGGTCCGCTGCCGCACGTAAAATCTTCATACCTGATGCCGCATAGGGCGCAAGCGCTGCTTCATCCGCATCATATTCGACAGCCATGACACCGACGTCGTCCAAGGGAACGACGTCATGGGCGGCAACCGTACCAAGCTTGTCGCTTGTAATGGCAAGCGCCACTATCCGACTGCGCCCGGCAATCACTCGCTTGAATTCCGCATCATCCAGATGCAGCGCCGTTACGCCGATTTCGGCGGCAATACCGCACGCGCCCAAAACGCAAAGATCAGGCCGCAGCAGTTCCGCATCACGCAAGGCGCGCGCCCCGACGGCGGCACTCACCCGCCGGTCGATGGGACCACCAATCATGATTAGCTCAATCTCCGGCGAGCCCATAAGAATTGCAGCGATAGACGGCGTGTTGGTGACGACGGTGATGGCTTCACCGCGTTCGACCAAAAGCCGCGCCAGCGCCGTATTCACCGAAGATGCATCGAGAAACACAGTCATGCCAGGCTCGACTAATCCCACCAAGACGGCGGCCAGCGCGGCCTTCGCCTGTGGTCGCTCGGAATCCCGTTCTGCGAGCGGGGAAGGCTCGGGCACGGCACGCAACGCGCCGCCATAGACACGCCTGCAAAGCCCTGCCGCCGCCATCTCGCGCAGATCGCGCCGGATCGTATCCTCGGACACACCGAAGCTTTCCGCCAGTTCAGCCGCCAGCACACGACCCGACTGTTGTAGCAGTTCCTGGATGCGCGCCTGTCTTTCGTGGAGCAGAAGCTCTGTCACCGTTACCCTCCCATCATGCACAATCATGCATAAATCGGCATAAACATGCATATCAGATTTTGGGAGCCCCGCAAGCGCAAACAAAAGCCGTGCCTTTTGACAGGCACGGCATTAACTCTAGAAACGTAGGGCATCTAAAATCTGGCAGATTCTGGCTACGCCATTTGCAGGCCGCCAGAGCCTGAACCTGCGAGACTTTTACTCGGAGTAGACGACGAGCAAATCCTTGGCATCGATCTGCTCTCCGGGGCGCACAAGCACTTCCGCGATTGTGCCATCACGCTCGGCATGAATAGCAGTTTCCATCTTCATCGCTTCGATGGAAAGCAGCACGTCGCCCTGCGTAACCGTCTGGCCGGTCGCCACGGCAACCGTCGAGACAACACCCGGCATCGGCGCACCGACCTGGCGGTCGTTCCCGGCTTCTACCTTGCGACGGACACCACCGGAAGCGCCTTTGGCGCGGTTCGGCACCTTGATGCGGCGTGGCTGGCCATTCAACTCGAAGAACACGGTCACCATGCCCTTCTCATCGGTCTCGCTCATTGCCTGATTGACGATCACCAGCGTCTTGCCGCGTTCCAGATCAACGAAGACCTCTTCTTCCGGCTTTAGGCCGTAGAAATAGACCGGGGTCGGCAGAACGCTTGTTGGGCCATAGGTTTCCTGCGCGGATGCATAATCGGTGAAAACCTTCGGATACATCATCGCCGACGCGAACTCCTGATCGGAAATCTTGCGATCGACGGTCTTCTCAAACCCTTCACGCTCGGCGTTCAGATCGGCAGGTTCCAGCAGGGCGCCAGGACGCACGGTAAACGGCTCTTCGCCCTTCAGAATTTTCTTCTGAAGCGCCTTCGGCCATCCCGATGGCGGCTGGCCAAGATCGCCGCGCATCATCGACACCACGGAATCCGGGAAAGCAATATCCTTTGCCGGGTTTTCGACGTCGCTGACATCCAGATCCTGGCTGACCATCATCAGTGCCATGTCGCCCACAACCTTGGAGGATGGCGTGACCTTGACGATATCGCCGAACATGCGGTTCACATTGGCATAGGCTTGCGCCACCTCGTGCCAGCGGGTTTCAAGTCCCAGCGAACGGGCCTGCTCCTTCAGATTGGTGAACTGGCCACCCGGCATTTCATGCAGATAGACTTCTGAAGCCGGTCCCTTGAGGTCGCTTTCGAAGGCCGCATACTGGTTGCGTACGGCTTCCCAGTAGAAGGAGATGCGGCGGATCGAATCCGGATCGAGGCCCGGATCGCGTTCTGAACCGTGCAGCGCCTCAACGATGGAACCAAGGCAAGGCTGCGATGTGTTGCCGGACAGCGCATCCATCGCCGCATCGACCACATCCACGCCCGCATCAATCGCGGCAAGAACGGTCGCTGCCGAAATGCCCGACGTATCATGCGTATGGAAATGGATCGGCAGATCGGATTCTTCGCGCAGCGCCTTGAACAGGGCGCGGGCTGCGGCAGGCTTCAAAAGCCCCGCCATATCCTTCATCGCAATGATATGCGCGCCGGCTTTTTCAACTTCCTTCGCCAGATTGACGTAATATTTGAGATCATATTTGGCGCGTTCAGGATTGAGGATATCGCCCGTGTAGCAGATAGCCGCTTCGCAGAGCTTGTTTTCCTCCAGCACCGCGTCCATCGACACGCGCATGTTCTCGACCCAGTTGAGACTGTCGAAAACGCGGAACAGATCAATGCCGCCACGTGCTGCCTCGCGCACGAAATATTTTACGACATTGTCGGGATAGGATTTGTAACCGACGCCGTTTGCACCGCGCAAAAGCATCTGCAGAAGAAGGTTCGGCGCAGCTTCACGCACCAGTGCCAGACGCTCCCACGGATCTTCGGTGAGGAAGCGCATCGAAACGTCGAAGGTCGCACCGCCCCAGCATTCCAGCGAAAACAAATTCGGCAGTGCCTGCGCATAGGAATTGGCGATGCGGGCAATGTCGTAAGTGCGCATACGCGTCGCCAGAAGCGACTGATGGCCGTCTCGCATGGTCGTATCGGTAATCAGCGCACGCTTTTCGTTGCGCACCCATTCCGCGAACTTCTTCGGCCCAAGCTGATCCAGACGCTGCTTGGTGCCATCAACAACCGGCTTATCGCCGAACCACGGCACACGCGGCTTGGCCGCATCCTTAGCCGGCTTTGCACGCCCCTTGGTTTCGGGGTGGCCATTAACCGTCACGTCGGCAATATAGGTCAGAAGCTTGGTGGCACGATCCTGCCGCTTGACCTGCTCAAACAGTTCCGGTGTCGTGTCGATGAAGCGCGTCGTATAGTCGTTGGCCTGAAACTTCGGATGATTGATGATCGCTTCGAGGAAGGTGAGATTTGTCGCCACACCACGGATGCGGAATTCACGTAAGGCGCGATCCATCCGGCGAATGGCTTCCAGAGGTGTTGCGCCCGAAGCGGTCACCTTGACCAGCAGCGGATCGTAATAGCGGGTGATGAACGCACCCGAATAGGCCGTACCGCCATCCAGACGGATGCCGAAGCCCGATGCCGAGCGATAGGCCTGAATGCGTCCGTAATCAGGAATGAAGTTCTGTTCCGGGTCTTCCGTGGTGATACGGCACTGAAGCGCATGGCCGTTAAGGCGAATATCTTCCTGACGCGGCACACCCGATTCCGGTGTGCCGATGGCGAAGCCTTCGAGAATATGGATTTGCGCCTTGACGATATCGATGCCGGTCACCTGCTCGGTGACGGTATGCTCAACCTGAATACGTGGGTTGACCTCGATGAAATAGAATTTGCCGCTATCGGCATCCATCAGAAACTCGACAGTACCCGCACCGATATAATCGGTGGCATGGGCAATCTTCAGGCCATAGCTTGCCAGTTCCTGACGCTGCGCGTCATTGAGATAAGGGGCTGGGGCGCGCTCCACAACTTTCTGGTTGCGCCGCTGGATGGAGCAGTCGCGCTCGAACAGATGCACAGCATTGCCATGGGTATCGCCCAATATCTGCACTTCGACATGGCGCGCGCGTTCGATCAGCTTTTCGAGATAGACCTCATCCTTGCCGAATGCAGCCTTGGCCTCGCGCTTGGCTTCCGTGACTTCGCGGGCAAGATCGGCTTCGGCGCGGATGGCGCGCATGCCGCGACCGCCACCGCCCCAGCTCGCCTTCAGCATCAGCGGATAGCCGATTTCTGCCGCAAGCTTCTTCACTTCCTCCATATTGTCAGGAAGCGGCTCAGTGGCTGGAACCACCGGTACCCCGATCTCGATGGCGAGATTGCGGGCCGCAACCTTGTTGCCGAGGCGGCGCATGGTCTCCGGCTTCGGGCCGATGAAGATGATGCCGCTTTCGGCACAGGCTTCAGCAAATTCCGGGCTTTCGGACAAAAGGCCATAGCCGGGGTGAATCGCATCGGCACCCGAAAGCTTGGCGACGCGAATAATTTCATCAATGGAAAGATAGCTTTCAATCGGACCAAGATCGCGATCCAGATGCGGTCCGCGACCGACCTGATAGCTTTCATCGGCTTTGAAGCGATGCAGGGAAAGTTTGTCTTCCTCAGCCCATATAGCCACCGTTTTGAGCCCCAGCTCATTGGCGGCGCGGAATACGCGAATTGCGATTTCAGATCGGTTGGCGACCAGAATTTTCCGGATAGGCTTTGGGGCGAAAGACAAGGCAGATCTCCCTAACTGCAATGACAAAGGCGCCATTGCTTAACCTGCAATAGACGCAAGCGCAAACAAACTGTGCAACCGGGAGATAAAAACAAAATGCCCGACTAAAAGCCGGGCAGATTGATGAATTTTGTAGCACTTTATGCTAATATATCAGGCACAGGAGCGTCTCCGATTATGAAGCAATCATCAGAACCGCTCTAAGCATCTGTGTTCTCGCATTATCCAACGCAAAACCGCTTCGCACTTTTGCTGGAAATGCTCCATTACTTCTGGAAGTAATTATACTTGCCGTCTTCACCTTTGCGCCATTCGAACATGACGTAAGGCGAAAGGCTCGGATCCCCCTTGGCGTCAAACGAGATTTCGCCGAGAACGGTCTTGAACGGACCCTTTTCCTTCATCGCGGTCGCAACTTCCTGCGGGTCGTTGCTTCCGGCAGCATTGGCGGCATTAACCAGCGACTGCACACCGGCATAGGCATAGAAGGTGTAGGCTTCAGGCTCAAAACCCTTGTCACGGAAAGCCTTGATGAGTTCCGCATTCGACTTGTCGTCACGCGGATCGGGACCGAAAGTGTTCATGACACCAGCCACAGCGTCACCGGCAATCGAGGCGAGTTCGTTGGACACGATGCCATCGCCCGAGATGAACTGTGCTTTGAGGCCCTGATCATCCATCTGGCGGATGAGCAGACCCGCTTCCGGATGCATGCCACCCCAGTAAACAGCGGTGATGCCAGCAGCCTTCATCTTGGAGATGAGCGCAGAGAAGTCCTTGTCGCCCTGATTCACGCCTTCGTAGAGCGTTTCCTTCATGCCATTGTCGTTGAGCGACTTCTTGGTTTCATCGGCAAGGCCCTGACCGTAAGGCGTCTTGTCGTGAAGGATGGCAACTTTGCCGTCCTTGTAAGTGTCGGCCATATATTTGCCAGCAACGATGCCCTGCTGGTCATCGCGACGGCAGGTGCGGAAGGTGTTCCACAGTTCACGCTCGGTGAAGGTCGGGTTGGTAGTGCCTGGCGCGATCATCAGTACGCCGTTTTCAGCGTAGATGTCCGAAGTCGGAATGCTGACGCCGGAATTGAAGTGACCGATGACGAACTGAACGCCATCGCCGACGAACTTGTTTGCAACGGAAATGCCCTGCTTCGGATCGGCAGCATCATCGCCATAGACGATGGTGATCTGCTCGCCATTCATGCCGCCCTTGGCATTGGCTTCTGCGACTGCCGCTTCGACACCGCGCTTGATCTGCTCGCCAAAAGCCGCCTGGCTACCGGTCAGAGGTGCGCCAACGCCAAGCTGGATGTCAGCAAAGGATACGCCGCCCATTGCAACTAGCGCCGAAAGGCAAACGCCGCAGAATAAGGATTTCTTCATTTCAGTTGCTCCCACTAAACGCAGCCCGAAAGCTGGAAACGGTTTCGGAATACGCATCAAAACACTCATTCAGAACGGCAATCTGACCGGATCAGACAACCGCCATTTTTGCAGGCTCGACCGCAACACCAGAGGTGCCGCATAAACCCTGATATTCGAATGGGAGATCGCGTCAGCCCCAGGAACGCAATTCGGGCTTGAAACCACCCGCGTTGAAACTGGTCCTCCCACCAGATCGCACGATCAGACATAGAGAATCGCCCTATGTCTAATCATCACTCTAGATACAATCACGCCCGCTGGCGAAGCAAAGTAATGATTTCGTCTATATCTTGCTTTTTCCGCATGACTTTATGCGGATCGGAAGCCTGAAAACGAAAATGCCCGGCGCAAAGCCGGGCATCTCCACTCATCGGGAAAGAATATAAGCAAAACTTACTGCTGAATGTAAGTATATTTCCCGTCAGCACCCTTTTCCCACTTGTACATGACGTAGCCTGGCAGCTTCGGATCGCCCTTTTCGTCATAGGACAGGTCGCCGAGAACGGTCTTGAACGGACCCTTCTCCTTGAGCGCCTTGGCGATTTCCTGCGGATCGTTGCTGCCGGCAGCCTTTGCAGCCTGCGCCAGCGACTGAACAGCCGCATAGGAATAGAGCGTATAGGCTTCCGGCTCGAAACCGGCATCGCGGAACTTCTTCACCAGATCGGCATTGTTCGGGTTGTTGCGCGGATCGGGACCGAAGGTGTTGAGCGTGCCTTCGACAGCCGGACCTGCAATCGAGGCCAGTTCGTTGGACACGATGCCATCGCCCGAGATGAACTGGGCCTTCAGGCCCTGATCGGCCATCTGGCGGATGATGAGACCGGCTTCCGGATGCAGACCACCCCAGTAAACCACATTCACGCCAGCCTGCTTGAGCTTTGCGATCAGAGCGGAGAAGTCCTTTTCACCAACGTTCACGCCTTCATAAAGGGCTTCCTTGGTGCCAAGCTCGTTGAGCTTCTTCTTGGTTTCATCGGCAAGGCCCTGACCATATGGGGTCTTGTCGTGAATGACGGCGATCTTCGCATCCTTGAAATGGTCGAAGATGTACTGACCGGCTACGATACCCTGCTGGTCGTCACGGCCGCAGGTACGGAACGTATTCCAGAGCTGGCGTTCGGTATAGACCGGGTTGGTCGCGGCAGGCGAGATTTCAAGAATGCCGTTTTCGGCATAGACTTCCGAAGCCGGGATCGAAACGCCCGAGTTGAAGTGACCGATGACATATTTCACGCCGTCGGCTGCGAATTTGTTGGCAACGGAAATGCCCTGCTTCGGATCCGAAACGTCATCGCCGAGCGAGATCGAGATTTTCTCGCCATTGATACCGCCCGCATCGTTGACTTCCTTGATCGCGGCTTCCGCACCCTTCTGGATCTGCGCGCCATAAACGGCGTTCGGACCGGTCAAAGGTGCACCGATACCCAGAACTACGTCAGCCCAAGCCGAGCCCCCGAAAGCCATTACTGCTGCAAGAGCAACGCCTGCGAAAAGCGATTTCTTCATTGTTGTAACTCCCATCATTGTATTTACCCCGAAACGATTTTTTGCATCGCTTTATTTTCTTGCTGATTACTCAGCAATATCTACGCTGAATCTTATTACTGTCAACGTGATCTTACAAAAAAGCTTCGCCGCATGACGGCGAAGCTTTAAATTTATTTTGCCTTCCAGCTAAGAGGCGAAGCTTTTTCATAAAGCCAGCTATATTGCCTCACCATTTGCTTGGTACGCGTGTAGCGGAAGCCCACCGTACCGATAATCATCAGCACGATTACATCAACCAGATAGTAGTGGACCGAAAGAAGCGTTCCTTCAAACAGCGCGAAGTGGATGAAGCGCACCACAGCCCCCAGCGGGATCAGATAGAGCAGAAGCTGCGGATAGGTGCGCCAGGTCGAAGCACAAGCACGCCCCGTCATCCAGGCAGCCCAGCCGCCCAGCAGACAGGTGATGAGGAAAAACAACCAGAATGACGGTTCTTCGTAGAGAATACCCTGCATGATTTCCTCCTAGTGCCTTCCGCCTTCGAGATAGGCAGCGCGGACTTCCGGATCGGCCAGCAATTCGCGGCCAGCGCCGCTCATGGTGATCGAGCCGTTGACCATCACATAGCCACGGTCAGCGAGCTTCAACGCACCGAATGCATTCTGCTCGACGAGAAACACCGTCAGCCCCTGCGTGCGGTTCAGTTCCTTGATCGCCTCGAAAATCTGCTTCACGATCAATGGTGCCAGACCGAGTGACGGTTCATCCAGAAGCAGGAGCTTCGGGCGCGCCATCAGTGCACGGGCGATTGCCAGCATCTGCTGTTCGCCGCCCGAAAGCGTGCCGCCACGCTGGTTGATGCGTTCCTTCAGACGCGGGAACAGGTCGAACATCAGCTTTACGTCTTCTTCGAAATATTGCTGATTATCGAGGCTTGCGCCCATCTGGAGATTTTCCAGAACCGTCATGCGCGGAAAGATACGACGGCCTTCCGGCGACTGCGCAATGCGCAGCTTGGCAATCTCGTGCGGCGGCATGGATGTGATATCCTTGCCGTTGAAGAGAATGCGACCGGTACGAGCCTTCGGCGAACCGAAGATCGTCATCATAAGCGTCGATTTACCGGCACCGTTGGCACCGATCAGCGCCACGATCTCGCCCTCGTCGACGGTGAGGTCGATGCCCTTCAAGGCGCAAATATTGCCGTAATAGGTCTCGACCTTCTCGACGGCCAGAAGTGGTTGCTTTTTCTGCATGGTTTCAGCCTGCATCATTCGCCTCCCTTCTTCGGCTTGGCAGAAGCTTTTGTCGGGGCTTTGGCGCGTTTTGCGCCGCTGCTTTTCGCAGCCCCACTCTTGCCAGCCTTCACGGGAGCAGTCTTATGGCTCGTCGGAACATCGCCCGCTTCAACGCGCTCGGAGAACTCGGTCGCCTGACCGGCGGCGAGTTGCCTGGCCTGCCCGACCCAGTCTTCGCGTGCGATACGCCCGTCGAATTCCAGATAGGTCTCAGCTTCCACGATATCCGCTTCACTCCAGGCGGCAATCTGATCGAAATGATAGATGCCGTGTTCGTGAAGCTTCTTCTCGTTGACCGCGCCAATGCCCTTGATGAGGGTCAGATTATCGGCCTTTCCGCCGCGTGCTGCGGCCAGACCACCGGCGAGCGAAGCGCGTCCTGACGGTGCTTCACCCGTCTCTTCGGAAATTTCTTCCTCGATGGCTTCTTCGGCAAGCTGGGCAGCGACCAGCTGCGCCGGATCGGCAATACCCGGCTTGTCCGCCTCTTCAATAAGCTCGGCAATCTCTTCGTCATCCACGCCGAGATAGGCCGCGATAACGCGTGGATCGTTCTTGACTTCCTCCGGCGCGCCGTCGGAAATCTTGGTGCCGTATTCCAGCACGATCACATGGTCGGAAATCTCCATGACCACCGACATGTCGTGTTCGATCAGCAGGATCGATGTGCCGGTTTCCTTGCGGATATCGAGCAGGAGCTTGTTGAGCTCTGCCGATTCACGCGGATTGAGACCGGCGGCCGGTTCATCGAGGCAGAGGATTTCCGGCTCGGTGCACATGGCGCGGGCGATTTCCAGACGGCGCTGATCGCCATAGGGCAGATCGCCCGCCGGATCGTCTGCACGACCGATCAGGTTGATTTTCTCCAGCCAGTAACGCGCCTTTTCAACCGCGTCCTTCGCCGCCGACTTGTAGCCCGGCAGACCGAGAAGGCCGAGGATCGTAAAGCCCGATGAGCGCATCAGCGTGTTGTGCTGCGCGACCAGCAGGTTTTCCAGAACGGTGAGGCCCGAGAACAGGCGGATGTTCTGGAAGGTACGCGCCACCTTGGCCTGCTTGGTGATCTGGAAGTCAGGCAGGCGCTCAAGCAGGAACTTGTCGCCCGTCTTCCGGTTCATCGTCAGCATGCCACCCGTCGGCTTGTAGAAACCGGTGATGCAGTTGAAGACCGTGGTCTTGCCTGCACCGTTCGGGCCGATGATCGCCGTGATATCCCCACGCTTCACGTTGAAGCTCAGATCGTTGATGGCCACGAGACCGCCAAAGCGCATCGAGAGATGCTCGACCTGCAGGATGGTGTCTTTTTCAGTGTTGCCCAATTCGGCTTTATCAGGCGCAGTGCCAGACATAGTGCTTATCTCCGCCATCAGCCGTGCCCTTCCTTGGTAAAAGCACCCGACACCATCTTCTTCTCATGCAGGAAGGCACTGGGTTCTCGACTTCCGACAAAACCGCGCGGTTTCCAGACCATGACCACCACCATGGCAAGGCCGAAGATGAGCATGCGGTAGAGTTCCGGCGTGAAATCCGGGCCGAAAATCGCTTTCAGGAAGCTCATTTCGCGCAGGATTTCGGTACCGCCGATCATAACAATCGCAGCAATGGCGATGCCGACCAGCGAGCCCATGCCACCCAGAACGACGATGGCCAGAATGACGGCGGATTCGAGGAACACGAAGGATTCCGGGCTGACGAAGCCCTGACGCGCGGCAAAGAAGGAACCGGCAAAACCACCGAACATCGCGCCCGTGGCAAAAGCCGTGAGCTTGGTCGTTGTGGTGTTGATGCCGAGCGAACGGCACGCGATTTCATCTTCACGCAGTGCTTCCCATGCGCGACCAACCGGCATGCGGCGCAGACGGATGGTAACCCAGGCCGTCAGGAGCGCCAGCAGAAGGATGACGTAATAGAGGAAGAACTTGTAATGGGCCGCCGAGAAGGTGAGGCCAAAATGGGCCGCGAACCCGTCCTTGCTGGCATTGAAGGGCAGACCAAAGAAGGTAGCCTTGGCAATGCCCGAAACGCCGAAGGTGCCGCGAGTAACATCTGTCCAGTTGATAAGCACCAGACGGATGATTTCACCGAAGGCAAGCGTCACGATGGCGAGATAGTCACCACGCAGACGCAGGACCGGAAAGCCCAGAATGACGCCCCATGTTGCGGCGAGAATACCGGCTATAGGCAGCAGCATCCAGAAGGATAGACCAAAATAGGCCGACAACAGCGCATAGGAATAAGCGCCCACTGCATAGAAGGCGACGTAACCCAGATCGAGAAGACCAGCGAGACCCACCACGATGTTGAGGCCCCAGGCCAGCATCACATAAATGAGGATCTGGACGCCGAAATTATCGACCCATTTGAGCGATCCCTGCCAGCCGAGGAAGGCGACGATCAGGATCGGATAGACAAAAAGGAAGGCAACGCCGAGGCGCGAGAAGTTGCGGCGCACGAAAGACGGGCTTTCGACCGCAACGGTCGGCTGCTTGCTCTTGGCAAGCTTGCGCGCCTCCAGCCATGGCTGTGCAAAGGCAACGAACAGGAAACGGCCAACCGCAGCCAGCGCGACCATGACGGCCAGTGCACCCCAGCGCTGAACAAGCACCAGTTCGTTGTTGATGTTCTGATCGGTCTTGAAACCGATGATGAGGCAGAAGAGGCCCAGAGCCAGAAGACCGGCGAAAAACCCTTCACGAATGGCCCGGCCAAAAAGGGAATCCGGGCGTGAACTCGACTGTGCAGCCATGATTAAACCTTTTCGACTTCAGGACGGCCAAGAATGCCGGACGGCATGAAGATCAGCACGATAGCGAGGATCGAAAACGCGGCAACGTCCTTGTAGTCGATCGAGAAATACGCGGACCACAATGCCTCGATGAGACCGATGAGCAAACCACCGACCACAGCGCCTGGAAGCGAGCCGATGCCGCCCAGAACAGCCGCCGTGAACGCCTTGACGCCGGGGATGAATCCGTCGGCAAAGGAAATCACGCCATAGAAGGAAAGGTAGAGCGTACCGGCCACCGCCGCGAGCATCGCACCCATCACGAAGGTGAGCGAAATGACACGGTCGACATTGATGCCCAGAAGCGCCGCCATCTTGCGATCCTGCTCACAGGCACGCTGTGCGCGACCGAGCGAGGTGCGATTGACGATATACCAGAAGATCGTCAGCAGCAGCGCTGTCACCACGATGACCACAACCTGCTTCAGCGAAATCGTCACATTGGTGCCGAAAATATTGTAGGAACCGTTCAGAAGCTGAGGCACCGGCTTGTTACGCGGCCCCTGCGTCACCTGGACGAAGTTGGACAAGGCAATCGACATGCCGATAGCCGTGATCAACGGTGCGAGGCGGAACGAACCACGCAGCGGCCGATAGGCCACGCGCTCGATCGTCCAGCTCCACAACCCCGTCAGCAACATGGCGACGACCATCATCAGAAGAAGCATCAGCGCAATCGGCAATGCTCCAATGAAGGTTGTGATGATGAGAAAAACAATCAGCGCCATGAAGGCGCCGAGCATGAAGACATCGCCATGAGCAAAGTTGATCATGCCGATAATGCCGTAGACCATCGTGTAGCCGATGGCGATCAGGCCATAGATCGAGCCGAGCGCGAGCCCGTTGATCACCTGCTGGAAGAAATATTCCATCGAGAAGCCACCCATTTTACCGCCCGGGATTTTTTTGACGCATCTTTATTTCGTGCGCCTTCATTTTTTTCCCGGCTCTTTACACCTAACGGCTGTATAGAGGAATGCAACCCCCTTTTGTCTCAGACAAAAGACTAAGGGTATCATCCTTCCACAAACTAGTTATGTCCCCTACTAAACGTCCTGTATATGTTTTTTTCTCCTACCCAGGACGCCTTATTCCACATTTTCTGCATGGCTCGAAAGCCAAAAAATTGGGAGCCAGTAATAAAATTACCAGCCGTACCCACTTTACGCGACCGTAAACCCGTGTGCAAAGGGATCGCGATCATCGATGAAGATCGTATTATATCCCGTCATGCGTGCCCAGCCTGCAATTGAAGGGATAATCGCCGGTAATGTGCGATCCTGCCCCACAACTTCCGCAGCGCGCTCAACGCGGCCGTGGAAAAGCGATCCGATGATGGATTCATGCACGAACTCATCGCCGGGCTTCAGCTTGCCCTTGGCAGCCAGTTGCGCCATGCGCGCAGACGTACCCGTTCCGCATGGCGAACGGTCGATTGCCTTGTCGCCGTAGAAGACCGCATTGCGGGCATGCGCTTCTGGGTGTTTCGGCTTGCCGGTCCACAGAATATGGCTCAGACGGTTGATATCAGGCAGCAGCGGATGCTGGAACTTGTACTTCTCGTTCAGCCGCTGGCGCAGGATCGGGCTCCAGGCAATCAGCTGCAAAGCGGAATAATCTTCCATATCCGTGTAATTTTCTTGCGGCTCGACGATAGCGTAGAAATTGCCGCCATAGGCCACATCGACCTTGATAGTGCCAAGGTCCGGGCACTCGACTTCAAGCCCTTCGGCATAAAGGAAAGCCGGAACATTGGTGAGACGAACCCGCTCGACATACTGGCCGTTCTGCTCATATTCGATCGCCACCAGACCGGCAGGCGTATCGAGATTGAGCTTGCCCGGCGTCTTCGGCGTCACCAGCCCCTGTTCTATAGCCATCGTCACGGTTCCGATCGTGCCGTGACCGCACATCGGCAGGCAGCCGGACGTTTCGATGAACAGCACCGCGACATCGCAATCGGGGCGCGTCGGCGGATAGAGGATAGAACCGGACATCATGTCGTGGCCGCGCGGCTCGAACATCAGGCCAGTGCGGATCCAGTCGTACTCGCGCAGAAAATGCGCGCGCTTTTCCATCATGGTCGAACCTTCAAGGTTCGGCCCGCCGCCAGCCACCAGACGCACGGGGTTGCCGCATGTATGTCCGTCGACGCAGAAGAAGGAATGTCTTGCCATGATGGTCAGTTCCGAAAACGTTGTGGCTTGAAAGGTTCAATGTCGATTGCAGGCGCGGCCCCTGTGATGAGGTCACGGATAAGTCGCCCGGTCGCAGCCGACTGTGTGAGGCCAAGATGGCCGTGGCCGAAGCCGTAATAGATATTCCCGCCTGCCGAAGCCCTGCCGATAACCGGCACGGAATCCGGCATCGATGGCCGATAGCCCATCCATTGTCGCCCGCCCTCGGTGCGCAACCCCGGCAGGAACATGGACGCTTTCTTTAGCATGGCTTCGGATCGCGCGAAATTGGGCGGCAGGTCAAGCCCGCCGAACTCTACCGCGCCGCCGACACGCAGGCCGGTTTCCATCGGCGTGACGACAAAACCGTGACCGGGGAATGTCAGCTGGCGCTTCACATCGAAACTGCCGACCGGCAATGTGGTATTATAGCCGCGCTCGGTGTCGAGCGGCACTGCATCGCCAAACCCCTTGGCAAGATCGCGTGACCAGGCGCCGGCCATCAGGACAAGATGTGCTGCCCCGATTTCAGTCCCATCTTCCAGACGAACGCTCGCGCCGCCATTGCCGGGTCTTGCATTCATGACCCTGGCCTGAAGGAAGCGCGCGCCCTTGCTTTCGGCATAAGCCCAGATCGCCTTGCCGAACAGTTTCGGATCGCTGACATTCTTCCAGCCGGGTACGAAAGTACCGGCAACGAAACGCGGGCTCAGGCCGGGCTGCAATTCGGCAAGTCGGTCGCCGCGGACATGCTCGTAGGCAATTCCGGCCTGTTCGCGAACGTCCCAGCCCGGCTGAGAGGCAGCAAGTTCGGCTTCGCTTTCATAAAGCTCCAGATTGCCGTTTTCGCGCAGCCTGTCACGCAGCCCTGCCCTGTCGATCAGCGCCATCATCTCGCTGCCGGCGAGACGCATGATATCGGCCTGCGCAACTGCGGTTTTCGCCAGCGCATCCGCGCTGCTCGCGCGCCAGAACCGGTAAAGCCACGGTACCATCTTGGGAAAATAGGAAGGACGGATCGTAAAAGGCCCGAGCGGGTCCATCAGCCAGCCCGGCACCTTGCGCATGACGCCCTTGGACGCCAGCGGCAGAATGTCGGAAAAAGCAAGCGCCGCCGCATTGCCTGAACTGGTTTCCTCGCAAATGCCGGTTCTGTCGATGACCAGAACCTGACGCCCCGCCTCGGCAAGCAAGGCGGCAGTGGCGACGCCAACAATACCGCCACCGATTATGAGAATATCCTGCTGACCCTGCGGATCAGATTTCATCTTGTGCGGCTCCCAACCGATTCATTCTTACCCGTACCCCTGCCAAAGAACCGGGCAATCTCCACGCTTCAGGCAATTGGCATTCAGTATGTTCAATGCCAGCCGTCCGGCTCTGTCCATCGATTTTTTGGAATGACACTGTGCTGAAAACTCGCCATCGCTTGAAAAAGCCACAAAGGCAGATTTAGGGAACGACCAGCGCAAATCACACCATATTGATATATCAGAGATATATCTGTAAGATTGCACTATGTCAATCGTCGTAACCACAAGGCATAGACCGGCATGGAAGAAACGAACGTTCGAGACAGGCTGACGCGGAGCCCGGCAAACATGCCGCAGGCGACCATGGACAGCTGGGGTAGCGAAAGCCTTGCCGAGCAGGCCTATCGCATTCTGGAACGTTCCATCGTCACGCTGGAACTGGAACCCGGCACTGTCGTCAACGAGCGCACGCTGATCGAACTTACCGGCATGGGCCGCACGCCCATGCGCGAGGCCATTCAACGGCTCGCCTGGGAAGGCCTTGTGGAAGTGCGTCCGCGCTCCGGTATCGCCATCGCAGCCATCGACCCGAAGGATTTCATCAAGGTGCTGGACGCACGCGAAGGTGTTGAGCGCGTTCTGGCGCGTGATGCCGCTCGCTTCGGCAGCCCCCGCGACTATGAACGGCTTGAAGCTGCCGCAGCCGCCATGCGGCAGGCGATCCCGAACGAGGATGTGGCGCTGTTTCTCGATGCCGACAAGGCATTCGACATTGTTCTGGGTGCGGCAGCGAGCAATCCCTATGCCGCGCGCATTGCAGCGCCTCTGCAAACCCACAGTCGTCGTTTCTGGTTCCGTCTTCGCCCGTCGACCGGCATTGCGGGCTCGGCCAATGCGCATGCGACACTGATCGAGGCGATCATCTCCCGCCAACCGGAGCGGGCCAGCGATACGGCCACCGAACTGATGGCCTATCTGCGCACCCTTGCGCCGTGATTCGCGACGCCGGACATCCAACAGCGATCAACGTGCCCGCAAGGATCGCCGCGACCGCTCATTAGCCCGAACACCCGTCGCTGCTATAGGGTTGGTACTGAAGATCAGGCCGTCATCCGTATTCACGCCATTCAAGGCGCGCGCATAGGCGTGGCGTGTTCCACGCTCCATATATTTTACCTGTAACGACACAATAGAAAGAACGGCGCAGAGGCCTATCGCTGCATGAGATGAATGTTGCATCTCAACCACTCCCGTCCGGGGTTCCAGGATTAATTTCGGGGCCAGTGGATTGAATTTGACGTTTGATACCCGTCCGATATGGATCCCGTTTCAAACGTCAAATTCGAAAAATCCACTAGAGTCATAAAATTACTGGTGGTCTTTTGCTTCCGGCATTTGCTCAGCGCACATATCCGAGGGATGCAAATGTCGGAAACAGACCCCTAGTGGACTGTTCGGCTGCGACCGAAAAAAGGCGCGGTACGTCCAATTTCAAGACGTTCCTTCACGACGCCGTGATTCCAAAAAATAAAAGCCGAAGCGTGAACTTCGGCTTTTGGATATCGTAAGGACTGACGAACCCCTTCAGTGGGTCTTGTTCATCGAATCCGACATTTTGCGAAGTACGTTGAGCGCAATGCTCAGCTCCTCATCGCTCACGCCCTCCAGAAGGTCTTCGCGAACGTCACCAGCAAGCTTCACGACCTGCTCAGCCAGAATCTTGCCTTCTGCCGTCATCACCACTCGCTTCGCGCGACGGTCGCCCTGAACCGTCTGACGTTCAATGAACGACTGCCGCTCCAGACCATCGAGCAGGCGCACCATGGTCGCATTCTCGATCTCCAGCGCTTCAGCCAGTTCCTTCTGGTAAAGCCCTTCCTGTTCCATCAAGGCAAGCAGGGTGCGCGCTCTGGCCAACGTCAGGCCACGCTCTTTCACACGTGCGTCGAAGACGGTGCGAAGCCTGCGATTAACCTTCGCCATGGCATCAATCATTTCAGCTTTGAGATCTGCCGTATCCATGCCAATCGCCTTATATATTAGTAAACTAATGATTATGGATTTGGATAAATCGCTGGCGAACTATTTTCAAGCGAACTTCCTGAACTCACGCAAGCGTGATGGGATTTGGCGCCAATATGACAGTTCTGCGAACAAATTCACTGCGGAGCGGGTGATCTGAAAAAGAAAAAGCGGGCCAAAGCCCGCTTTTCCGAAAAACGATAAACTGCTGCCGATCAGGCTGGCATGATCGTTCCCTGCAGCGTCATCAACTGATGCAGGAAGATTTCAGCCTTGGTGCGGTGTTCGTTCGACGAAGCATCGTCCAGAGCCTGGCGGGCATGATCGATACGGCGCTGAATATCCGCCGGATCGATATCGTCCACATGAGTCGCCGATTCGGCCAGAACGGTGCAGCCCTGCGGAGTAATATCGGCGAAACCGCCAAAGACTACGTAGGAGTCGGACTTGCCGTCGGCAAGCTTCACCGAAACGACACCCGGCATGATCGTCGTCATCAGCGGCGAATGACCGGCGAGAGCCGTCAGATAGCCTTCGCTACCCGGAATGACGACTTCCGTCACCTGCGCGGAAAGCAGGAGCCGTTCAGGCGACACGAGTTCGAATTGGAAAGCTTGAGCCATGGTTCTCACTTGAATTCA
>JACDJC010000587.1_pt1 | contig 41439 bp, 29 predicted proteins | sample 7454191 | NCBI WGS metagenome assembly JACDJC01 (sample SAMN14253291, study PRJNA609438) | sludge metagenome | isolation source: sludge after 25d culture with pyrite and EDTA | collected 2018-12-20
AGGACGGCGTTGATCCGCGCGTGCTGGGTCCAGAAGTGGAAATGCTCGACCAGCCGGTAGGTGGTGGCGACGTACGGGAAGTCCCTGGCCGTGCCGAACGCCTCCATGTCGCCGGCCAGCACCCGCACGACCGGATTGCTCTTGGCCTTCGGGTTGTCCGGATGCATCGGATTGCGATCCAGCGGCGACTCGTACGGCTCGTAGTGCTCGGGGAACGGACCTTCGGCCATCGCCGGTGCGAACAGGCGCGCCACGCCTTCCGGGTTCATGATGAACGGCATGACGTTCTCGTCCGGCCGGGCGTTGAGCCGCATGTCCGGAACGTCGTTGCCGCCCCAGGTGCTGCCGTTCCACCAGATGCCGGAGCGCGATGCATCCCACGGCTTGCCGGCCATGTCGGCGCCGGCGCGGTTGTAGAGGATGCGCCGGTTGGCCGGCCATGCGAAGCCCCATTCGAGCGTCTGGCCAAGACCGGACGGATCGTACGGGTTTCGGCGTGCGGCGAGGTTGCCCGCCGGCGACCAGCAGCCGCCGTAGAGCCAGTTGCCGCAGATCGTGCTGCCGTCGTCGCGCAACTGGGCGAAGCCGCTCAACTGCTCGCCGGCGCGCACCAGGACCTTCGACGGATCATTGGGGTCCGTCAGATTGGTCCACGCCTTGCCGGAGTACTCCTTGACCAATTCCTCCGGCGAGGGCTTCTCCGGGATGCGGTGCGGCCAGGTCAGGTTCTCGATGGCATCGGGGAACTTGCCGCCGTCCTTGCGGTACATGTCGCGCAGGCGCAGGTGAATGGCCGCCATGATCTCGGTGTCGCCGCGCGACTCGCCCGGGCCGTCGGAGGCTTTCCAGTGCCACTGCGAGGTGCGCCCGGAGTTCGTGTAGCTGCCTTCGTCCTCGGTGATGACGTTGCACGGCAGGCGGAACACCTCGGTCTGGATCGACGCCGGATCGACGTCGTTGAACTCGCCGTGGTTCTTCCAGAACTCCGACGTCTCGGTCGGCAGCGGATCGATGATGACCAGGTATTTCAGCTTGGCCAGTGCATCGCCGATCTTGCGCTTGTTGGCTACTGATGCGAGCGGATTGAACCCCTGGCAGGCGAAGCCGGTCATCTTGCCCTGGTTCATGTATTCGAAGATGGCCATCGCATCGTATGGCTTGTCCTTCTTCGGAATCCAGTCGTAGCAGTAGTCGTTGCCCGCCGTCGCAGCGTCGCCGTACCAGGCCTTGGTCAGACTGTTGAAGAACTTCGGGAAGTTCTGCCAGTAGTTCATCTGGCCGCGGCGCAGCGGCTTGGGCGTGCCCCGCGCCAGATAGGCGGCGGCCGTGCGGTCGCTGTCCATCGGTGCGGTCAGGTAGCCCGGCAGCACCTCGGAGTACAGGCACATGTCGGTGATGCCCTGCACGTTGGCGTGGCCGCGCAGTGCGTTGACGCCGCCGCCGGCCCGACCCATGTTGCCCAGCAGCAGCTGGATCATGGCCATCGTGCGGATGTTCTGTGAGCCGACCGTGTGCTCCGTCCACCCCAGTGCGTAGAGGATGGTCATCGTCTTCTCGGGCACTGCCGTCTCGGCGATCATCCCGCAGATCTTGAGAAAGTCCTCCTTCGGGGTACCCGTGATCTGACTCACCAGCTCGGGCGTGTAGCGCGAGTAGTGCTTCTTCATCAGCTGGAAGACGCAATTCGGGCTCTGCAGCGTCTCGTCCATCAGCGCATAGCCTTCGTCGTCCTTCTGATACTGCCAGGACGCCTTGTCGTAACTGCGCTTGTCTTCATTGAAGCCGCTGAAGACGCCGTTATCGAGGCCGAAGCGGGGGTCGACCAGGAACGCCGCATTGGTGTAGTTGCGGACGTACTCGTGATGAATCTTGTCGTTCGTCACCAGATAGTTGATGACGCCGCCGAGGAAGGCGATGTCGCTGCCCGCCCGGATCGGTGCATAGAAATCGGAAACGGCAGCCGAACGCGTGAAGCGCGGATCGACGACGATCAGTCTCGCCTTGCGATCCTTCTTCGCTTCGACCACCCATTTGAAGCCGCAGGGATGCGCTTCGGCGGCATTGCCGCCCATGATGATCACCAGATCGGCATTCTTGATGTCGACCCAGTGGTTGGTCATGGCGCCACGCCCGAATGTCGGACCCAGACTGGATACCGTGGGGGCGTGTCAAATGCGGGCTTGCGTATCGAGTGCGACGACTCCCCAGGCGCGCAGGGTCTTGACGGTGATGTAGCCGACCTCGTTCGACGAGGCCGATGAAGCGAGGAAGCCGAAGCTGTTCCAGCGGTTGACGGTCGTGCCCTCGGCGTTCTTCTCGATGAAGTTCGCGTCGCGGTCGGCCTTCATGTGCTTCGTGATCCGATCGAGCGCGTCGTCCCAGGAAATGGGCTTCCACTCGTTCGAACCGGCTTCGCGCACTTGCGGGTGACGCAGCCGCTGCGGGCTGTTGATCATGTCGATCAGGCCCGAGCCCTTCGGGCACAGCGTGCCGCGGTTGACCGGGTGATCCGGATCCCCCTCGATGTGGAAGACCTTGGCCTTCGCGTTTTTCGCCTTGTCGCCGAGCGAATACACGAGCAGGCCGCAACTGACCGAGCAGTACGGGCAGGTGTTGCGCGTCTCGGTCGCGTGCGTGAGTTTGAATTCCCTGACTTCCGCCAATGCGGCTGTGGGAGAGAAGCCCAGCATCGCGATGCTGGATCCCCCAAGCCCGGCGGAGCAGATCCTGAAGAACTGCCGCCTGGTGACTTCCACGATGTCTCCTCCTCTGCGGGTTTTTCGCCTTTCGATCCGGCGAATCCTTTCTCGGCGTCGCGGTGGCGGCGCCGTTCAAGCCTTTGTCAGGAGTGCGGCGTGTCGTGCAGTCGTCTGTCACGCATGCCGTCTTGTCGTTGGTTGGGCCCTGCCGTTTGTTCCGTGTGATCTCCGTCCGACTGGTCGTGCGCCGGATGCCGCGCCGGCGTGCCGGTGCCTTGTCTCATGAACCCGCTGCCGTGCCGCGTTCTCTCGGGCTTTCCGCCAGCGACCATCCGGTCTGTCCGGTTTCTTTATAGTCGATGCATCTTCTGATGTAAAGGCCGGCCGAGGGGGGGGTGGGGCAGGGGTTCAGCGCGCGCGAAGCGATCGGGCGTGGCCGATCGTCGCCGGTGTGTTCAGCCGATTCTCATGCCGGGCCGGGCGCCCGTGTCGACGTCGAGCAGCCACAGCCCGGCGCTGTCATCATCGCCCGAAGCCGACAGCACCATGCCTTCGGAGACGCCGAAGCGCATCTTGCGCGGCGCCAGGTTGGCGACGATGACGACCATGCGCCCGACCAGCGCCGCCGGATCATAGGCGGCGCGGATGCCGGAGAAGATCGTGCGTGTGCGTTCTTCGCCGAGATCGACCTCGAGGCGCAGCAGCTTGTTCGAGCCGTCGACGTGCGCGGCGGCCACGATGCGCGCCACGCGCAGATCGGTGCGCGCGAACTCGTCGATCGTGATCGGCGGATCGCCCTTCCGCGCGACGGCTGGAGCACTTGCGGCAACGGCCACGGGCGGGGCGACCGTGGGACCGGAGGTCGCATCATCCGTCGCAGCGACGGGCGGTACGTCCGCGGGCGCTCCCGACGGAGCTTTCGAAGACGTACCGGCCGCACTCTCCGGCGGCTCGAACAGGGCGTCGAGCTGCTTTTCCTCGACGCGCGTCATCAGGTGGCGGAAGCGGCTCAGCGTCGGCGCGTCGGCAGGCCCGCCCGCCGTCTGCGGCTGCGGCCAGTGCAGCCCGGTCGTGCCGAACCACTCGGCCACGCGCGCCGCCGTCACCGGCAGCACCGGGGCCAGCAGGACAGTGAGGCGGTAGAAGGCGATGAGACAGCGCGAGCAGACCTGGTGCAGGGCATCGCGCCGGGCTTCGTCCTTCGCCATTTCCCACGGCTTGTGCGCGTCGAAATACTGGTTGATCTCGTCGGCATAGGCCATGGTCAGCCGGGCGACGGTGGCGAATTCGCGCTTCTCGTACGCTTCGGTGACGGCGTCGGTCAGTTGTGCAGCGCGTGCACGCTGCGCCTCGTCTTCCACGTCGGCTGCCGGCAGCAGGCGGCCGTCGAACTGGCGGGTGATGAAGCCTGCGGCGCGGCTGGCGATGTTGACGTATTTGCCGACCAGGTCGGCATTGACGCGGGCGAGGAAATCGTCCGGGTCGAAGTCGACGTCCTGCACCCGGGCATTGAGCTTGGCGGCGAGGTAGTAGCGCAGCCACTCGGGGTTCATGCCGACGTCGAGATAGCGCAGCGGCGAGATGCCGGTGCCGCGGCTCTTGCTCATCTTGGCGCCGCTGACCGTGATGAAGCCGTGCACGTGCACCCGGTCGGGCGTCTTGCGACCGGCAAAATGCAGCATCGCCGGCCAGAAGAGCACGTGGAAATAGATGATGTCCTTGCCGATGAAGTGCACCTGCTCGGTGGCCGGGTCGGCGAGCAGTGCCTCGAAATCCAGGCCGCGCTGCGCGCACAGGGCCTTGAGCGAGGCGAGATAGCCGATCGGCGCATCGAGCCAGACGTAGAAATACTTGCCCGGCGCATCGGGAATCTCGATGCCGAAATAGGGTGCATCGCGCGAGATGTCCCAGTCGGCGAGGCTGCTCGTCGCCGTCTCGCCGCCATTGTCTCCGCTGTCTGCGTTCGTGCCGGCGTCGCCGTCGGCACCGGCGCTGTCCACGTTACCAAGCCATTCGCGCGTCTTGGCGATGACTTCGGCCTGCAGGCGCGGCTCGCCCCAGCGGTCGCGCTCGCGCGTCCACTGGCGCAGGTACTGCACGCAGCGCGGGTCGGACAGGCGAAAGAAGTAATGCTCGGAGACGCGCCGCTCGGGCGTGGCGCCGGTCAGCGTCGAGTACGGATTCTTCAGCTCGGTTGCTTCGTAGACGGCGCTGCAATGTTCGCAGGCGTCGCCGTACTGATCCGGCGCGCCGCAGCTCGGGCACTCGCCCTTGACGTAGCGATCCGGCAGGAACATCGCCTTGACCGGGTCGTAGAACTGCTCGACCGGGCGCACGTCGATCAGGCCGGCGTCGCGCAGGCCGCGATAGATCGACTGCGACAGCTCGACGTTCTCGGGTGTGTCGGTGCTGTGCCAGTGGTCGAAACCGATGTGAAAGCCGTCCAGGTACGTCTGTCGTCCGCTGGCGATCCGCGCGACGAAGGCCTGCGGCGTGATGCCTTCCTTCTCGGCGGCGATCATGATCGGCGCGCCGTGCGCATCGTCGGCGCCGACGAAGTGAACGGTGTGCCCGCGCATGCGCTGGAAACGCACCCAGATGTCGGCCTGGATGTATTCCATGATGTGGCCGATATGGAACGGACCGTTCGCATACGGCAGCGCGGTCGTCACGAACAGGGTGCGTGTTTTCATTGGCGTGATCTTAGCAAAGCCAATCCCCTTGTCCGGTGCCGGGACGACCTCCGGAGCGCCGGGGCTGCCTGCTAGACTTCATCGCATCTATTTCACGGACGGAATGTGCAGATGAGCGTGACCAAGGACGATGTCAAGGCGGCGCTGCGCCAGGTGATCGATCCCAACACCGGCAAGAACCTGTGGGATGGCGGTTCGGCGCAGGAACTCCGTGTGGACGAGGGTGATGTGTCGCTCGACGTGGTGCTCGGCTATCCCGCACGCTCGCAGATCGATTCGATCCGGCGCGAGACGATTGCTGCGTTGCGGGCCATTCCGGGCGTGACCAACGTCTCGGCCAACGTCTACCAGAAGATCCGCACGCATGCGGTGCAGCGCAACGTGAAGACGCTGTTCGGCGTGCGGAACATCGTTGCCATTGCCTCGGGCAAGGGCGGCGTGGGCAAGAGCACGACGGCGGCCAACATCGCGCTGGCGCTGGCGGCCGAAGGCGCGAGCGTCGGCATGCTCGATGCCGACATCTACGGACCGTCGCAGCCGACGATGCTCGGCATCAGCGGACGGCCCGAATCGCGCGATGGCAAGTCGCTCGAACCGATGGAGGGCCACGGCATCCAGGCCAGTTCGATCGGCTTCATGATCGACACCGATACGCCGATGGTCTGGCGCGGGCCGATGGTCACGCAGGCACTCGAGCAGCTGCTGCGCGAGACGCGCTGGCGCGAACTCGATTACCTGGTCGTCGACATGCCGCCGGGAACGGGCGACATCCACCTGACGCTGGCGCAGAAAATCCCGGTCACCGGCGCCGTCATCGTCACGACGCCGCAGGACATCGCGCTGATCGACGCCAGGAAAGGCTTCAAGATGTTCGAGAAGGTCGGGATCCCGATCCTCGGCATCGTCGAGAACATGGCGATGCACACCTGCTCGAACTGCGGCCACGTCGAGCACATCTTCGGCGAGGGCGGCGGCGAGCGCATGGCGAAGGAATACGAGGTCGAGTATCTCGGTGGCCTGCCGCTGGACATCCGCATCCGCGAACAGGCCGACTCGGGCAACCCGACGGTGGTCGCCGATCCGGACAGCGACGTGGCGGCGATGTACCGCAAGATCGCGCGGCGCATCGCGGTGCGCATTGCCGAGACGGCCGAGGACTGGACCGGCAAGATTCCGGAGGTGGTGTTCCAGGACACCTGAGAGCTCAGGTCTGCGTGACGCAGGCGTCCTCTTCCAGCGCTACTTTTTTCTGCGTCGGTTCGACGCCGTTCTTGACCGAGACGATCTCGGCGAGGATGGCCACCGCGATCTCGGGTGGCGTGTGGCTGCCGATGTGCAGGCCGATCGGCCCGTACATGCGGTCGATCTCCTCCGGCGTCAGATCGAACATCGCCAGCCGCTGGCGGCGCCGTTCGGTGTTGCTGCGCGAGCCCAGCGCACCGATGTAGAAGGCCGGTGACTTGAGTGCTTCGAGCAGCGCCAGGTCGTCCAGCTTCGGGTCGTGCGTGAGCGCGACGATGGCGGTATTGGCGTCCGGGTGGAATTCGGCGACCACGTCGTCGGGCATGCCAGGCAGCCAGGTGACCTGCGGGATTTCGAGCGTGCTGTAGTACTCCTCGCGCGGATCGCAGATGAATACCTGGAAGTCGAGCGCCTTGGCCATTTCGGCGAGCACGCGCGAGAGCTGGCCGGCACCGATCATCAGCAGCCGGTAGCGCGGCCCGAAGACAGCGCGTGCGGTTCGGCCGTCGAACTGGAAGCTGTCACCCGACTGTGCCGTTTCGAGCCGGGCGGCGCCGGTCTCCAGATCGAGCGTGCGCGCGACGACTTCATGGCGGGCCGTGCGCGTGAGCACTTCGTCGATCCAGCCGGCATCGGTGACCGGCTCCTGCAGCAGGCGCAGCGTGCCGCCGCACGGCAGGCCAAAGCGCGCCGCTTCGTCCTTGCTGACGCCGTAGAGGATCATCGACGGCTTGCCGACGCGCTCGCCGGTGCGGGCGCGTTCGATCAGATCGTCCTCGACGCAGCCGCCCGAGACCGAACCGACCACCAGGCCGTCGTCGCGCAGGGCGAGCAGTGCGCCGACCGGGCGCGGCGCCGAGCCCCAGGTCTCGATGACGGTGATCAGCCAGGTCCGGCGTCCTTCGGCGAACCAGTCGCGCGCGTGTTCCAGTACTTCCCGATCGATGCTGTCCATGGCTTTCCCTCCCGAAGCCGGCCTGGGGTGAGTTGCCGCGCGGCTTCCCTGCGGCTGCGCGAGCGGGGTGCGATGGACCCTCGGTTCGCGCGGGTTCAGTTGCTCCAGTACGACAGGAGCACGGCGATCACGACAATGGCGACGATCCACAGCCACCAGCGTGACGGTGCGCCGGCGGGTTGCCTGCCGGCCGGTGCGCCGTCGCCGATTCCGGCTCCTGCACCCGGGGCGGCGGCTGTCGTTTCCGCTGCGGCATCGTCAGGCCCGGCGGCGGACCCGCCCAGATGCCTTTCGAAGGCTGTGAAGAAATCCTCCGCTATTTTGGCCGCTGCGCCGTCGATCAGACGTGATCCCACCTGTGCCAGCTTGCCACCGATCTGCGCGCGAGCCTGGTATTGCAGCTTCGTGCCTGCGGGATCGGACGCCAGCTGCACGTCGGCCGAACCCTTGCCGAAGCCGGCCGCGCCGCCCTGGCCATCGAAGACGAGGGTGTACGAGGTCGGCGGCACGACGTTTTCCAGCTTCAGCCGGCCCTTGAAGCGGGCGTTGACCGGACCGATACGCATCTTGACGGCCGCCAGATATTCATCCTCACCGGTTTTTTCCAGCGATTCGCAGCCGGCGATGCAGGCTTTCAGGGTCTCCGGGTCGTTCAGCGCCGCCCAGGTGGCTTCGGGCGCGGCCGGAATCAGGCGTTCTCCCTGCATGTCCATGTCGGCTTGCTCCTTTACGATCGCGCGGGGCGGTGAAAGCGGTGGGGATGGCGGCCCGGGGATCTGCGCGGACCGGAGGCGCGCAGCGCCGCAGCCAGTTCCGCCAGGCTGTCCAGATTGTGTACCGGCAGCATCCGGTCGACGTGCGGCAGCAGCGCGCGGATGCCGCTGGCGCGCGGCTCGAAGGCTTCGTAGCGCAGCAGCGGGTTGAGCCAGATGAACTGGTGCGCATAGCGCGCCAGGCGCGCCGCCTGCGCGTCGAGCGTGCCGTGTTCGTCGCGATCGAGGCCGTCGGTGACGAGCAGCAGCGCGGCATTGCCGGTCAGCAGGCGGCGCGCCCAATGGCGGTTGAAGAGCGCCAGGCTCGATGCGATGCGCGTGCCGCCCTTCCAGTCCTGCACGCGCGTATCGGCCATGGCCAGCGCGATGTCGGGGTCGCGATGGCGCAGGCAGCGGGTGATGTCGGTCAGGCGTGTGCCGAAAACGAGGGTATGCACGCGCTGGTGATGCTGCGTCAGTCCGTAGGCGTAGTGCAGGAAGGCGCGCGCATAGCGGTCCATCGAGCCCGAAATGTCGATCAGGATGACCAGCGGCGGCACGCGCAGCCGCGGTGCCGAGCGCCGGATCTCGATCGTGTCGGGCGCGCGCGCCAGCCGCTGCAGCGTGCGCCGCAGGTCGATGCGCCCGTGCAGCGCCGGCTGGAAGCGGCGCGTGCGCAGCGGCCGGAAGGGCAGGGGCACGGTTTCGGCCAGGCGGCGCGCGATGGCGAACTCGCTGGCCGACATCGCCTCGAAGTCGGCGCGCTGCAGGCGTTCCCGTTCGGAAAAACCGAGCATCATCTCGATGCGCTGTTCGCGCACCTCGCGCGGGGCCACCGGCGTCTCGGGCGGTGCCGGCGGCGACAGCGCTTCTTCGACACGCCGCGTGCGCGGTGCCTCCTGCTGGTCGGGTTCGCGCCCCTGCACGCGCGGCAGCATCAGGTACATCAGGCGCTCGAACAACTTCGGGTCGCGCCAGAAGGCGCGAAACGCCGCATCGAAGACCGGCTGCTGTTCGTGGCGGTCGATCAGCACGGCCGACAGCGCGGCATGCACGTCGTCGCGGCGTGCCAGGCCCACGGCCTCGACCGCGGCGATGCCGGCCAGCACGCGATCGGAGCCGACCGGCAGGCCGGCGGCACGCAGGACGCGGGCGAAATGCGTGATGTTGTCGGCGATCCGGCCTGCCATCTCGACTGCCGCGTCCCCTCAGAACGTGTGAAGCAATCGGCCGCGCCCGGGAGGCTCGTCAGGAAGCGCCCGGGCGAGGCGCAAAGCGCAGACATATGGGTTCATATGGCGAGCATTTGGAACGAAGCCCGAGCGCTTCCTGGCGGGCAGAACGGGCGTGGATGATTGCTTCATACGTTCTCAGGAAGCCTGCCCGAGGATTCCCCTGGTGCGCAGCTCTTCCAGGATGACTGCACCGGCCCCGGCATCAACGCGTTCGATGTCGTCCTGGTACTTGAGCAGCACGCCGAGCGTGTCCGAGACCGACTGCGGATCGAGCGACATCGTGTCGAGCGCGACGAGCGCATTGGTCCAGTCGATCGTCTCGGCCACGCCCGGCGCCTTGAACAGATCGAGCGCGCGGGCGCGCTGCACGAAGCCGACCACTTGCTGCGCCAGCCGATCGCCGGCGCCGACGGCCTTGCGCCGGATGATGTCGAGCTCGCGCGCCGCATCGGGATAGTCGACCCACGCGTACAGGCAGCGGCGCTTGAGCGCGTCGTGAATTTCACGCGTGCGGTTCGACGTGATGACGACGATGGGTGGATGCTCGGCGCGGATCGTGCCGTACTCGGGCACCGAGAGCTGGAACTCGGCCAGCACTTCGAGCAGGAAGGCCTCGAAGGGTTCGTCGGCGCGGTCGAGCTCGTCGATCAGCAGCACCGGCGATACCGGCTGCGTCAGTGCCTGCAGCAGTGGACGCTCGATCAGCATCTCGCGCGAATACAACTTGCGCACCAGCGCCTCGCGGCTGGCCTCGTGCCCGGCCTCGGCGATGCGGATCTCGAGCATCTGGCGGGCGACGTTCCACTCGTAGGCGGCCGACGCGATGTCCAGGCCCTCATAGCACTGCAGGCGGATCAGCGGTGCCTGCAGCGCGCGCGCCAGCACCTTGGCCAGCTCGGTCTTGCCGGTGCCGGCTTCGCCTTCGAGCAGCAGCGGCCGCCCGAGGCGCAGGGCGAGGAAGACGGCGGTCGCCAGCGCGCGGCCGGCGAGGTAGTCCTCGCCGGCCAGCAGGGCCAGGGTTTCATCGACGTTGGCGGGGCGGGTCACGTTGTCGGCATCCGGGTTTCAGGGTCCAGGTTTCCGCGTCCGGATCTCAGCGCCCGAGCGCCCGCGCAACGGCACGCCGGGCCATCACGTTGACCATCGCGGCGCGATATTCGGCCGAGGCGTGCAGATCCGCGTTGCAGCCGGCCGCGTCCAACTCGATGCCGTCGAGCGCCGCCGGCGAGAAGTCGCGCGCGAGCGCCTGCTCCATCTCCGGGACGCGGAAGGCATGCGAGCGCGCGCCGGTGATGGCAACGCGCATGCCGTCGGCAGCCTGCGCGACGAACACTCCGACCAGCGCGAAACGTGACGCCGGCTGCGGCAGTTTTTCATAGGCGGCACGCTGCGCGAGCGGGAAATGCACGGCGACGATCAGTTCACCCGGATCGAGCGCGGTGGTGAACAGATCGAGGAAGAAATCGTCGGCGGCAATACGGCGCCGATCAGTCTCGATCGTGGCCCCCAGCCCGAGCACGGCAGCCGGATAGTCGGCCGCCGGGTCGGCGTTGGCCAGTGAGCCGCCGATCGTGCCCTGGTTGCGCACCATCGGGTCGCCGATCGTGCCGGCCAGTTCGGCCAGCGCCGGCAGCGCCTCGCGGATTTCGGCCGAGCGGGCGACTTCGGCATGACGGGTCATCGCGCCGACGCGCAGCGTCGATCCGTCGCGGCGGATGTCGCGCAGGCCGCTGATGGCGGCCAGATCGACGAGTGTGGTGGCCGAGGCCAGACGCAGCCGCATCGACTGCACGAGGCTCTGGCCGCCAGCCAGGTAGCGGGTTTCATCGTCGCTGGCGGCAACGGCTTCGGCGACGCCGGCGGGACGCTGGTATTCGAATTCGTACATGGCGGTCTCCTCCTCAGGCGATGCCGTTGGCGATGCGCCAGACGCGTTCGGGCGTGGCCGGCATCGGCACGTCGGGTACGCCGAGCGCGTCGGTGAGCGCATTGATGAAGGCCGACGGTGCGCCGATCGCGCCCGCCTCACCGCAGCCCTTGACGCCCAGCGGGTTGTGCGTGCACGGCGTGACCGTGGTGTCGACGACGAAGCGCGGCAGGTCGTCGGCGCGCGGCATCGTGTAATCCATCATCGAGCCGGTGAGCAGCTGGCCGGATTCCGGATCGTAACGGCAGCCCTCGAGCATCGCCTGACCCAGGCCCTGGGCGACACCGCCGTGCACCTGGCCCTCGACGATCATCGGATTGACGATGTTGCCGAAGTCGTCGACGGCGACGAACTGCACGACGCGCGTGCGCCCGGTCTGCGGATCGACCTCGACTTCGCAGACATAGGCGCCGGCCGGGTAGGTGAAGTTCGCCGGATCGTAGAAGGCGTTCTCGTTCAGGCCCGGCTCGAGCTTGTCGAGCGGGTAGTTGTGCGGCACGTAGGCAGCCAGCGAGACCTGCGCGAACGGCACGGCCCGGTCGGTGCCGGCAACGCGGAACTCACCGTTGACGAACTCGATGTCGCTGTCATCGGCCTCGAGCAGGTGCGCGGCGATCTTCTTGCCCTTGGCGATCACCTTGTCGACCGCCTTGACGATCGCCGAGCCGCCGACGGCCAGCGAGCGGCTGCCGTAGGTGCCCATGCCGAAAGGCACGCGGCCGGTGTCGCCGTGCACGATCTCGACGTTTTCGACCGGAATGCCGAGCTTGCCGGCAACGACCTGGGCGAAACTCGTCTCGTGGCCCTGGCCATGGCTGTGCGTGCCGGTGAAGACGGTGACGGTGCCGGTCGGATGCACGCGCACTTCGCCGGCCTCGAACAGACCGGCGCGCGCACCGAGTGCCCCGGCGATGTTCGACGGCGCGATGCCGCAGGCCTCGATGTAGCACGAGTAGCCGAGCCCGCGCAGCAGGCCGCGTTGCGCCGCTTCAGCCTTGCGCGCCGCAAAGCCGGCGACGTCGGCCAGTTCCTGCGCCCGGTCGAGCGAGGCCTGGTAGCCGCCGCTGTCGTAGGTGAGGCCGACCGGGGTGGCGTACGGAAACTCGGTGATGAAGTTGCGCCGGCGCAGTTCGGCCGGATCCATGCCGAGATCGCGCGCGCACTGCTCGGCCATGCGCTCGATGACGTACGACGCTTCGGGGCGCCCGGCGCCGCGATAGGCATCGACCGGTGCGGTGTTGGTGAACACCGCCTTGACGTCGACGTAGATCGCCGGCGTGCGGTACTGGCCGGCCAGCAGCGTGCCGTAGAGAATGGTCGGCACCGCCGAGCCGAAGGTCGACAGATAGGCGCCGATGTTGGCGATCGTGTGCACGCGCAGCGCGAGGAAATTGCCGTCGGCGTCCATTGCCATCTCGGCCGTCGTGACATGATCGCGGCCGTGGGCGTCGGCGACGAAGGACTCGCTGCGCTCGGCTGTCCACTTGATCGGCCGGCCGACGCGCTTGCTGGCCCAGACCAGTGCCGTGTCCTCCGGATAGAGGAAGATCTTCGAGCCGAAGCCGCCGCCGACGTCGGGCGCGATCACGCGCACCTTCGATTCCGGCAGGCCGAGCACGAAGGCGCACATCAGCAGGCGCTCGACGTGCGGGTTCTGGTTGGCGACATACAGCGTGTAGCTGTCGTCGTGCTTCGACCAGGACGCGTTGGCCGCGCGCGGCTCCATCGCATTGGGGATGAGCCGGTTGTTGATGAATTCCAGGCGCGAGACGTGTGCGGCCCGGGCGAAGGCGGCATCGACCGCTTCCTTGTCGCCGTGGCCCCAGTCGAAGCAGAGATTGCCGGGAACGTCGTCGTGCACCAGCGCCGACGCGCTCTCCGCCGTCGCTGTATCGATGACGGCCGGCAACACGTCGTAGTCGACCTCGACCAGTTCGGCGGCGTCCTTCGCCTGCAGCAATGTTTCGGCGACGACGAGCGCGACGGTGTCACCGACATGGCGCACCTTGCCCTGCGCGAGCGCCGGGTGTGGCGGCTCTTTCATCGGCGAGCCGTCCTTCGAGTGGATGAGCCAGCCGCAGGGCAGGCCGCCCACCTTCGCTTCGGCGAGATCCTCGCCGGTGATGATGTCGACCACGCCGGGTGCGGCCCGGGCCGCCGTCGTATCGATCGAGACGATGCGTGCATGCGCATGCGGCGAGCGCACGAAGACGCCGTACGTCTGACCGTGCATCACGACGTCGTCGGTGTACTGGCCGGCGCCGGTGAGGAAGCGCCGGTCCTCGCGGCGCAGAAGCGGCTGGCCGATCGGTGAAACGGGGGCGTTCGCAAGATCCGTCATGACGTCCTCCCCGCTCAGTTGCCGCTGGCGGCGACCTGCTCGATCGCGCGCACGATGTTGTGGTACCCGGTGCATCGGCACAGATTGCCTTCCAGGCCTTCGCGGATCTGGGCTTCGGTCGGATTCGGGTTGTCTTCCAGCAGCTGGACGGCCGACATCACCATGCCCGGGGTGCAGAAGCCGCACTGCAGCGCGTGGCATTCGTGAAAGGCCTGCTGCATCGGGTGCAGCTCGTCGCCCGTGGCCAGGCCCTCGATCGTCGTGATCGAGGCGCCTTCGGCCTGCATGGCGAGAATGGAGCACGACTTGATTGCGCGCCCGTTCATGTGCACGGTGCAGGCACCGCACTGGGCGGTGTCGCAGCCCATGTGCGTTCCGGTCAGTTGCAGATGCTCGCGGATGAACTGCACGAGCAGGGTACGGCGGTCGATGCGGGCGGAAACGGGCTTGCCGTTCACCGTCATCGTCACGGTCTCTTCCATGGGGCCTCCTTTGGCAATGGGTCGTCCACCGCGGATTCCGGGCGGTGCGACCTTCTGGTTCTGTCCACCCGTCGCCCGGGCGCTGCTCTGCGGCAGTTTGCGGACCCCGGCCGTCGAGCATCGACAGCCAGTGCGTGGGCGTGTCCGGTATCATGCATCAAACGGGATGCATCCGTCTTCCCTTGCGTTGTCTGCACCGTCGCCGGCCGCACGATCCGTCGTGCCGGCGATTTTCCTTCCGTCGCGTTCCAACCGAACCATGAGCGTCAAACCGGACCACTGGATCCGCCAGCAGGCGGCACTGGGCATGATCGAGCCCTTCGAGCCCGGACAGGTGCGCAACATCGATGGCCGCAAGATCATCAGCTACGGCACGTCGAGCTACGGCTATGACGTACGCGTGGCGCGCGAGTTCCGCATTTTCACGAACATCAACTCGACGATCGTCGATCCGAAGGATTTCGATGCGGATTCCTTCGTCGATTTCACCGGCGATGTCTGCATCATTCCGCCGAATTCGTTCGCACTGGCGCGCACGGTGGAGTATTTCCGCATTCCGCGCGACGTGCTCGTCATCTGCCTGGGCAAATCGACGTATGCGCGCTGCGGCATCATCGTCAACGTGACGCCGCTCGAGCCCGAGTGGGAAGGGCACGTCACGCTGGAGTTCTCGAACACCACGCCCCTGCCGGCGAAGATCTATGCCGGCGAAGGCTGTGCGCAGGTGGTGTTCCTGGGCGCCGACGGGGTCTGCGAGACCTCGTATCGCGATCGCGGCGGCAAATACCAGGGGCAGACGGGCGTCACGCTGCCACGGGCCTGAGTAACGCAGGTCTTGAGCGCACGGGGCTTTTTTCTTGCAGGCTATCGGCAATGCCGTTATATTGCTGCAATGCATGATAGAAGCGGAACTCTCCGCGGCCTCCACGGTTTGCCGATCGTCGCCGACGCACGTTGCGCGATGATGTCGAGCCGTTCCGATTTCACGTCCGGCAAGCGGACGTGGGCCGGCCTGCGTCTGCTGGTGACGCTGGGCCCGCTACTGCGCTTCGCGCGCTGATTCCCTACCCCCTCTCCCTCCCTTTTCCTTTGCCTTTCGTTGCCTCCCGCGCGGGCGGGGTTGGCATTACAGGAGCGTTCCATGGCCGACAAGCTCATCATTTTCGACACGACCTTGCGTGACGGCGAACAGAGTCCGGGTGCGTCGATGACGCGCGAGGCGAAACTGAGGGTCGCCCGGCAACTGGAAAAGCTGCGCGTCGACGTGATCGAGGCCGGATTCGCCGCCGCGTCGGTGGGGGACTTCGAGGCCGTGCAGGCGATTGCCCAGGCGATCCGGGAATCGACCGTCTGTTCGCTGGCGCGTGCCAATGACCGCGACATTTCGCGGGCGGCCGAGGCGCTGAAGGGGGCAGCCTCCGGGCGGATTCACGTGTTCATGGCGACCTCGGCCCTGCACATGGAGAAGAAACTGCGCATGACGCCGGAGCAGGTGCACGAACAGATCGGCCTGGGTGTGCGTTTTGCACGCCAGTTCACCGACGATGTCGAATTTTCGCCGGAAGATGCGAGCCGATCGGATTTCGATTTCCTGTGCCGGGTGCTCGAGACGGCGATTGCTGCCGGCGCGCGCACGATCAATGTTCCGGACACCGTCGGCTATGCCGTGCCCGAGGAGTTCGGCGAGCGTATCCGCACGTTGCGCGAGCGCGTGCCGAACTCGGACCAGGCGATCTGGTCGGTGCATTGCCACAACGATCTCGGCATGGCGGTGGCCAACTCGCTGGCCGGTGTGAAGGCCGGCGCGCGTCAGGTGGAGTGCACGATCAACGGGCTGGGTGAGCGCGCCGGCAACACCGCGCTCGAAGAAGTCGTGATGGCGGTGAAGACACGTCGCGACTACTTCGCGCTCGACGTCGGCATCGACACGACGCAGATCGTGCCGGCTTCCAAGCTGGTATCGAGCATCACCGGCTATCCGGTGCAGCCGAACAAGGCGGTGGTTGGCGCCAATGCGTTTGCGCATGCTTCGGGCATTCACCAGGACGGCGTGCTCAAGCACCGCGACACCTACGAGATCATGCGTGCCGAGGACGTCGGCTGGAGCGCCAACAAGATCGTGCTGGGCAAGCTGTCCGGACGCACGGCATTTCGCCAGCGGCTGCAGGAACTGGGCATCGAGCTGGAATCCGAGCAGGAACTGCACGCCGCGTTCCAGCGCTTCAAGGATCTGGCCGATCGCAAGGCCGAGATCTTCGACGAGGACATTCATGCGCTGGTGTCCGACCAGGCGGTGCATCAGGAGGCCGACGAGCACTACCGGCTGGTCGGCATGGCGCAGACCTCGGAGACCGGCGGACGGCCGCATGCTAGCGTGACGATCGGCATCGGCGACGAGGAGACGACCAGCGAAGCGACCGGCAACGGTCCGGTCGATGCCGTCTTCAAGGCGATCGAGGCGCGCGTGGCCAGCGGCGCCGAGCTGATGCTCTATTCGGTCAATGCGATCACCACCGGCACCGAGTCGCAGGGCGAGGTGACGGTGCGGCTGGCTCGCGCCGGACGGATCGTCAACGGCATCGGCGCCGACCCCGACATCGTCGTCGCCTCGGCCAAGGCGTACGTCAATGCACTGAACAAGTTGCACACCCCGGTCGAGCGGATCCACCCGCAGCCAGGGGTCTGATCGGAGAGAACGCCAACCTGCGCTAAAATCGCGGTCTGCGCTGCCGTCCGACGGTGGGCGCAGGCCGGCTGGTGCAGCACAGGGTGCTGTCCGACGATGTCGTCACCAGCCACGGCAAGGCACGGCACCGCGTCCCGGTGGTGCCGCAAGTAGAGACATTGTTCCAGGGGAAAATCATGTCTATCGGTACTGTAGAAAAGGCGAAAATCGTCGCCGACTTCCAGCGTGCGGGCAACGACACGGGTTCGCCCGAAGTCCAGGTCGCACTCCTGACCGCCCGCATCGTCGATCTCACCGGGCACTTCAAGACCCACGCGAAGGATCATCACTCGCGTCGCGGCCTGCTGAAGATGGTGAGCCGGCGCCGCAAGCTGCTGGATTATCTGAAGAGAAAAAATCCTGCCAGCTACCGCGCATTGATCGAGAAACTTGGCCTGCGCGGCTGAAACCGGAGGGAACCTGTGCGGCGATCGATGTGTTCGCCCGGCATGCGTGTCCGGGCAGCGCTGGTCACTTCGCATGTTCTGAGCCAGAACCCGCAAGCCCTGCTTGCGGGTTTCTTGTTTTGGCACTGTTCGTAAGGAATTCAAGTGTTCGAAATTGCAAAGAGGACGTTTCAATGGGGCGGCAACACGGTCACCATCGAAACCGGTGAGATTGCGCGTCAGGCGTCCGGTGCGGCCCTGGTCACGATGGACGACACCATCATCCTGGCGACGGTCGTCGGCGCGCGTACGCCGCGCCCGGGGCAGGATTTTTTCCCGCTGACCGTCGATTACACGGAAAAATTCTATGCCGCCGGCCGTATTCCCGGCGGGTTCTTCAAGCGCGAAGGGCGTCCGACCGAACGCGAAATCCTGACCTGCCGGCTGATCGATCGCCCGATCCGGCCGCTGTTTCCCGAAGGCTTCTACAACGAGGTCCAGGTCATCATCCATGTGCTGTCGAGCAACCCGGACGTCGACAGCGACATTCCGGCGATGATCGGCGCCTCGGCGGCACTGGCGTTGTCGGGCATTCCGTTCGACGGGCCGATCGGCGCGGCGCGTGTCGGTTACCTCAACGGTGAATACGTGCTCAACCCGGCCCGTTCGCAGATGGCGGAGTCGAAGCTCGATCTGGTCGTGGCCGGCACCGATGCCGCCGTCCTGATGGTCGAGTCCGAGGCGCAGGAACTGTCCGAGGAAGTCATGCTCGGCGCCGTCACCTTCGGTCACGAGCAGATGCAGACGGTCATCACGGCGATCGATGAACTGGTGGCCGACGCCGGCAAGCCGGCCTGGGACTGGCAGGCGCCGGCAACCGATTCCGCGCTCGTCGCCCGCGTCGAGGAAGTGGCTGGTGAAGCGATGCGCGCCGCCTATGCGCTGCGCGACAAGCAGCAGCGCACCGCGCGGATCCGCGAGATCGAACGGGAGACGATCGAGCGCCTGAGCGTGCAGGAGGAAGGAGCGGCCGGTGCCGCGCCGGATGCCAACACGCTGTCGAACATGCTGTTCGATCTGCAGGCGCGCATCGTCCGGCAGCAGATTCTGGCCGGCGAGCCACGCATCGACGGGCGTGATACGCGCACGGTGCGTCCGATCGCCATCCGCACGGGCCTGCTGCCGCGTGCGCACGGCTCCGCGCTCTTCACCCGCGGCGAGACGCAGGCCGTGGTCGTGGCCACGCTCGGCACGTCGCGCGATGAGCAGATCATCGATGCGATCAACGGCGAGTACCGCGAGCGGTTCATGTTCAACTACAACATGCCGCCGTTCGCCACCGGCGAGGCCGGCCGTTTCGGGGCGCCCAAACGCCGCGAGATCGGCCACGGCAACCTGGCCAAGCGTGCGCTGCGGCCGCTGCTGCCGACGCCCGAAGAATTCGCCTATTCGCTGCGCGTTGTCTCCGAGATCACCGAGTCGAATGGTTCGTCGTCGATGGCGTCGGTGTGTGGCGGCTGCCTGGCGCTGATGGATGCCGGCGTGCCGATCCGGGCGCACGTGGCTGGTGTGGCGATGGGACTGATCAAGGAAGACAACCGTTTCGCCGTGCTCACCGACATTCTCGGTGACGAGGATCATCTCGGCGACATGGACTTCAAGGTTGCGGGTACCGCTGCCGGCATCACGGCGCTGCAGATGGACATCAAGATCCAGGGGATCACGCCCGAGATCATGCAGGTGGCGCTCGCCCAGGCACGCGAAGGCCGCATGCACATTCTCGGCCTGATGCAGCAGGCGATCGGCGGGGCGCGCGAGGACCTGTCCGATTTCGCGCCGCGCATGTACACCATGAAGATCAACCCGGAGCGCATCCGGGACGTGATCGGCAAGGGTGGGGCGACGATTCGCCAGATCACCGAAAGCACCGGCACGCAGATCGACATCCAGGACGACGGATCGATCACGATTGCCGCCGTCGACGGCAACGCGGCCAAGCGGGCGCAGAAAATCATCGAGGATCTGACGGCCGAAGTCGAGATCGGCCGGATCTACGACGGCACGGTGTTGAAGATTCTCGACTTCGGGGCGATCGTTCAGGTCATGCCGGGGCGTGATGGTCTGCTGCACGTCTCGCAGATCGCCAACGAGCGCGTCAATCAGGTCTCCGATTACGTCAAGGAAGGCCAGGCGATCCGCGTCAAGGTCATCGAGGCCGACGACAAGGGGCGCCTGCGACTGTCGATGAAAGCGGCGGCTGCGGATGATGCCGCCGCGGCTGCTGCCGGCGGCGAGCAGAATCCGTAAAGACGCGCTGCCTGCAGCGAAAATTCCTTATCCTGTTACCGCGTCGGCCGGATCGGCGCGAGGCGGTAACAGGGCACGCGTCGCAGGCAAATGCTTCACCGGTATGGCATGCCATTCCGGCGTGCTTCCCGCTCAGGGGCCGGTCGGGTGCAGACCTTCGTGTTCCCCGGCAATCAGTTCCCAGCGTTGCGAGCGGGCTTCCCGGGCGCGGCCTTCGTCGCGCAGTTTCAGCAGATGCGCGAGCAGTGAGCTTTTCGCGATCGGATAGATGATCGGATCCACGTCGTCGTAGGCGAGCGGCACCAGATCGTCGAGCGTGCCGCCACCGGTGGCAAGCAGAGCGGCAATCACCTTTTCCTCACGCAACAGGCGATGCGCGATCAGGCGGGCGACTTCGTCCTTGCCGCGCGACATCACGTGTCCATGCGCCGGCAGAATGAATTCGAACGGCTCGCGCGCCAGGCGCTCAAGGGAACGGATGTAGGCGAGCATGTCGCCATCGGGCGGGCTGATCACGGTGGTTGAACCGCAGAGGATGTGATCGCCGGAGAAGAGCAGGCCGTCTTCCTCGAGCAGCAGGCAGACATGGTGCTCGGCGTGTCCTGGTGTATGCAGAATGCGCAGCGTCGAGTCACCCGTACGCAGACGCTCTCCGTCTTCCAGTTGCCGATCGGGGCGAAAGGTCCACTCACGGCGGAAATTCGGGCCGCTGGCACGCCCGAGGACGGGAGCGCCGGTTTCCTGCTGTAACGTCCAGGCGGCCGGGACGTGATCCGGATGGCCATGCGTGCAGATGATGGCTTTCAGGCCCGTTCCGACATGCCCCAGGATGCGTTCGATATGCCCGCTGTCCGCCGGACCGGGATCGATCACGAACCAGTTTCCCGGTGCACCGATGAAATAGGTGTTCGTTCCCGGCCCGGTCATGGGTCCGGGGTTGGGTGCAGTCAGGCGTGCCACCTGGCGCAACAACGGAACGACCCGCTCCGACTGCCAGTCGAGATGATGTTCGGCCCGTCCGTCAGGGCTCACGAGCTCGAGTTCCCCGAAGGGCGGCTCTTCCTCGCTGAATCGCTGCAATTGACCACCGACCCAGCCGGCACGCGGACACGAAACGACGATCTTTCGCTGCGCCTGCGTGTGCGCCAGGATTTCCTCGGTATCCCGGAATTTCGCGAGCCGGCGCAATGTGCGGATCGTGGGGAAAATGATGTTGAACTGACCCTGCTCGTGAAGTTCGAGCCCGCGTGCGGGATTGATCCAGACCGGTTCGAACTGCTCCTTGCGATCCGCCTCCGGCCTTTGATGTTCGGGCATGCGCGCCATGAAGAAACAGGTATCGAAGCGCTTGGGGAGATCCCGATCGGTCACCCAGTGACTGAGCCAGAACAGCTGATCCAGCGCGAGGCGCAGCCCGGCATCTTCCAGTTGATCGAGAAAATGATCCGGATGTGTACGGTCCATCTCCCGGATCAGGCGTGCGAGTTCCTGCGAATCTGCCATTCCATGCGCGAGGAGGACACCCAGTTCCTCGAAGGCTTCACGCAATGCTGCAACACCAAACGGCAGCAGCTCGTCAGACTGGTCGCCCCGGGAGGCGGTCAGTCCGCGCCGGATGGCGAGACGATCCTCGCTTTCCACGACCCCGCCCGGAAAGACCCAGGCCCCCGGCGCAAAACTTGCCTGCAAGGAGCGGCGGGTCATCAGGATCTCGGGGCCGTCCGAGGTATCCCGCAGCAGCAGCAGAGTCGCCGCGGGCCGGGGCGTAACCGGCTCATGCCAATCATGGAGCCGCTTGTCAACTCGTACCATTGCCTGTCTCTTGCCGGAAAACGCAATGGTACCGCGCAGGTTCAGGACCCTCCGCCGGCCCTCTAGTGTGGCAACGTCTTCCTGCGGCCTTTGCGTGACTGTGCAATCGCCGCATTGAGAACCAGTCGCGTCGTCGTGCGGTTGTTGATCAGCGTGATTCCGTTACGACTCGTCATGATCTTTTCCCGCTCCAGAGGGCCACACAAGCCGAAACCCTGCGCGTAATCGACATCGAGTTCAATCAGCGAGCGGATGATGTCGTCGTTCTCCGCCCACTCGGCAATGCAGGCCATCCCGAGTTTCCGGGTCAATTCGACGATCGCGTGGGCAATCGCATAATTCGCCGCGTTCGAATTGATGTTCAGAATGAAGTTTCCGTCGATCTTGACAAAATCTGCCGGCAGTTCCTTCAGATAGCTGAACGATGTGTAACCGGCGCCAAAATCGTCCAGTGCCACCTTGGCACCAAGAAACTTGACGCTGTCGACAAACCGTCGGGTCGTGTTCAGATCGTACAAGGCGACACTCTCGGTAATCTCAAAGCAGATCTTCCGACTGGCCAGGCGGTGATTACGGATCAAAGCGATCGTATCCTGAAGAAACTTCTCGTCGTTCAGCGAAGCTCCGCTGAGATTCAGGGTGCAAAAATCGAGCTTGTCCTGGTGAGAAGGATTTTCATCAAGCCACTCCAGCATGTCTCGTAACACCCATCGGTCAATCTGCGTCATCAGACCATTTCGTTCTGCCGCTGGAATGAACCGTGCCGGAGACTGTACAACCCCATTGGCATCACGCATTCGAATGAGCGCCTCGTAAGACAAGCCGGCATCCGGATGACGCAATGAAATGATCGGTTGGTACACCAGGAAGAAATTCTCGATCGGCAAACGTTCCTTGATCTGCGCAACGATTCGGATTTCCTCGAGATAGTCACTCAACTCTGCACTGTCGGAATCAAAGCAGACCACTGAACGCCCTCCCTTCCGCTTCGCCTCCGAGCAAGCCCGATCACTTGCCGTCAACGCATCCGCCGGCGTCATCCCCGGCAGGATCCGAACCACCCCGATACTCGCGCTAACCGTGAAGGCCTTGTCCTGATACTGATATGGCTGATTGCTCAGCACCGCACGGAGCCGCTCGCAAAGCGACCTTGCCTCCTCCAACGAAAGCGACTCAATAATCAGGATGAACTCATCACCTCCCACACGGGCAGCGATATGCGGAGGAGCCACAACTGTCCGCAGACGTGACGCCATCTGTCGCAGAATCTGGTCACCGGTAGCATGACCGAACAGATCGTTTACAAGCTTGAATCGATCCAGATCGACATATGCTAGAGAGATAACTCGCTCCCTGGCCAATCCAGTAGCCCGTTCCAGCGCAGGCTCGACTCCACGGCGGTTCAGAATTCCAGTCAGAGGATCATGGTTCACCAGAAACTTTAACTGTGCTTCGGCCTCTTTGCGCGCCGAGATGTCTTCGATCCATCCCTCGTAGCAATCATGTTTCCGGACCGCACGCACATGGAACCAGCGTTTGTCGCCAATGCCGCTCCGGACGGCGATCTCCGAGTCCATCATCCGGCTGCCGTCGGCCTGTTCGGAGATTCGGTCCAGCGCGTCCTTCCCGAGCAGTGTGGCCCAGTTCATTCCAACCTTCGAGGCGCGCTGCCCCTCGAGGACAAACATCGAGCTGAAAGTAGGGTTGTGCTCAAGTAGTGTGCCGTCGAACTTCATCAAGAAGATGCCAACGGGTGTCGCATTATAGTTCTGGCGGAAGCGCTGAAGGGCGGTGATGGCGCTGTTCTGGGCGATTATGCGAGCTTGCCTTTCGGTGTTCATCTTCTGAGCAAGAGTTACCCCGAGCATCAGGGCGGACACCCCCGCAGTGGTTTGGCTATTCGCGATATTCAGGATGCTTTCATTGAACCCAAAATTAAATGCGATCTGAGCAATCGAACCTAAAAGAGTGACTGTCCACGAGCCGATATACCAGAGTAGTTCCTGTGACGGAGCTTTGATTGCCAGTCTCACCAGGATGTATAAGACGGCGCCGATCGTGATAGCGCTCAAAACCCAAAGACTATTGAGTGAGCCTGTGGCGTCAAGGAGCAACGCCGGAACGCATATTGCCACCGTTAGAATTTGCAGAATACTAATTAGATTCTGAAGATGGTTAGCGCGAAGCTCCTTGATAAAAAGGGCCTGAAACAATGCAAGTGAGATGAGACTGTGTGCAATATAGGTAAGCCTCAGAAAAAGCTGCAGTGAATCCCCAGATATCGGAATTGACAACCAGTACGCGTCCCATCCGCCGTTGTATCCCGCGATGCGCAAGGTTGAAAGAAGCCAGGCGGCAAAAAGGAAAAAGACGAGGTCACGGTTAAATATTGCCACAACTAAACTGAAAAAAGCTATCATTAAGAGAGCGCCAGCGAGCAGTCCTCCTGTTCTTTCGAATTTCAGGTTCTGAGTGATTACATCACTATTAGAACTAATGGATAGTTGAATTCTGTTAATTGCAATCGGTTCAATTTTCGCGATTATTTCAAAGCCCGTGTCTCTTGCCTTAGGCAAGATTACTGATATACCGCTGCTGGTCGGCTTCCACTCAAGCGGCTCTGTAATTGAACGGCCATGCTCCGTTCTAACTGACCAAAAGAGTGCTTGTTTCGCTCGGATCGCCTTTAGTGTCAGAACTTCACCGTTAGAGGGCCTCAGTTCTGTAAGATCAACCCTAATCCAGATAGTACGAAAAGGGAGGCTAACTCCTTTCTCAAGTGGGATAGTTCGCTCCGACCGGAAGTGGTCAATTGCGTCAACCAACCTCCATTTGTTCTCTTGGTCAAGAAGGATGGTCCCCAGCTTGTCGGGGAGCGTGGGGTATCGCTCGAATTGAAGGACGACGTAGGCGACGACAATCACCGAGATGATGATCACTAAAAAAGAGACAAAGATGTTGAGGCGAGAAAGAGCTCCCTCAGTGCGACGGCGTAACGATGACGGAATACGTAACGTCCTTTTCGTAGTGAAAGGCATGGGCTTAACAGGCCTCATAAAGAATTCAGAGGCCGATCTCGAAGGGCTCAATCAAATAGTCGCGACAAATCCTGGGTCGATATGTGTTGCGCAATGGAACAGACAAGCGGTGTTATACAAAAGCGGTACTTCAAGGGCTTTGCGCTCACTTTAAACTACCAGGACCTGCGCTCCTGCGATTGAGAGATCCGTCTTACGGCGTCCTCTCTGAGTGCGACGGGGTGTCGTCCAAGCGCTACTGACTGAGTCAAAGACCTCAATGTCAGGGTGAGTCTTTACGACCATAAAATCATAAAGGGGGTGCTTCGTTGTACGCCAGTCGTGCTCAGCCTGTAGAACGCTGAGGTACAAGGGGCGGACGTCAATATTTCCGAAATGAGCGGGTTGACGAAATTTTTCACCGGGTTCTAGAATATCTTTGAAGCCCAGACGAATGAAATCCTTGTCTACTGGTTCACGCGCTACCGCAAGTATCCAGGAAATTTGGGTGGCAAAGCAGTAGCGGTGCAGGGCTTTAAACATCACGAGTTTCACGAATGTACCGCTTGCGCCAGCAGCGATTGCCAAACGCGTTACATACGCAATAGTCGTGTTACGCAGAAAATCAGGAAGTCGAAGCTCGCGTTCCAAGTACGTCGGGGCTTCAAAATTAGTATGAATCCGCAATGTACCGACAGCATCTCCCGTGATCTTGGATTCACAGAGGAGCACCAATGAACCTGGGGCTTTGTCGTCCTCCTCTGCGGAATACGGTGACTCTGCACAAGCGACATTATGTCGTACGTATGCGTCTCCCCGGACTTTTATCGCTTTCCGAAGCTGATTCTCAGTTCGGGCAACGCGAACACGAATAGCAAGATCCTCGCCAGGCTGTACATATGAGGTGTCCTCCGTATCTAGTACTCCCTCGATTGCTGCTTGTGCATTGCGTACTTTGTCGTGCTCTTCCTTTGACTCGAACATATTATTCCTGCTGTAGGCGGCTGCTCTTCCTAACCTCGCCTTTTGTCCCCGCTTCGGCTACAACCTCAGGCCCAAGTAGATTAGCCATGATCCTTACTGCTCACAAGGTTTCTTTGACAGGAGGCTGTCGAAGTGTTTCAGATTTGTCGTTTTGAGGCGACTACGCAGAGAAGCGGGGTCGTGAACCGCCCCGGGATTTCTGGGAGGCTTCTCCTTTTGAGAAGATGGAGCCATGAACAAGTAGTCGAAGACGTTTTCCCCTGAAGTACGTGCATGAGCGCGCGGTCCGCATGGTCCTGGCACCACGAAGTGAGTATCCGTCGCTGTGGGCGAGGATGGAATCGATCGCACCGAAGATCGGCTGTGTGCCGCAGACGTTGTTGACGTGGGCGAAGCGGCACGAAATCGACGCCGGCACGCGCGACGGCGTGACCACGGCCGATGCCGAGCGCGTCAAAGAGCTGGAGCGCGAGGTCAAGGAACTGCGCCGAGCCAATGAGATCCTGAAGCTGGCCAGCGCGTTTTTCGCCCAAGCGGAGCTCGACTGCCGGCTCAAGTCCTGAGGGACTTCGTCGATGCTCATCATGACACCTTCGGCGTCGAGCCGATCTGTAAGGTCCTGCAGATCGCCCCGTCGGGCTACCATCATCATGCAGCGCTTCGGCGCAATCCGGATCGGTGCTGCGCGCGTACCCGCCGCGACGAGGTGCTGCGCCCGCAGATTACGCGCGTGTGGAACGAGAACCCGCAGGTCTGCGGTGCTGACAAGGTCTGGCGCCAGTTCGGGCGTGAAGGCATATCGGTGGCGCGCTGTACGGTGGAGCGGATGATGCGGGCAACCGGCTTGCGTAGTGCGATACGTAGTAAGGCGGTGCGCACGACGATCAGCGATTGCGATGTGCCATGTCCGCAGGATATGGTCAACCGGCAGTTCCGGGCTGATCAGCCCAATCAGCTCTGGGTGTTGGACTTCACCTGCGTTTCGATCTGGCAGGGCTGGCCGTATGTGGCCTTCGTGATCGACGTGTTCGCCATACGCATCGTCGGTTGGCGTGTGAGCACCACGATGCAAACGGACTTCGTGCCCGATGCTCTGGAGCAGGCGCTGCACGCTCGCCACCCGGCGCGCAACAGTGCGCTGATTCATCACAGCGACCGAGGCTCGCAATACCTGTCGATCTGCTACAGCGAGTGCTTGGCCCAGGTAGGCCTGCTGGCGTCGGTCGGCATTTGGGGTGACAGCTACGACAACGCGCTGGCCGAGACCATCAAAGGTCTCTACAAGGAGAAACTCATCCACTGGTGTGCGCCCTGGAGGGCGAGACAAACCGTCGAGCTGGCGACGCTGGAATGGCTGCATTAGTTCAATCACTCGCGACTGCTCGAACCATCGGATACATTCCTCCCGCGGAAGCTGAGGCAAACTACTACCGACAACTTGCCAGTCTCGTCCCAATGGCCGCGTGACTTAAACCAGATTGTAGTCGAGAGTTTCTGAAATGGTGGTGGGTCTGTAAAATATTGATCCCAAAGAAATCTTGCTAGTATACATACGTGAAAATGTATTATGAATATAAAAATGGATCGCAATCTCTTGCTTTTGCCACGTAGATTTAATGATTTAGAAATTGAGGCTAAATTTCAGGAGTCATATAAACGAGCAGGCTTGCAATTCTCGAAAATATCTCTGACTATTGGCCTCCTGGCAACCATATTATTTTGGCTAATTTTAGCAATATTCCAATTCGAGACACAGGCATCGTTTACCCGGCAAATATTAAGATTGCTTATCATTGGAATATTATTTCTTGCGATTTTGAATTTAATTCATCGTGCCGAACAGGTAATTAAAGCCTATGATCTTAACCTAGGCCTCCCAGTGGCAACTTGTTGCCTTATTGTGGGGTCTCTTGGCTTCATACCTTTGGATTCTGGAGAGTTTTCTGTAAATAGATTTATTGCGGCAATGATTCTTGTATGTTGGTTGACTTATGGTTTTACAAGGCTATCGGTCAAGTTGATTGCTGGGGTTTGTGGAATTGCCTCATTCTTGAGCTTCTTTAGCATTGTCTTGCATGGTGATGATCATTCGGTCGCAATTTTGATTTATTTAATAATTGCTAATCTTGTTGGTTGGATTACGGCAATACAGTTAGAACGGCGCGAACGAATTTTATTTTCTAGACAGCTAGAAATATTAGCCGAAAAAAATATCTCGGATAGCAACGCAAAGAGAGCCCAAGCAGCCAATCAGGCGAAGTCAAGAATTCTGGCCGCAGTGAATCATGATCTGCGTCAGCCTCTGGCCAGCCTGGCGTTGTACATGCAGCAACTGAGAGAGCAGTTGTCTGCCGGGGATTCGGCCCTGTTGGATACGGTGGACTGCCTGGATGCCTGTGTGACAGCGATCAGCAGCGATCTGGACCATCTGGCGGAAATCGGGTCTGAAGGGCAAGAGTCTTCGGTGCCGGTTGTCGTTGTAGATCTGCGTACTGTACTGGAACGTGTGGAGCGTGTGTATGCCCGGCTGGCCAGAGATTCGGGGGTGCGGCTGGTCATCCGGATGCCGGACGACGGGCAGTGTCTGGTGATGAGCAACGAGAGCCGCCTCTGGGACATTCTGTCGAATCTGGTCAGTAATGCACTGAAGTTTCATTCGCAGGATCGGGTTCCATGGGTACTTGTGCGCGTCCGGTGCAGTTCGGGGTGGTGGCGGCTGGTGGTCCAGGACAACGGAATCGGCATTCCGGGCGAGGCGCACGAGCGGATTTTCGAGGAGTATTTTCGCGTAACCGGAGCCGAGCGGGCGCGCGGCAACGGGCAGGGGCTTGGTCTGGCCATCGTCAGGGAAGCGGCCGGGCGGCTCGATGACCACTTGATCCGCTTCGATTCGCTTCCTGGCAGGGGGACACGATTCAGCTTGCGGATGCCTGCTGCTGCGGCAGATGCGGCGGTATCGGAGATGGGCGCCTCGGGTGCAGTGCGGGCGGGTGATGCCGGAGGCGATCGGGGAGCTGCGGGTCCGGTGACGGTGCTCTCCGGCGAGTCAGCGTATCCGGTGCTGCTCGTCGAGGATGACGAGGCGATGTCCAGGGCGCTGGCTCGCAGTCTGGAGCGGTGGGGGTATTCGGTACGGCGGGCTGCGACCGGAGAGGAAGCGATCCTGCTGGTCGAGGATGCACAGGATCTGCTCCTGGCGATCATCTCCGACTTTCGCCTTGCCGGCGGCTGGGACGGCTTGCGGTTGATCGAGCGCTTGCGTGTTCTGGAAGGACAGCGTACTCCGGCGCTGCTCCTCTCGGGTGAATTCCGCGTGGAGGCGCTGCGAAACGACGCTCCCGACGATGTCGGCATCCTGTCCAAACCACCGGATATCTCTCGCCTGAGAGCCTTCCTCGACGGCGCGAGACAGAGTCAGACCTTCTGACCGGGCGGACAGGGTTTCAGCTGACGACGTACGCGGCGGCGGCGGTGGCGATGACGGTTCCGGTCTCGTTGACGAGTTCGGATTGTGTCGAGCCGATGCGTCCGCCGAGTCGCATCGTGCGTGTGGCGGCCGTGAATTCCCGGCCGATGCCCGGACGCAGATAGTCGACACGCAGATCGATCGTCCCCATCCGCTGGAAGCGGTGCATGACTTGCAGTGCATCCTCGCTGCAAAATTTTTCCGCAATGGAACACATCAGTGCGAAGCTGCCGGCTGCATCGAGGACGGCCGAGATCACACCACCGTGCAGGCGCCCGGACAGGAAGTGTCCAACCAGATCGGGGCGCATCGAGAACGATAGGCGCGCCTCCGCAGGGTCGAAGGAGCGGATCCTGATGCCCAGCAGCCTGTTGAAGGGAATCTGTTCTTCGAACAGCAGGCGCAGCGCGTCTTCCAGCTTGCGCTGCTCGCCTGCGTTTCTCGGCGTCTGCGAGGTCGTCTGCATCAGCGTGCCGGTATCCGTCACGGTTACTTCACACTCTGCCAGTATGCAGCATGCGAGAATGCGCGCGCCGTTTCCCTGCGGCAGTCCCACTTTGCCTGCGTCAACGACAAGCCTGTCCCGATGAGCGGTCCGGATCACGATATTTCCCTGTACGTCGATCTCGATGGTTGCCTGTTGCGTACCGACACGCTGTGGGAGTCGTTTGCGGCGGCGTTGCGCGCGCACCCGGTCCTGACCTTTCTTGCACTGTGCTCTCTGGTACGTGGTCGCGCCGTGCTGAAGCAGCGGCTGGCGATGATCGGCCGGCTCGACATCACCTCGATGCCACCGCATCGTCAGTTCCGGCGGTGGCTGCTCGGGCAGCATGCGCAGGGTCGCCGGATCGTTCTGGCGACGGCGGCGGACGCCCTGATTGCCGCTCAGGTGCTCGACCAGGTTCGCGATGACCAGGGCAAGCCCCTGTTTGCCGCCGCTTTGTCCAGTGACGGACAAAGCAATCTCAAGGGCGCTGCCAAGCTGACAGCAATTCGTGCCGATGCCGGTGATCGGCCATTCGATTACTGCGGCAACGGCCCGGAGGATCTCGTCATTTTTGGTGCTGCCCGCGGTGCGGTTGTCGTTGGTGCCGCACGCCGCACGCTTGCGGCGGCACAGCGTGCGGCAAAGGTACTGGCGGTCCACGACCCGCGCCCCTCGGCCGGCGAACGTCTGTGCGCATGGCTGCGCGCAGTGCGACCGCACCAGTGGCTGAAGAACCTTCTCGTGCTGGTGCCGCTGGTCACTTCGTTTCATTTCGACGAAGCGCGTGCACTGGCCTGTGCAGTGCTCGCGCTCGTGGCCTTCAGCCTGGCGGCCTCCAGCGGCTATCTGCTCAACGACCTGCTCGATCTGGCCTCCGATCGCCAGCATCCGCGCAAGCGCGCGCGCCCGTTCGCGGCAGGCGAGTTGTCGGTGCGTGACGGTTTCGGTGCGGCGGCGATCCTGTTTCTCGCGGCGATTCTGCTCGCGCTGCTGATCGGCACGGCGTTCACCGCCTGGGTGCTCGTCTATCTTGCGATGACTGGCATGTACTCTGCCGTTGGCAAGCGGGTTGCCCTGCTCGATGTCACGATGCTGGCGGGTCTGTATACCGTGCGTGTGCTGGCCGGCGGCGCCGCGATCTCGGTCGAGGTGTCGTTCTGGCTGCTGGCTTTCTCGGTCTTTCTGTTCTTCTCGCTTGCGCTGGTCAAGCGATGTGCCGAACTGGTGGCACAGATCGAACACAACGAGCGCACGGCTGAAGGGCGCAGCTATCTGCCCGGCGATCTGCCGGTACTGCAGATGCTGGGCGTGTCGACTTCCGTCGCCGCCCTGGTCGTTCTCGCGCTGTATACGCAGATACCGGAGGTGCTGCAGCGCTACGGATCGCCGAAAATCCTCTGGCTGATTCTTGCCGGGCTGCTGATCCTGCTCGGGCGCCTGTGGCTTGCGACGGCGCGCGGACGCATGCATGACGACCCGCTGGTGTTTCTGATGCAGGACGTCGCCAGCCGCTGGATCGTCGCCCTGTTGCTCGGGCTGTTCACAGCGGCCGCGCTGCTGCGCTGGCCGTTGTGAACGTGCCGGCCGCGGTCAGTGTGTCGCGGCGGCGCTCTTCGGACGCGAGCTGCGCGGCTTCTTCATCCAGAAGATCGGCTTCGGTGCCGGCGCGCGCGGAGTGATGCCCGCTGCCTCGAGCGCCTTTTCCAGTTCGCGACCTTCCGGCTCCGCCAGCGCAGCCTTGATGGCGCTGCGCAGTTCCTGGGCGGCATCGCTGGTCGGCGGTGTTTCCGCCTTCAGGGCACGGGTGACCAGTGTCTCGAAAATGCGATCGAAATTCGCTTTCCCGCGCCGGTGGGTGTCGCCGTATCCCTTGAGGACGTGCGGGACCTCGGCCAGGGCAGCGCCGAATACCGGCGAAACCGGCAGCATCTTCTCCAGCGCCTGCAGCCAGCTCTCGATGGCTTCCTGCTCTTCGCGAAAGCGCAGCGAGCCGCGTCGCAGACCACGCATCCGGGCGAGGAAGCGCAGCATCAGGAAGCCCGTGACGTGCGTGCTCGGCAGATACATGCCGCGGTTGAGCGTGTCGAGCTTGTCGTTCTTCACGGCCCAGTCGCGCAGCCGCTTGCCGAGCGTGCCGGGCAGCACCGAAGCGAGTTCGTCGACGCCGGGCTTGAAGTATTCGACGATGCGGATGATCTCGCCATCACGGGCCCGCGCTTCGCTGGAGATCCGTTGGACGCGACTGCGCCGCGACTTCAGGTCGGCCACGCGGATCACATCCTCGTACGACATCCACAAGGCGAGATAGCGGGCGGCTTCCGACAGTCCCTGACCCACTACCGGCTGATTCTGCGCATCGCCGGCGGCGCGGACGAGGCGCTGCAGGCGCTCGATGTACAGGCGCGCATAGGCTGCGTCCTGATAATCGAGCACGCGCACGACGCCGTGCGCTGCCATGTCGCGCATGGCGGCCGGCAGGGTCGCCAGCAGCGGCGTCCAGACTTCCGGAACCATTCTGGCAGCCGGCTGGGCCGCCTTGAACGATTCCCGTGCCGAGCCCATCGTCACCGCGTCGTATGCGGCGGCGAATCCGGCCAGGCTGCTCTTGACGCCGAGACCGCCGTCACGGATCACCTGTTCACAGACTTCCCGCGGCCAGGGCAGGACGCCGGCGCCGGCCAGCGCGCCGAACATCACGGCACTGATGATCGTGCGGTGCTCGGCGGCCAGTTCGGCCATGTCGAGCGTCAGGTATTTGGCAGCCAGACGTGCAGCCGCAGCATGCACGAGCGACTCGTCGAAACGGCCGTCGCTCATCTGCATCTTTTCCTGCGTCGTGTAGACGCGGCTCGACGACGAGATCAGCGTCGTGCGCTTCGGATGCACATAGCCGCGCTCGACCATGCGCGCCGCCTCGACCAGTTCGCTGGCGATGACGACGTCGACGCCACCGGGCATCGGGTTGAGCGCGAACACCGGCTGGGCACCGTCGGGCACTGGCGTCGGCATCAGTTCGATGTAGTAACTGGTCGAACCGGTGCGCTGCGAGACACCCGGCACCGACGTTCCCTGGACGGGCAGGTTCTGGTGATGCGCGCAGGTGACGATCCAGTCGTTCAGGACGCCGCCGCCTTCGCCGCCCAGCGCGGCAATGAGGATCGTGAAAGGACGAGTTTCGTTCATGTCTTCAGGCCGGTTGCAGCGGGCCGATGATCATCTGGCGCAGGCGTGCCTTGATCCGGTCCCAGCGGCTGGGGTTGGTGATGATCTCGCAGCGCCAGAACGACGGGCACAGCGTCGCCGCGTGCGCCACTTCGCCGCACAGGCCGCAGCCGACGCAGTCGTTCGTCACATAGGCCACCGGATCGACCTTCAGCGGGTCGGTCGGCGTGCGGATCGTCAGCGTCGGGCAGCCCGACAGGCGGATGCAGTCGTGATCGCCGGTGCAGGTGTCTTCGTCGACACCGAAGCGGGTGCGCACGACGCGCTTGCCCTCGGCCAGCATCTTCGCGCGCTGCGGCTTGACCCGGCGCTGGCGCTCGAGCTGACACTCGCCGTCGGCGATGATGACCTTCAGGCCCTCGTAGGAGGAGCTCAACGCGTCCTTGACGATCTTCCTGACGCGGCCGACCTTGTAGCTGTTCACCGAGTGGATCCAGCGCACGCCCAGTCCCTTGAGCGTGTTCTCGATCGTCACTTCGGTCGGCGTGGCACTGGTGCCGCCGGCCTCGCGCCGCGCCTCGACGCTCGGCGTCGAGATGATGTCCTGCGTGCCGGTGGCCGAGGTGTAGCCGTTCTTCAGGATGATCAGCACACCGTCGCCCTTGTTGAGCACGGACGAGGCGACGCCGGAGATCATGCCGTTGTGCCAGAAGCCGCCGTCGCCCATGATCGCGATCGGCCGCGACGACAGGAAGTTCTGCACGCCGGCACTGCTGGCCAGGCTCATGCCGTAGCCGAGAATCGACTGGCCGAACGAGAACGGCGCGAAGGTCGCGAACGAATGGCAGCCGATGTCGGTCGAGATGTGCAGCTTGCCGATTTCGCGTTCGATCAGTTTGAGCGCCGAGAACACCGGCCGCTCCGGGCAGCCGGTACAGAAGTTGGGCGGACGCCCGGGCAGGAGATCCTTGAATTCTTCGCTGGCCTGCGTACGCAGCAGGTCGATCTCGCGCAGGAACTCGTCGGCACCGCTGCGCGGCAGCTCGGGCGCATGCTCGGCGATGAAACGCGACATGCCCTTGAGGATGAGCTCGGCCGTGTACTCGCCGCTCAACGACATCAGATCCTTGCCGTGCAGCTTCGTCTGCACGTCGGCGCGGCGCAGGATCGTGCTGATTTCCTGTTCGAGGAACTCGGGCTGCCCCTCTTCGAGCAGGAATACGGCACGCTTGCCGACGAAGAAGTCGGTGATCTGCTCGGGGACGAGCGGATAGGTGACGTTCAGGTTCAGGATCGGGATCTGCGTCTTGCCGAAAGCATCGGCCAGACCGAGCGTCTGCAGCGCCCGGATCAGGTTGTTGTACAGGCCGCCCTGCACGACGATGCCCAGCGAGTCGTGCGGACCCTCGAAGAGCTCGTTCAGGCCGGCGTCGACGATGTATTTGCGCGCAGCCGGCAGACGCACTTCATGCTTGAGCTTCTCGTGCGTGAACGTGGACGGCGGATGCGACAGGCGGCCGTAATCGAAGTCGGCCGGCTGCATCTGCAGGTCGTTCGTCGAGATGCGCGGCTTGCGGTTGTCCTTGCAGATGAAGCTGCCGCGCACGTGACAGGCACGGATGCGCAACTGCAGCATCACCGGGGTATTCGATGCTTCGGACAGCTCGAAGCCGTGCTCGACCATGTTCACGATGGTCGGCAGGTTCGGGCGCGGGTCGAGCAGCCAGATGCCGGATTTCACGGCGAATGCATGCGAGCGCTCCTGGACGACGCTGGCGCCCTCGCCGTAGTCGTCGCCGACGACGATCAGCGCACCGCCCATCACGCCCGGCGAAGCCAGGTTGGACAGCGCGTCGGAGGCCACGTTGGTGCCGACCACCGCCTTCCAGGTGACGGCGCCGCGCACCGGGTACATGATCGATGCGCCCAGCATCGCAGCGGCGGACGCCTCGTTGCTGCACGCCTCGACGTGCACGCCGAGTTCATCCATGTAATCGCGCGCCTGCACCATGACGTCGAGCAGGTGCGAGACCGGCGCGCCCTGGTAGCCGCCGACATAGGTGACGCCGGATTGCAGCAGCGCCTTGGTCACGGCAAGAATGCCTTCGCCGTGGAAGGTTTCGCCGTTGCCGAGCGCCAAGGAGCGGATCTCGTTGGTAAATGAGATTTCCACCAGATTCTCCCGTGAAATCAAAGGGTCGGACCGCGAGCGGGCGGAACACCGGATCTGCCGGTGCGCCCACTGCAGGGGCAGGGCCCGACGGACTGCAGGTCCCGGAGTGGCAGCTGTGCGACGGTCGCAGGCACAGTCGCGGCCACTCTTGGGCACCCGGTACCTTAGCGACCGGGTGTATATTGGTCAAATGGATTATTCAAATTAGCAAAATTTGTTTTATGAATGTCAAAAGGCCAGGACCGGATTCTGCTGCAGGCTCGTCCGCCCTCGGGAACGGACCGCCGGCCGGCAGTATCGGAGACTGTCGATTCGCAGGCTCTTCCGGAGCACAATGGCCATGTCCGAGCCAGGGTCTTGACCGATGAAAGCAGCCGCCAATCCAGGGATTGCACAGGGAGCAGATCCCGGGCCGGATGAGAATCGACGGGACGCGCACGCCGGCGCCGATCCGGTGTCGGATCCGCGCTTCTTCGCGCGCCTCGATCTCAATCTGCTGCGCGTGCTGGTGGCGATCGCGCGCTTTCGTTCGGTCACTGATGCCGGGCGGCATCTGTCGCTCAGTCAGCCGGCCACGAGCAATGCGCTGGCGCGCCTGCGCGAAGCCTTCGGCGACCCCTTGTTCGTTCGTGCGCCAGGCGCGCTGAGACCGACCGCGCTGGCCATGCGCATTGCGCCGCTGGTCGCGCACCATCTGGACGAACTCGAAACGGCCCTGACCGAGCCCGGGCGCTTCGACCCGGGCGTCAGCACCAAGGAATGGCGCATGTCGCTGTCCGATCTGGGCGAGATCGTCTTTCTGTCGGCGATCGTCGAAGCCGTGCGCCGGGAGGCGCCGCACACGCGCCTGACCAATGCGTCGGTGCCGGTGGCGCGCGTGGCTGATGCGCTGGCGCATCGTGAAATCGACCTGGTGGTCGGCATCATGGATCCGAAGCAGCGCGGACTGCGCTCCACCGTCCTGTTTCGCGAGCGCTACGTCGCGCTGAGCCGGCGCGATGCGCCACCCGCCTGGCGCACGAAGCGCGGTTTCGCCGATGCGCCGCTCGCGGTTGCTTCGCCGACGGCGACCTATCACGGTGAGATCACCGAGCGCGTCGAGCGCATCGGTCTGCACAGCGGCATCGTCGTGCGCGCGCGCCATTTCTCGCCGCTGCCCGACCTCGTTGTGCGCGGTGCGCTCGTGGCCATCGTGCCCGAGATGTTCGCGACGATGGTCTGCGAAGGCAATGAACTGCTGGCGACCTGGCCAATCCCGTTGCCGATGCCGCGTTACGACGTCTGCATGGTCTGGCACGGCACCCTCGATACGGATCCGGCGCAGCAATGGCTGCGCAAGCGTGTGCTGCAGACGTTTGCCAGCGCATGAGGACGTCGCGCGGACTTCCGATCGCGGAACGTCCGCTTTTCAGGCAGCCAGCGAGGCGATTTCCATCAGCCCGGTGATGAAGTGATCGGGCGGATCATCGGCGAAATCAGCTTCGCTGCATTCGCCGCCGCGGATGATCGCCACCGGCATGCCGACGGCGCGGGCGGCCCGGACGTCGGCTCGGCTGTCACCGACGAACAGGCTGTCTTCGGGCCGGGCACCGAGGTCGGCCAGGGCGCGCAGCACACCTTCGGCATCGGGCTTCATGCGGATCACTTCGTCACGGCTGATCGTCGGTGCCAGCCGGCCCTGCAGGCCGAAGCGCTGGAGCAGTGAATCCAGCGCCGTGCGCCCGATATTGCTCACGAGCGCCATCCGGGTCCCGCGGTCCGCGAGCACATCGAAGAGTTCGACTACATCGGCGCGCAGCGACCAGCGGGCGAGGGCGTCCGCATCCCAGCGGTCGTAGACGGGTCCCAGCGCACGGCGCAGCGCATCGAGTTCGCCGCGTTCCCGGGCAATCCCCGCGGCGGTGTTCCATAACTGCGCGTAATTGCCGGCCGTGCCGTAACCGAGCGCGGCAAAAGCCTGGCGCAGTTCGCTTTCCGCCTCGGCCAGACGCCACTGGAAATCGACGAGCGTCCCTTCCAGATCGAAAACGACCGACCGGACCGCGGTTCCGGTGTCCTGCATCGCCTCTCCCCCCTGGTCTCATCTTGTCCCGCCAGCGAATTCGCGGGTACCGCGCTGTTGCGGGATCCGGCCCGGTTCGGCCGATCTTCGCGAGACGCCTGATTTTTATTGGCGCCCCCGGCACGAATCGAACGTGCGACCCTCTCCTTAGGAGCGATATTTTAAACCTTTTCGAATCAATGGCATAGTGGCTAAGCTATTGATTTATATAATAGCAGTATCTAGCGATACATCGCGATACAATCAGATTTGCTGTTACGGTGCTGTTACGGAAGGCAAATCATGAAGCTCACGAAGCGATTTTCCCCGGCCGTCATCCAGGCCTTGCGGCCCGAAGAAGAGCCGTACCGCGTCTGGGATACGCAGGTTCCGGGGTTGTTCCTGCGGGTGCAGCCGACCGGGATTAAATCTTTCAACGTGCAGTGGTCGCGCACGAACTCGCGAGCACTCGGCAAATGGCCGGGTGTGACAGTCGAGGCGGCGCGGACAAGAGCGCGAACGCTGCTTGTGGAGACAGAGCAACACGGCGCACCGCTGGCAGTGATCGAGGCGCGCAAGCCTGAATCCGACAAGCCGATCACGTTCGACGACTTCATCGACAAGCACTACGCGCCCTGGGCACTGCAGCACCAGAAGCGCGGCCAAGCAACCATCGACGCCATCCGACGGCACTTTGGCGCGTTCGACGATAAGCTGCTACAGGAGATCTGCGCGTTCGACATCGAGCGGCACAAGGCGCGCCGCCTTCGTGCAGGGTTGAAACCGTCGAGCGTCAACCGTGAGCTAGGTCTGCTGCGCGGCGCACTGTCTCGGGCGGTCGACTGGTCGATGCTGCAGGTGCATCCGATGCGCACGGTAAAGCCGGTCAAAGGTGCGGACAACAGTCGTGTGAGGTACTTGACTGCCGACGAGGAAAAGCGGCTACGCGAAGCCCTTGCCAGACGCGAGCAGGAGCGCCGAGGCGAGCGTGCAAGTGGCAACGCATGGCTACGCGAGCGTGGCCACCCTGAGCGTCCAATGTGGCCTGCAGACGGATTTACGGATCATCTACAACCGGTTGTGCTGCTGGCGCTGAATACCGGATTGCGGCGAGGCGAACTGCTCGGCCTATCGTGGGAGCAGGTCGACCTGACGCACAAGCTGGTTACGGTCACGGCCAGCGTGGCGAAGTCTGGCAAGACGCGACATGTACCGCTGAACGCTGAAGCGTTGGACGTGCTCATGCGTTGGCACAAGCAAAACCGCAAAGCCAACGGTCTGGTGTTTCCGGGGCGCCGCGGCACGGCGATGACGAACATCAGCACCAGTTGGGAGCGACTGGTCAGTGCCGCCGGCCTGACTGGCTTCAGGTTCCACGACCTGCGTCATGACTTCGCCAGCAAGCTGGTTATGGCGGGCATCGACCTGAATACCGTGCGCGAGCTGCTCGGCCACGCCGATCTGAAAATGACGCTGCGCTATGCGCACTTGGCGCCTGATCGCCTCGCGGCAGCCGTCGAGAAGTTGGGGGCGGCATGACAGGCGCAGTGCTGAGCAGTCGATTGACCCCGGAGGGCTACGCGCGCACTGTGCGGCGTCAGCGCGCCTGGCTTAATGAGATCGCGAACCGGATCGAACAAGGTGAACCGCTCGACAAACTCGAGCGTGAGCTGGTCGCGCAGATAGTGCGCGGGCGCGCCGACCGTATGGACGAGAGTCTACCGCGCAAGCCTGGTCGAGCGCCGCGCGCCAATTGGAGCGCTGTTGCGCTGGAATTCGAGTTGCTGGTCAGAGCGAAGAAGATGAGCAAAAGCGCGGCACGGGAACATCTGGCAGAAAAGTATGGCGTTTCGATTGAGGCGGTCCGGCAGGGGCTAAAGAAAAACGGAGCAGCGGCTGCCGCCGTCCTCGACGTGCTGCGCTACCCAAGCAAATAATTCTTTTTGCTTCGTAGATAGACCCGTACGTTTCCCCGATCCTTCACTTATGCCGCGTGTCGCGGCGTATCGCAGAGCGAAGGAACGTGGAAAAACTGAAATTGACGGTGGCCGAGATATGCGCCGCCGCGAACGAAAGCCATTCGGTCGTTTACGACGGAATCCGAAAGGGACACCTGAAGACCTTTCTCGTTGGTCGCCGTCGATTTGCGCGACCGAGCGCTGTTCGCGAATGGATTGACTTCCTGGAAGCCGAAAGCGACGCCGGGCGGCCGGTGTTGTATCGACCGCGTGGCGCGACATCCGAAGCGCGGCGCTGAATATGAGCAAAAAAAAAGCCGCCGGCGAAGGTGAATCGCGGGCGGCAATATCCAATCAGCGCTGTGATTATAACCGCTCGATGACGGCATGTCCGCATGCCTGAGACAACCAGCGCAACGACCAGACTCGTCCGCCCGCCCGACCCCTCGCCGGTCATGGACCACGCGCTTGCGGACCAGATAATCGCTGACAAGCTCGGGCAGTTGCAAGACGATCCGAAGGGCATCTTCGCCGCCGGTTGTCTGCAAGCGTTCGAGTTCCTGGAGCGCGAGGACCGTGCCGCATTCACGCTAGCGCTTTCGCATCTGTCGCACCGCGTGGCCGGCGAAGTTCGTGGCGAAGTGATTCGGATGCGCAAGCGCGCGCCGAAATCGCGGACCGAGCCTGCGCCGAACGAAGACGCCGATGCTTCCGAGTGTGCAGATTTTGCCGACCCAGTCGCCGCCGCCCGGTCGATTGTCGATGCGTTCTATACCGGAGAAACCTTCCGGCTGCTGCATTGGTGGCAGGGTGAGTTCTGGACTTGGACCGGCTCGCATTACGAGAGACTCCCGCCGGCTGACGTGCGCGAAGTGCTGTACCGGGTTGGCCCGGCCTGTTCCAAGGCACCGATAAAGAAGTCCACTGTCGACAACGTACAAGACGCACTGCGCGCAGTGGCCAACCTGTCGCAACGAGACGTGCCGGCCATTCCTGCATGGATCGTCACCAGTTCCGAAGAGCCAGATCCGGATCCGCGTGAGGTGATCCCACTGGCCAACGGACTGCTGCGCATTGAAGACCGCACACTCTTGCCGAGCACGCCGCGACTGTTCGTGCCCTATTGCCTGCCATTCGACTACTCGCTCGAGGTTACGGCGCCGGTCGAGTGGCTCAGATTTCTGGCATCGATATGGCCGGATGACCTCGAATCGATTCACTGTCTGCAAGAGTGGCTCGGGCTGCTGCTGACCGCCGATACCTCGTTCCAGCGCGCACTGATGATCATCGGTCCGAAGCGCTCCGGGAAAGGCACGATCGGACGGGTAATCATCAGGTTGCTCGGCGCCGGCAATGTCGCAAGTCCTACGCTGACATCGCTCGGGCAGCCGTTCGGGCTGCAGGTGCTCATCGGAAAGACCGCTGCCCTGATTTCGGATGCACGCCTTGGGGGGCGCGCAGACATCGCAAGTATCAGCGAGAACCTGCTGCGCATCACGGGAGAAGATGAGGTCTCGGTCGACCGAAAATTCCAGACTGCCTACACCGCGCGACTGCTCGCGCGCATCGTCGTCTTCGCGAACGAGGTGCCCGTCTTCCGAGACGCATCGAGCGCGCTTCCGTCGCGGTTCGTGATCCTGCGGACCACACGATCATTCTTCGGCGAAGAAGACCTGCATCTCGAAGGGAAGCTCACCGCTGAGTTACCCGGCATCCTGGCCTGGGCACTTGCTGGCCTGCAGCGGCTACGCGCCCGTGGCCGCTTCGTACAGCCGAAAGCATCGTCTGACGCGTTGGCAATCATGGAGGATCTTGCATCGCCCATCAGCGCCTTTTTGCGTGAGTGCTGCGTCCAGGATCCGGCCGCAACTGTGCCCGTCCGCGACATGTACGCCGCCTGGTGCGAATGGTGCCGAGAACATGGCCGAGACCGACCAGGCACGGAGCAGACCTTCGGTCGCGACATCGCCGCCGCAGCGCCGGCCGTTCGCATGTTTCGCCCGCGTATCAACGGCCAGCGTCCGCGTCATTACAGCGGCCTGCGCCTGTGCGCATCGACCGACCATCCAACTGACGACGGCGACAACGATGAACTGCCCATCTGAACCGTGGTCCGCGATGGTCCGCGGTCCATACCATTGCACGCGACGCGCGCGCACACATACAAGGCCGCAATGCAGTGGGTCGCGGACCACTGCGGACCACGTTACCGCATCGGTCAGTAATAAGGCCGGGGGCGCCGCCTTCGTGCGCCACATGACTCGAGCAGATCCAGCTGCACGGGTTTGCACGCGCTCAACGAGCTCGCGACCGGACCGAGTGCGTCCGGATTTATCGATCGGGTCCTCCCTGGCGACTTCGCGTGCGGGTCATGCGGGGCCCGCCAACTCGCTAGTTGCAGGCGAAAAGCCATCCTAAACATAAAGCTACAGCCATGAATCATCGCCCTACGGGCCGGGAAATCGCTCGTCACCTAAGCGTCTCGGCCGGTCGCATCTCGCAATTACGGCGCGCTGGCATGCCGACCGACTCGCTCGAGCACGCCGCAGCCTGGTACACACGCAACGTTGACCAGGTGCGCTCGATCGGCAACCG
>JACDJC010000588.1_pt1 | contig 41189 bp, 38 predicted proteins | sample 7454191 | NCBI WGS metagenome assembly JACDJC01 (sample SAMN14253291, study PRJNA609438) | sludge metagenome | isolation source: sludge after 25d culture with pyrite and EDTA | collected 2018-12-20
CGGCGCACAGTTCGCCCATCCGGACGCGCTGGTGATCGACATCGACGGCGACGCGAGCATCCGCATGAATATCGGCGAACTGGAAACCGTCACCACCTACAAGCTGCCGCTGAAGGTGGTGGTGCTCAACAACCGCGGCGATGGCATGGTGCGGCAGTGGCAGAAGCTGTATTTCAAGAGCCGCTTCGCCTCGACCGACAAGAGCCTGTGCAAGAAGGACTTTGTGATGGCGGCGCAGGCCGACGGCTTCGCCTGGGCGCGACGGCTGGAGCACAACGAGGATCTGGAATCGACCATCGCCGCCTTCCTCGGCTTTGCCGGCCCGGCCTTCCTCGAAGTGATGATCGATCCGGACGCCGGAGTGTACCCGATGGTCGGCCCGGGTTCCAGCTATGGGCAGATGATCACCGGGGATTTCATCGCGCCGCGCCAAGCTCCCGCTCCGGCAGGGGAAACCACGACCGCGATGTTCTGAGCTTTTGACTTTCCCCTTCTCCCTTCGGGAGAGGGACTCAACTATCGGAGTCCACCATGAAACACACCTTGTCCATCCTGATGCAGAACGAATCCGGCGCGCTGGTGCGCGTGGCCTGCCTGTTTGCGGCGCGCGGCTACAACATCGACACGCTCACGGTCGGACCCACGCATGATCCGGCGGTGTCGCGCCTGATCCTGAGCCTGCAATGCGACGAGGCCGGCCTCACCCAGATCCTGCAGCAAACCCGCAAGCTGGTCGATGTGCTGCAGGTCGCGCACCCGGCGACGGCTCTCGCCGCGTGAATGCAGTCGCGCCACTGGCGGTCGAGGACGAAGTCGATCTGCTGGCGCAGGTCCGCGCGGCACGCGTTTACGAGGTGGCACACGAGTCGACGCTGGAAGCAGCGCCGCTGCTCGGCACCCGATTCGGCCAGAGCGTGCTGCTCAAGCGCGAGGATCAGCAGCCGGTGTTCTCGTTCAAGCTGCGCGGCGCGTACAACCGCATGGTGCAGCTGGACCCGGCGCAACGTGCGCGTGGCGTGGTGGCGGCCTCGGCCGGCAATCACGCGCAAGGCGTGGCGCTGGCCGCGGCAAAGCTGGGTATCCGCGCCACCATCGTGATGCCGGTGACGGCGCCGCAGGTGAAGGTGGACGCAGTGCGGCGCTTCGGCGGCGCGATGGTCGAGGTGGTGCTGTCCGGCGACTCCTACAGCGAGGCGCAGGAAACGGCGGCGCAACTGCAAGCCGCGCGGGGCGCCACCTTCGTGCATCCGTTCGATGATGCCGCGGTGATTGCGGGACAGGGCACGATTGCCCTGGAGATCCTGCGCCAGCATCCCGGTCCGCTGCAGGCGGTATTCGTCCCGGTCGGCGGCGGCGGATTGCTCGCAGGCGTGGCCGCCTGCATCAAGGCGCTGCGGCCCGGAGTGCAGGTCATCGGTGTGCAGGCGGCCGATTCCGATGCGATGGCGCGTTCGCTGGAAAGCGGCACGCGGGTCGTGCTGGACGAGGTGGGCCTGTTCTCCGATGGCACCGCGGTGAAGCAGGTCGGCGCGCTGACGTTCGCCCTGTGTCAGCGGCATGTCGACGGCATGCTGCGGGTGGATGGCGACGCCATCTGCGCCGCGATCCGCGACATCTACCACGACACCCGCAGCGTACCCGAGCCAGCCGGTGCGCTGGCACTGGCCGGCCTGAAGCAATACGTCGCCACGCACGGCGCCGGTCATGGCGCGCTGGTGGCGATCGTCTCCGGCGCCAACATGAATTTCGACCGCCTGCGCTTCGTCGCCGAACGCGCCGAGCTCGGCGAGCAGCGCGAGGCGGTGTTCGCGGTGACCATCCCGGAGGAGCGCGGCAGCTTCCGCCGCTTCTGTGCCACCCTGGGCCAGCACAGCATCACCGAGTTCAATTACCGCATGAGCGACCCCCGTGCAGCGCAAATCTTCGTCGGCGTGCAGGTCGCCAGCCGCGCCGAACGGGAGGCGCTGGTGGATGCATTGCACGCCCAATCGTTCGAGGTACTCGACCTCACCGAGGACGAACTGGCCAAGCTGCACCTGCGCCACATGATCGGCGGCCGCTCGCCGCTGGCCCACGATGAGCTGCTGTACCGCTTCGAATTCCCTGAGCGCCCCGGCGCGCTGGTGCGCTTTCTCGACCAGTTGCATCCGGACTGGAACGTCAGCCTGTTCCACTACCGCAACCACGGCGCCGACAACGGCCGCATCCTGGTCGGCATCCAGGTTCCCGCCGCCGAACACGCGCTGTTCCAACGCTTTCTCGACACGCTCGGCTATCCGTATATCGACGAGAGCTCGCACCCGGCCTACCGACTGCTGCTGCGCAGCTGAGGCATGCTCAGAGCCTGAGAGACCACGACCGCGGTAGCGAGAGCGTCGCCGAACGCCGGTGCCAAGGTCGTCCCGTGACGGCAGGCGAGGTTAGTATGGATCAGCCCATCCCGCCATTTATGCCGATCACCTGGCCGTTGATATACGCGGCCGCGTCGCTGCACAGAAACGCCACCAGCGCCGCGACCTCCTCGGGCGTGCCGGCGCGCTGGGCCGGCACCAGCTCGCGGATGCGTTCGGCGGGAAACGCGGCATCGGCCATGCGCCCTTCGATCACCCCCGGTGCAACCACGTTGACGGTGATGCCGCGCGAGGCCATTTCACGCGCCAGCGATTTGCTGGCGCCGTGCAGCGCGGCCTTGGCGGCGGCGTAGTTGGTCTGGCCACGATTGCCCAGTATCGCCGCCACCGAACTCACTGACACGATACGACCGAAGCGCTGCCGCGCCATCGGCAGCAGCAACGGCTGGGTCACGTTGAAGAAACCATGCAGCGAGACGTCGATCACCCGGTGCCACTGCTCGGCGCTCATGCCGGCCATCGGCGCATCGTCGTGGATGCCGGCATTGTTGACCACCGCGTGGATGGTGCCTTCGTCGAGCAGGGCCTCCAGCGCCGCGCGTGTCACCCCGGCATCGATGACATCGAAAGCGGTGGCCTGCGCGCTGCCGCCAGCTTCATGGATCGCAGCCACCAGGGTTTTGGCGCGGTGCAGGCTGCGGTTCGCATGCACGATGACGTGGTAGCCGCCGGCAGCCAGCGCCAGGCTGATGGCGCCACCGAGTTCGCCGCTGCCGCCGGTGACCAGGGCGCGTCGGGGAGAGGAGCGAGTGGGCATGTGCTGACCTCGATTCAGGGTGCGGGATGGATCACCGCGGCGCGTCCGCTGGCGAGCAGCCGGCCGCGGTGTTCGATGCGGAATAGATACTGGGCGCAGCCATCATCGGCGTAAAGGCATTCGGCATGGACGTCCAGATGACCGTCCAGCCGATCGACGTATTCTTCGAACAAAGCCACGTCGCGCAAGCTGACCAGACGACCCGGGCGCGCCGCATCGACGCCACGCGCACGCGCCAGCAAACCACCATGAACAGCCATCGCCTGTGCGCCGTACTCGGCCAGGTGCACCGCGTGCAGGCCGTGTTCGCCGCGCAGCGGATTGTCATCACGCGCATGCCCTGCGCTCTGCGCGTGAATGCGATGCTCGTCCCACGAACACACCACGTCCAGCAGGCACATCGTGCCAGCGTGCGGAATCAGCGATGCCCAGTCATTCTTTGGAAGCATGTGGCGCCATCAGGATCGACAGGCAGAAGTGAAAAGCCACGCCCAGGCTCACGGTGAGCCCGATCGCGCGCAGCACCGGAATCGTCGCCCACGCCAGCATGCCGAACACCAGCAGCGCGGACAACACGCAGACGATGGTCGCATGCAAGGTACGCCGCTGTTCGGCCGGATCGCCGGTATCGCGCTCGAAAAACAGCGCGTAGTGCAGACCCAGGCCGCCAGCGAGAATCAACGCGACCAGATGGAACAGCGAGATCTCGATGCCGGCCGCGCGCTCCACCGCCAGCACCAGGAAGGTGGCCAGAGTCATCGGCGCCAGCACGTGCCAGGCGCGGCGCAGGCTGCGCAGGGCAATCGTGATGGTGAGCACCAACAAGATGCTGGCGACCAGCAGCGCCTGCAGGATGCGCGTGCGGTAGTCAGCCACCAGCGATTCGGAAGCGGATTTCAGGTCGAGCAGACGCACCTGCCCGCCACTGTCCGCACCCAGCGCCTGCAACGCGGCCACATCGTGCACGCCGCTGACCGTGCCCAGGCCGAGCCAGTGACCGTCGCGCTCGACCAGCATCGCCGCCAGGCGCTGGCCGAGCGGCGTCTGCGCGTAGCGTTCCGGCGTCAACGGCGGCAGCTGGCGCGCCGTTTCCACGTCGTCGACGAACGGCTGGAACAGATCGGCGCGGAACGGCAGGCCTTGCAATGCTTCGCCCAAGGCGCGCTCCAGCGTGGCGCGACCGGGCAGCTTCTGCTGCCGTTCGCGCTGCACGGCAACAGTGGGCAGATAGCGCGAGGGTAGTTCGATGGCGTCGACCGCCTGTTGCGCCACCAGTGCATCGGCTTTCGGCTGCAGGGTCTGCGACAGCGCCAGCACACCCTGCTCGCTCGGCGCCTCGAGCACCATCAGATAGCGCACGTCCGGCGCACCGAGCGCCTCGCGCAGGCGTGCGTCATGCTGCAGCATGGCTTGCGGCACCGGGGTGAGTGCCGCCAAGTTGTTCTGCCAGAACGGACCGGGCGCCAACCCCAGCATCAGCACGATCGCCAGCGCCACCAACAGTGGAATCCAGCGTGGTCGCGGCAGCTGGTCGACCCACTGGCGCGCGGTGATCAGCCAGCCCATCGCCGCCACGTCGCGCACGCGTCGCGGCAACAGGTGCGGCAGCAGGTAACGCGTGCTGAAACCGGCCACCAAGAGGCCGACGATGGTGAACACGGCCAGCTGCTTCAGCCCGTTGACGCCGGAGGCGTAGAACGCCAGGTAGGCAATGCAGGCGGAGGCGATCGCCGTGAGCAGCAGCGGCCACAGGTCGCGCACGCTCTGCACCGCGTCTTCGCCCGCGCGGCGGTGGCTGAGTACGCGGATCGGATACTCCTGCGCCACGCCGAGCAGGGTGAAGCCAAAGGCCAGGGTGATGCCGTGCACTTCCGGAAACGCCACGGTCAGCGCCGTGATGCCGGCCAGCGCGGCGCTGGCGATCGGCAGCGCCGACAACTGCAGGGAACTGATGCTGCGATACGCCAGCAGCAAGAGCGCGATGAAACCGATGGTGGAGATGCGCCCGATCCAGTCGGCCTGATGCCGCGTCTGCGCACCGATCACCACGCTGAAGTAACCCGGCCCGCTCAGCTCGAGCTTTGCCCCGGCACTGCCGGGCAAGGCCTGAAAGGCCTGCTGGATGCCGTCGATGGCCTGCTGCTGCGCCCCCGGATCGAAGCCGGCGGCGACCGTCTGCACCAGCAGCAGCGCTTCGTGCCGGGGCGTGAACCACACGCCGTCGCGCAGCTCCGGCGATTTGGCCGGCGCCCAGCGTTCGGCCAGCTTCAGCATTTCCAGCGTGGGATCGCGCGGCAGCAGGCCCTTCAGCAAGCTGGCCGCAGGCGAGGAAAGGTCATCCAGACGCTGCTGCAACTGGTCGCGCAGATACGCCTCGTCCAGCGGCTGCGTGTCCAGTGTCGATGACAGCAGGTAGCGGTAGGGCAGCAACTGGGAGTCGAGGGCGGTCAGGTCGAAGTTGCCGTTGAGCACCTGGCCGTAGCGCGAATCACCATGCAACGCCTTGACCAGCCCTTGGCTCAGCGTAGCCAGCCGTTCATCGGAGTCGCCAGAAATAGACAGCAGCAGCAATCGGGAGCCCGGCCCGTCACCGACCTGCTCCATCAACAGGCGCTGGTCCGGCGTGGTCGGTGCCGGCATGAAGCTGCGCAGGTCGGTGCTGATCTTGAGGCGCTGGCTGACCATCCAGCCCAGCCCGGCCAGTGCCAGCAACCACAGCACCAGCAACGTGGCGCGCGCAGCGGGGCGCATGCTCAGGGCGTGCCCCGGCACAAGGCCTGCAGCGCCTCGCGGGTGGGTTCAGCCGGCATCTTCGCGGCGAGCGCACCGAGCAGGTCCACCGCCAGGTCACCATCGGCCTCATGCATATGCATGCAGCGCGATTGCTTGCCGACGCCGTCGATGCGGATGCTGGCGACGGTCTTCGCCACGCGCGGATCACGCGGCACCAGGGTCAGCGTCCATGCCCCATCGACATCGCCCGTCTGGCTGATCTCGAACGCCTGCTGCAGGCGCGCCGCGTCACCACTGAGCAGGGCCACGAAGCTGTCCAGAAGCACCTGCAATTGTGGCGCGCGCGCCAGCGAGAAGTGACGCGGTGGCCGGCCCTCACGCTGTTGGATCACCTCGCCATCGGCAATAGTGGCGGTTTCGGGCCGTGGATGATCGAGCCGCCGCTGCAACTTGTCGCCACCGAGCCAGGACAGTTGTCCGGACACCACCAGTGGACGATCCAGCACCTTGAGGAAACGCGCCTCGGCAAACGCGGTATGTGCGGGCGCCGGCTGGCCCAGCGCCGCAGTCAACGTCGGCAACGAGGACACGGCGGGCTCAGACGCTGGCGCGGTGGCCATCCACCACGGCAGCAGCAGACTCAGCAGCAGGCGTGTCTTGCCAGAAATCATGGAAATTGAACCAGTTGTATGGAGCAACGCGGATGTAGTGCTCCAGCCGTTGTGCGTAGCGCGCGATCAGCGCATCCAGGGCCGGTCCCCGATCATGCCGCGGGATCTCCACCCGGTCGCTGAACGGCTCGAACACCAGCCGATAGCGGTTGCCGCCCAGATACAGCCCGAAGCACAGTACCACCGGCACCCGCAGGGTATGCGCCAGCAACCAGGGGCTGACCGGAAACGGCGCCGGCGAACCCAGCAGTTCGGCGCGACGCAGCACTTCATGACCGCGGCCGCGATCGGCCAGCATGGCGACCATCGCCCCGCTCCGACAGGCCTCGGCCATGGCCAGCGCGATGGAGGCGCCGTCCTGCGCGGCATCGATCACGCTGGCACCCACCTGCGGCGCCAGGGCTTCCAGCAATTCAGTCATCGCCGGGGTCTTCTGCTTGTCCAGCACCACCCGCAGCGGCATGTCCGGTCGCCGCGCGCCGATCGCGCGCAGCGCCTCGAAGCTGCCCTGGTGCGAGCCGAGCAACAGCACGCCGTGACCCAAGGCGATGCGTTGATCGAGCAGGTCGAGTCCCTCGATCTCGAACTCGAAGCGCCGCTCGCCATGTGCCAGCAGGAAGATCCGGTCCATGGTCATGGCCGCAAAGCAGTGGATGTGCCGAAGCACCTGCCACGGCGTGGCGGGCCGGCCGAACACGCGCGCGAGGTATTGCGCCGACGCCTGCCGCTCCGGTCCCCGACGCAGGAAGAAGTAACCGGTGATCGGATACAGGCACAATCGTGCCAGCCGGCGCCCGCCGTGCAAGGCGATGGCCCGGATCAGCCAGATGGCGAAACGGCCACCACCTTCCGGCCGGCTCTGCCAGTGCTCGTTTTCACTCATGTCGCGCCCTCGACGAGGCCGCGCGCCAGCACCATGTCGCCACGCTGAATCCGGAAACGGACACGCAAATCGTTCCCCTCCGTTTCGATCAACTGCAATTGCGCCGATTGATCGGGCAGCAACGGCGCCACGAACTTTGCCTCCAGCACCCGCGCCAGACGCTGCCCGCGCCAGGCGCGCAGGGCAAGCGCCACCTGTTCCAGCATCAACACACCCGGTATCAGCGGCTGACCCGGGAAGTGACCGGGCAGGGCCGGATGACCAGCGTCGAGGTGGATCTCTTGCGAAAAAGCGCTCATGGCGCCGTGCTGCCGTCGCCACGCAGAAGCTGCGGCCAGCGCAGGGCCAGCTTCAGCAGCATGTCGTGCAGACCGGGATGGCTGAGGTGGCGCAAGCGCCAGCGGCGATAGCCATATTCAAGGAGAAACGCCGCGCCAAGCAGCACGTAGCAGCCCAGATGCAGCCAGGCCGAGGCCCATCGCTCGGATACCTGCCATGGCGGCGTCACGCCGAAACGCACGAGCAGGCCGCTGTGTGCCGCGCACAACAGCAATACCGTCAGCAACAGCGCCTGGCAGGCGAGCAGCAGCGTCCAGAACCAGGTGACCTGGCGCGCGTAACGCGCGACGCCAGGCTCGCGCAGCCGCTCAGCACCCTCGAGCGCCACCACGAAACGCGCCACCAGCGGCTCGGTGCTGCCCAGCGTGCGGCCAAACCAGTACGCCAGCATCGCGTTGATCAGGATCGGCACCGTTTCCAGCAGCAGATCGACGACGCCGTAGCGCGAGAGCAGCCACACGCCGGCCAGCATCGCCAGCCAGGCCAGCCACGGCGCGACGCGATGCGAGAGCAGACGCGGCAGCATCGCCACACTCAGCAGCAGCACCAGCGCCAGCAAGGGGAAGATCGGTCGACGGGTCACGGCACCGGCAACCGCCAGCATCGGGTAAGCCAGCAGCAACAGCACCGCATAACGCCGCGTGACTACGGCAGGAGTGGGCAAGGCATCGTTCATGCCGGCGTCCGCGATGACTCGGCCAGAACCGCAAGCCTGCGACGATGAACGCAACATGACGTGACGAAGGCGGAAGAGCGAACCATCGGCCTCAGCCTGCGCGTTGCTGCTCGACATGGGCGGACAGGTTGCGCAGGCTGGCGAAGATTTGCTGGTTCTCCGGGTTGTCCGAACGCAGCTGGAAGCCGTAATGCCTGGAGACCGCCAGGGCGATTTCCAGCGCGTCGATCGAATCCAGGCCCAGTTCGCCGCCGAACAACGGCGTGTCCGGGTCGATCTGCTCCGGACGGACGTCCTCGAGATTCAGGCATTCCACAACCAGGGTGGCCAACTCGTGCTGCGCCGCTGTCTGTTCCGCCATGCTCGATTCCGTACACCAGGTGCATTGCCTCCCCCCGGTGGCAGTAGCCGCGAAGTGTAACATAGCGCCCTGGTCGTTCCCGGTGGTCGAGCATGATTCAGGGATGTGGAAATCCGCAGATTGAGGCGCGGGCAAGGCGGGCGCCGCAGGTGTCCTGTCGCACGGCCGACGCCGCGACGTTGCTGGACGAACCCGGCGCCCTGGCCGTGTTCGCCTTCACCACCGCGGCCTCGGACCTCGACGATCCGCGCTACCTGCAGGTCGCGCTGGAAGGCCTCGATGCGCCCACGCCACTGGAACTGTGGCAGGTGGATGGGCCGGTGAGCTGCGGCGTCGATGGTGCACTGCGCTGGTCGGCCGGCGGCGGCTGGCTGTTTGTCGCGATCGAGCTGGACGAGCGCGCGCATGGCGGTCCCTGTGCCACCGCGACGCTGGCCTACCGAGCGCTGCATCGCTTCGTCGCCGACCATGACGCCCAGCACGTGCTGCGGATATGGAATTACCTGGGAGCGATCAACCACGGCGAAGGCGACACGGAACGTTACAAGCACTTCTGCGAGGGCCGTGCCGCCGGCATGGGGGATTTCTTTGCCGAGGGCTTCCCCGCCGCCACCGCAATCGGCCATCGCGACGTGGTACACCGACTGCAGGTTTTCCTGCTGGCCTGCGACGAGCCGGGTGCCCGGGTGGAAAATCCACGCCAGGTCAGCGCGTGGCGTTACCCGCGCCAGTACGGCCGCACCCCACCGAGCTTTGCCCGCGCGATGACCCTGCCGGCCCGCGATGCATTGGCCATCTCCGGCACCGCCGCCGTGGTCGGCCACGCCTCGGCCCATCAGGACGACCTGGACGCGCAACTGGCCGAGACCCTGATCAACCTGGAAGCGCTGCTGTCCAGCTCCGGCATGCCGGCCGGCTTCGACAACCAGTCACCGTTGAGGGCCTATGTCCGCCATGCCGCCGACGCACCGCGGGTGCGCGCGTTCCTGCAAGAGCACCTGCCCGGTGTGCCTGTCCTGCTGTTGCACGGCGACATCTGCCGGCGCGAGCTGCTGGTGGAAATCGACGGTTGGCGGTATGCCTGATCAAGTGCGGGGAACAGGGAACGGAAAGCATCAGCGCCGACGGCCAGCACGACCGCTAGGATCCTGACGTTCCCTGTCCCCCGTTCCCCGTTCCCGGCTCCTGCTTCAGCGGCCGCTTCCAACCCTCGAACGTCAACTGGCGACCCCGCGCCACGGTGAGTTGCCCCTCCGGCGCATCACGGGTGATGACCGAGCCGGCGCCGATGGTGGCCTGGGCGCCGATGGTCACTGGCGCCACCAGGGCGCTGTTGGAACCGATGAAGGCGCCATCGCCGATCCGGGTGGCGAACTTGTTCACGCCATCGTAGTTGCAGGTGATGGTGCCGGCACCGATATTAACGCCGCGGCCTACCTCGGTGTCGCCCAGATAGGTGAGGTGGTTGGCCTTGCTGCCTTCGCCGATCCGGGTCTTCTTGGTTTCGACGAAGTTGCCGACATGCACGCCGGCCGCCAGTTCCGTACCGGGTCGCAGGCGGGAGAACGGGCCGATGGTGCACGGGCCGTGCGTAATCACCCCGTCGAGATCGCAATGTGGCTGCAGCACGGTGCCCGCGGCCAGTTGCACGTCTTTCAGGCGCGTAAAGGCACCGATGCGTACGTCGTCGCCAAGGACGACATGGCCTTCCAGGATCACGTCGATGTCGAGTTCGACATCGCGTCCGGCCTCGACCGTGCCGCGCACGTCCACACGCCGTGGATCAGCCATGCGCACGCCCTCGCGCAGCAAGGCCTGCGCGGTGCGCCGGCGCCAGGCAGCCTCCAGTTCGGCCAGCTGAATGGGATCGTTGGCGCCGGCCGCCTCCACCGGATCGGCGCACTCGACGCTGAGAGCGCCGCGTCCCTCCGCCGTCGCCATGCGGAAGATGTCGGTGAGGTAGTACTCGCCTTGCGAATTGTTGCGATCGAGCTGCTTGGTCCAGCCACGCAGTAAGCTCGCCTCGGCGACGAGAATGCCGGTATTCACCAGGTTGACCGCACGCTGGCCGTCGTCGGCATCCTTCTCCTCCACCACTTCGCGCACATGGCCATTGCCATCGCACATCACGCGGCCATAGCCCTGCGGATCAGCCAGCCGGGTGGTGAGCAGGCTGAAGTTTCCCTCAGCTTGCAGCAACTGTTGCAAGGTTTCGACCCGGGTCAGCGGCACGTCGCCATACAGCACCAGCACGCGCGCCGTGCGCGGCACGTCGGCAATCGCCTGCTTCACCGCATGGCCGGTGCCCAGCCGTTCGGTCTGCAGCACCCAGCGCAGATCGGGCTGGTCGGCGAACGCTGCCTGTACCTGATCGCCGCAGTGGCCGTAGACAATGTGGATGGCGGCCGGCTGCAGCGCCCGCGCGTTGACCAGCACGTGCGCCAGCAGCGGCTTGCCCGCCAGCGGCATCAGCACCTTGGCGCGATTCGATTTCATGCGCGTGCCGGCACCAGCGGCCAGCACGATCACATGCAGGTTTGCATCGTCCATTTCGACCCCGTTCGTCATTCATTCAAACGGGGTCGAGGATACATGCTGCGGCCTGATTCAAGGCCTGTCCGCGCTGGCGGCGGGCTTCAGATGCTCCAGCGGCTTGTTGATCACGTCGTGCAGTGATGCACAAGGGCCGGCGGGCCGTGCCCGCCCTACAGTCACCACACCGGAGGGCGGTCGCGGCCCGCCGCTCTTGTCGCGGTGTTCGGTCGAGATCCCAGCAAGAGACAATCCCGGGGCACGAGCAGACAGATCCGATGTTGCCACGCTGCAGAGCATCGAAAATCTACCCTGTCCCCGGCGACTGGGCCGGTTACGGGCGGCGCCCGTCCGACTTGTCCGTGGTCACCGTTGCCTTGCCGCCGTGGCAGGCAAAGCGAAAGACGTAGGTCTGGCTGAACGGGCGCGTTTCGCTGATCACTACCGGATCGTTATTTGCATCGAGGCCGTCGTGCTGCACCTGCAGGGGATTGAAACGCTACTGCATCACCGCCTCACGCACCGCAAGCTTGAACGGCCGGGCTTGCTCCGCAGCCTGTGCTGCATCGGTGATGCGTACCTCGCTGATCTTGCCCGCCTTGCCCACGACCACCAAGGCCTGCACCTCCCGCGGTGGTGGACAATCCGAAAGTTCCGCGGCCGGATAGACCGGACGGACGCTCCGGGCGAGATTGGCACCGGTGGCCGTATGGCCGGCCGGCAGGGCATAGCGTTGACCGGCGGCTGGCATTTTCATGATCCACGAGGTATCGCCAGTGACAGGCTCCGGGACTTTCTGCGGCGTGGCGCAAGCGCCCAGCAGAAACAACGAACTGCAACACAGGTATCGCAGAAGATCAGGCCGCGTTGCCATCCAGGTGGCTCCGGCAGATTGAAAATCCCATGCTGCCGGAGGCTTTGCCGCAAGTACAACGCTGCCTGGTCCGCCGCGCCAGGCCTGGTCCGGTCGACCGGGGTCAGGCGGGGGGCGCCGATACTGGGACTGGCGCACACGAATCCTCAACGCAAGCCGTGCCAAGCTGGACTTCGGCAGCCGGCACGAGATTTGGAGATAGATGATGTATCGCACGACCGCATTGAACCGATGCAGCATCGTTACCTTCGCCGTCATCGCCTTCGGCACGATCGGCCTGTCGACGGCACTGGCCGCGGCGCCCGCTGCGGCCCAGGCACCTGTGTCGACAGCGCCCGCTGCCCAAACACGGGTCACGGTGACTTACGCCAGTCCGGAGAAGTTCAGCGAGACGCGCGAATTCGGCCAGCAGGACCGTTTCAACAGCGTCAACTACCTGGACCCGTTGAAGGCACACCTGATCAAGCGGGCGACACGGATGCTGCCGCCGGGAGATCGCCTGGAGGTCATCATCACCGACATCAAACTGGCCGGGGGCTATGAGCCCTGGCACGGGCCGAACCTGATGTATGTGCGCTTCATGAAGGACATCTACCCGCCACGCATCGACCTGACGTTCAAGCTGATCGACAGCGACGGCAAGGTACTGCGGGAGGGTTCGCGCAAACTGCGCAACCTCGGCTACCTTCAGAGCGGCGCGGCGCGTCTGGGCGATACCGATCCGCTGCGTTACGACAAGGCGCTGATCGACAGCTGGCTGCGGCGCGGCCCGGAAAACCTGTAGAGCGGGTCTTGGGCGGGCAAGCCGATGCCTTCGCGTTGGCCGCGGATGCGGCCGGCTGGAGTTCAGTGCTTGAGGTTCTTGCGCAGCCGCTCCAGCGCCTGCAGCTGGGCCAACGCCTGGGTCAGCCTGGACTGCGCCTCGGCCAGCTCGATCGCGTCGCTGCGATTGGCCAGCGCCTCACGCGCCTCCTTCATGGCGCGCTGAGCCGAGGCTTCGTCGAGGTCGGAGGCGCGGGCGGCGGTATCGGCCAGCACCGTGACTACCTGGGGCTGCACTTCGAGAATACCACCGGAAACATAGAATTGCTGGCGCTCGCCGCTCTCCAGCACCACGTCGACGTGACCGGGCTTCAGCCGCGTGATCAGCGGCGCGTGGCGCGGCGTGATGCCCAGTTCGCCCACCTCGCCGGTCGCCACGACCATGGTCGCATCACCGGAGAAGATCTCGGCTTCGGCACTGACGATGTCGACGCGGATGGTTGTCATGGTTCTCTCTCGCTACGCTCGTTCGACGGGAATGGGGAATAATGGTCAGGAGCAGGGAGAAGCGGCGCTGTTGTTTTTCCGATTCCCAGGGCTCCATTCTTCATTCCCGAAAACTACCTCAGGCGGCTTTCTTCGCGCCCATCTCCTCGGCTTTCTTGATTGCCTCGTCGATACCGCCGACCATGTAGAACGCCTGCTCGGGCAGGTGGTCCACGTCGCCGTCGACGATCATCTTGAAACCGCGAATGGTCTCGGCCAACGACACGTACTTGCCCGGCGCGCCGGTGAACACTTCGGCCACGTGGAACGGCTGCGAGAAGAAGCGCTCGCACTTGCGCGCGCGGTAGACCGCCTGCTTGTCTTCCTCGGACAGCTCGTCCATGCCCAGGATCGCGATGATGTCCTTGAGCTCCTTGTAACGCTGTAGGGTACCCTGCACGCGGCGGGCCACGTCGTAGTGTTCGGCGCCGACCACTTGGGGGTCCAGCTGGCGGCTGGTCGAATCGAGCGGGTCCACCGCCGGGTAGATGCCGCGTGAGGCGATGTCACGCGACAGCGTCACGGTGGAATCCAGATGCGCGAAGGTGGTCGCCGGCGACGGATCGGTCAAGTCATCGGCGGGCACGTAGACCGCCTGGATCGAGGTGATCGAGCCGGTCTTGGTCGAGGTGATGCGCTCCTGCAGCACGCCCATTTCCTCGGCCAGGGTCGGCTGGTAGCCCACCGCCGACGGCATGCGGCCCAGCAGTGCGGATACCTCCGTGCCGGCCAGGGTGTAACGGTAGATGTTGTCGACGAAGAACAATACGTCCTTGCCCTTGCCGCTCTCGTCCTTCTCGTCGCGGAAGTACTCGGCCATGGTCAGGCCGGTCAACGCCACGCGCAGGCGGTTGCCCGGCGGCTCGTTCATCTGGCCGTAGACCATGGCCACCTTGGACTCGGGCAGGTTGTCGATCTTCACGACGCCCGCTTCCTGCATCTCGTGATAGAAGTCGTTGCCTTCGCGGGTACGCTCGCCCACACCGGCGAACACCGACAGGCCGGCGTGCTGGGTAGCGATGTTGTTGATCAGCTCGAGCATGTTCACGGTCTTGCCCACGCCGGCGCCACCGAACAGCCCGACCTTGCCGCCCTTGGCGAACGGGCAGACCAGGTCGATCACCTTGATGCCGGTTTCCAGCAGGTCATTCGACGCAGCCTGCTCGGCGTAGCTGGGTGCCTCGCGGTGGATCACCCAGTGATCCTTGGCGTCGATCGGCCCCACTTCGTCGATCGGGTTGCCCAGCACGTCCATGATGCGGCCCAGCGTTTCCTTGCCCACCGGCACCTTGATGCCTTCGCCGGTATTGCGCGCCTGGAGGCCGCGCTTCAGGCCCTCGGTGGTGCCGAGCGCGATCGCGCGCACGATGCCGTCACCGAGCTGCTGCTGCACTTCGAGCGTGATGTCGGTGCCGTCGATCTTGAGTGCGTCGTAAATCTGCGGCACCTGGTCACGCGCGAACTCCACGTCGACGACCGCGCCGATGATCTGAACAACTTTGCCCTGGCTCATGCTGATAGCTCCGGATGAATCTCTTGAGGTTTTGTTGCGGCGCCGCTTCGCGTCGCCATGAATGTTTCAAGAGCAGCGGCGGTCAAACCGCTGCTGCTCCACCTACGATCTCGGAAATCTCCTGGGTGATCGCTGCCTGGCGTGCCTTGTTGTAGGTCAGCGTCAACGTGTCGATCACTTTGTTCGCGTTGTCCGACGCGGACTTCATCGCGACCATGCGGGCGGCGTGCTCGCTGGCGAGATTTTCCAGCGCGGCCTGGTACACCACCGACTCGATGTAACGAGCCAGCACGTGTTCCAGCACGGTCTGCGCATCCGGCTCGTACAGGTAGTCCCAGTCATGCCCGACTTCCAGCTTGACGCCGGCGTAGGCCGACTCGCCGGCTTCCTGATGCGCTTCCAGCTCGGCCGCCACCAGCGGCAGCGGCAGCAGCGCGTCGATAGTCGGCTTCTGCGTCATCGTGTTGACGAAGTCGCTGTAGGCCAGGAACACGCGATCCAGCCCATTGGCCGTGTAGGCGTCCATCATCACCTTGATCACGCCGACCAGCTGCTCGAGCTTGGGCTTCTCGCCCAGATGGCTCACCGTGCCAACCAGGTTGACGCCCTTGATGCGTCGGAAGAATGAGATCGCCTTCTGACCGATCGCCACCACATCAACCTGTACGCCCTGCTTCTGCCACTCGGCAATCGCCGGCAGCAGGCGGCGGAACATGTTGGAATTGAGGCCGCCGCACAGGCCGCGATCGGTCGACACCACGATGTAGCCGACCCGCGCCACCTGCTCGCGCTCGGTCAGGAACGGATGGCTGAAATCGGTGCTGGCCTGTGCCACGTGCGCGATCACCTTGCGCATCAGGCGTGCATACGGGCGCGAAGCCTTCATCAGATCCTGCGCACGACGGATCTTGGCCGCCGAGACCATCTCGAGCGCACGCGTGACCTTGCGCATGTTCTGCGTGCTCTTGATCTTGGTTTTTATTTCGCGTCCGCTGGCCATTTGCTCTCGCTCGCTTTGCTCACTCGTGGGAATAGGGAATGGAAAATGGGGAATGGTTTAAAGCGGAGCGCGTACGATGTTGCTTCTGCGATTCCCGATTCTCAATTCCCGCTTCCCGGCCCCTCAATCACCAACTACCGGTCTTCTTGTACTCGTCCAGCGAGGCCTTGAAGGTGGCTTCGATGTCGTTGTCCCAGCTGCCGGTGGCCACGATCTTCTTCATCAGTTCCTCGTGGTTCTGGTGCATGAAGGCGTGCAGTCCCTTCTCGAACGGCAGCACCTTGTTCACCGCCAGGTCGTCGAGGTAGCCCTTCTCGGCGGCGTACACCGACAGCGCCAGTTCGGCGATCGACAGCGGCGAGTACTGTGGCTGCTTCATCAACTCGGTGACGCGCTGGCCGCGATCGAGCTGGGCGCGCGTGGCTGGGTCCAGGTCCGAAGCAAACTGCGCGAACGCGGCCAGCTCGCGGAACTGCGCCAGCGCCAGCTTCACGCCGCCGGAAAGCTTCTTGACGATCTTGGTCTGCGCGGCACCGCCGACGCGGGATACCGAGATACCGGCGTTCACGGCCGGACGGATGCCGGCGTTGAACAGGTCGGTTTCCAGGAAGATCTGGCCATCGGTAATGGAAATGACGTTCGTCGGCACGAACGCCGAGACGTCGCCGCCCTGGGTCTCGATGATCGGCAAGGCAGTCAGCGAGCCGGTCTGGCCCGTCACTTCGCCGTTGGTGAACTTCTCGACGTAGGCTTCGGACACACGCGAGGCACGCTCGAGCAGGCGGCTGTGGAGATAGAACACGTCGCCCGGATACGCTTCGCGGCCCGGCGGGCGCTTCAGCAGCAAGGAGATCTGGCGGTACGCCACGGCCTGCTTGGACAGATCGTCATAGACAATCAGTGCGTCCTGGCCGCGATCGCGGAAGTACTCGCCCATCGCGCAACCGGAGTACGGCGCCACATACTGCAGCGCGGCCGACTCGGAAGCCGAGGCAACCACCACGATGGTATTGGCCAGCGCGCCGTTCTCTTCGAGCTTGCGCACCACGTTGGCGACCGAGGAACGCTTCTGGCCAATGGCCACGTAGATGCATTTGATGCCGGAATCGCGCTGGGCGATGATCGCGTCGATCGCCAGTGCGGTCTTGCCGGTCTGACGGTCGCCGATGATCAGCTCGCGCTGGCCGCGGCCGACCGGGATCATCGCGTCGACCGACTTGTACCCGGTCTGCAGCGGCTGATCGACCGATTTGCGCCAGATCACGCCCGGCGCGACCTTCTCGACCGGTGCGGTGAGCTTGGCGTTCAGCGGCCCCTTGCCGTCGAGCGGGTTGCCCAGCGCGTCAACCACCCGGCCGAGCAGCTCCGGGCCGATCGGCACTTCGAGGATACGGCCCGTGGTCTTGGCGGTGTCGCCCTCGCGCAGGTGCTGGTAGTCGCCCAGCACCACCGCGCCGACCGAGTCGCGCTCCAGGTTCAGCGCCAGGGCGAACGAGTTGCCCGGCAGCTCGATCATTTCGCCCTGCATCGCATCGGCCAGGCCGTGGATGCGCACGATGCCGTCGGACACGCTGATGATCGTGCCCTCGTTGCGTGCTTCGGCGCCGAGCTTGAACTGCTCGATGCGACTCTTGATCAGTTCGCTGATCTCGGACGGATTCAGTGTGGTGCTGGACATGGTGGTTATCCCAAAATCTGAAGCTTTGTTGAAGAGTCCGGCCATGGATGGCCGGTTTTGCCCTTCGCGAAACGGACTTCGCGTTTAATCAAGTTACGTGGCCACGGAGGAACGCTTTCTGTTCTTCGCGAGGTGAATTCGCATGAAACTAATTCGCCAACGCGCCGGCCAGCTTGGCCAGGCGGGCGCGGGCGGAACCGTCGATCACTTCGCTGCCGGTATCGATCACCGCGCCAGCCAGCAGCGAGGGGTCGACCTGGGCATCCAGTTCGATCTCGCGCTTGAAGCGGCGCCTCAGCGAGGTCTTCAGCTGCTCGGCCTGGGCCGCGTCCAGCGCCATCGCGCTGGTCACCTTGACCAGCAGCTGCGACTCGGAGTCGCGCTTGAAGGTCTCGAACAGCTCGGCCACTTCCGGCAGCAGGCCGAGCCGGCGCTGTTCGGCCATCTCGGTGAGGAAGCGCCCGAACGGCGCGTCCACCGCGATGTCCGCCGGCAGGTGCAGGGCGACCAGTTGCGTCGGTGCCACCCGCGGATCGTTGCCGAGGCCGCCCACGCGCGGATCGGCCGCCACCGCGGAGGCGAAAGCCAGCGCCTGCGACCAGGCTTCCAGCGAACCAGCCGCATGCGCTACCTCAAAAGCGGCGCGAGCGTACGGGCGGGCCAAGGTGACGGATTGAGCCATGGTCAGATCTCAGCCGCGAGCTGGTCGAGCAGCGCCTTGTGCGTGGAGGCGTCGACCTCGCGCTGTACGATCTTGCTGGCACCCTGCAGGGCCAACGCACCGACCTGTTCACGCAACTGGTCGCGCGCACGCTCCGCCATCGAGGCGATGTCGTCCTGCGCCGAAGCCTTCAACCGGTTGATCTCGCCGACTGCTTCGTCACGGGCCTTCTCGATGATCTGGTTGGCCTGCTGCTGCGCCTTGTCGATGATCTCCGAGGCCTGCACGCGAGCCTGCTTGATCTCGGCCGCCACCTTGGAGCCCGCATCCTTCAGCTCGGCATGCGCGCGCTCGGCGGCATTCAGGCCGTCGGCGATCTTGATCTGACGTTCTTCGATGGCCTTGTTGAGATACGGCCAGATGAAGTGCACACAAAACCAGATCAGGATGGCGAAGGCAATCATTTCGCCAATCAAGGTCGCGTTGAATTCCATCGCTGCGTCACCTGTAGATACGGATTATCGGAATAGCGGAAAAACACGCGGGCACGCACGTCGGTGCCCGCATTGGCGCGAGCGCAATCAGCCGGCGGCGTGCTTCAGCACTTCGGCAAGCAGCGGGTTCGCCACGGCGAAGTACATCGCCAACGCCACACCGATCAGGTACGCGGCATCGATCAGACCGGCGAGCAGGAACATGTTCGTCGACAGCATCGGTACCAGTTCCGGCTGGCGCGCCGCGGATTCCAGGAACTTGGAACCCATGACACCAATACCGATACAGGCACCGAGCGCACCGAGACCGATGATCAAGCCGAGGGCAATGGCGGTGAAGGACTGAAGCTGGGCAATGTGAGCGGCTAATTCCACGACGGTCTCCTGAAGAAAGTCAAAGCTGGTAGATGAAAACGGTTGAACAGGTTATTCGAAAAGCGGACGCGGCCGGTCACCCGATCAGTGATGCTGCTGCGCCATCGCGATGTACACGACCGACAGCACCATGAAAATGAATGCCTGGATGGTGATGATCAAGATATGAAAGATGCCCCACGCGGTGTAGCCAATGATACCGGCGCCATACAGCGCCCAGCCGGCCACACCGGCGCCGGCGCTGAACAAACCGGCGATCAACATGAACACCAATTCACCGGCATACATGTTGCCGAACAGTCGCATCGCCAGGCTCACCGGCTTGGACGCGAGTTCGACAATATTCAATGCAAAATTGAACGGGGCCAGGATGACCTTGGCCACTAGGCTGTGGCCCGCGAACGGCGCCGTAAGCAGTTCACGCGTGTAGCCGCCGAGGCCCTTGGCCTTGAGAGCGTAGAAAATCACCAGCAGCAGCACCGTCAGCGACATGGCGAAGGTGAGGTTGAGATCGGCGGTCGGCACCGCGCGGAAATGGCCGATGCCGAATTTCTCGGTGAGGTACGGAAGCAGATCCACCGGCAGCAGATCCATCGCGTTCATCAGCCACACCCAGACAAAAACGGTCAACGCCAGCGGCCCCAGCACGCGACGGTCGCCATGAAACACGTCCTTGACCTGGCCGTCGACGAACTCGAGGATGATCTCGACCAACGCCTGTCCCCTGCCCGGCACGCCGGAGGTGGCCTTGCGCGCCTTCAGCCAGAACCACAGGCAGAACAGCACGCCCAGCGCCAGCGACACGGTGACCGAGTCGATGTGCACCGCCCAGAATCCGTCCGTGCTTGCATGCGGAGTCAGATGCTGCAGGTGGTGCTGGATGTATTCGGTAAGCCCGCCCGACTCGCTCGCCATGTGTCAACCCTTGAATCTGAACGCCAGCAGATGAACCGCGTAAGCAGCCACCAACCCCGTGACAGCGGCCAGTGGCGGCAAGTTGTAGTGAAACAGGATCATGACCAACCCGCCGACGATCACCATCCATTTCAGGAGTATGCCCGTCAGCAGCCGACTCAGCGCCAGGCCTGCGTTACCGATGCCGCTGAACATCCGCGCCGACATCAACGCGGTACCCAGCGCCACCAACACCGCGCCTGCCGCGGCCGATACCGCTTCGCGACGCCCCAGCGCAAGGAAAATGACGACACCCACCAGCAGCGCCACAGCGAGCTGCAGCAGCATGATGCGCAAGGCGACGCGCCGTCCCGAGGCTGGGCTGTTGAACAAGTGACGTCTCCGGGCGGCCCGTACCAGGCGGCATGGTTCCCATCACCTGCCACGATCCAATCCGTCAAAGTATATCAGTCCGCTAATTGCACGGACAAGCCGCAGAGCCGGTCAGTTCCCGCGCCACGACGGTCCAAGCGGCCGTCAGGGAGGCGACTGCGACGATCTGTCGCAAGCACGAACTTTCTTCGACCAGGCATGCAAAACGGGTCGAACATCCTTGTCCGACCCGATCCTGTTGCAACAATCCGCTTGGAAACTCGCGGAATTACTTGGCGGCAGCCTTCCTGGTGGCCGCGGCAACCGGTGCCGACACGGCGTCGTTGGCGGCCTGACGCTGCTCCTGCACCATCGCATTCAGCGACTCGGCAGTCTTCTGGGTGATCGCCAGCACTTCCTGCGACACCGACACGGCGCGCTCGGCGTTCTCGCGGCTCAGGCTGCTGCCCTTCTCCCACAGACCACGCAGGCCGTCGGCGTCGCGGGTCTCCATCGCCTCGGCGACGAAGTCGGCGGCGGTCTTGGTCTGCTCCTCGAACGCCTTGAGCTGCAGCTCGGCGACCTTCTCCAGACCCTTCAGGGCCAGCGAGTGCGCCTTGAAGGCACTGTCGGTGAACTGCTTGGTGAAAGCGAAAATCTGGTTGTTGTATTGGTTGGTCATGGCTGTGTCCTCGTTGAGGATGGGGGTAGTGGCAGTTACTCTAGCAAGGACGTTGTTGCATTGCAACATAGATCTTGTAAACAGACCAGACCAGTTATCAAATATTCAGCCGTCACGCCCACTTACCTCACCGGAACTTCTAACGCAGCGCGTCACAAACTGTCTCGGCTACAGCTGGCTCCGGACGTGCAGGTCTCATGCACCACCACCTGGTCCAGCCCCGGCAGCCGCGGCTCCAGCCGTTGCCAGATCCAGCGCACCAGCATCTCGCTGGTCGGATTCTCCAGCCCCTCGATATCGTTGAGGTAGTGATGGTCGAGCTGCTCATACAGCGGCTGGAAGGCGGACTTCAGGTCGGCAAAATCCATCACCCAGCCAAGCTGCGGGTCGGGCTCGCCGGTCACGTGGATCTCCACGCGGAAGGAGTGGCCATGCAGGCGTGCGCACTTGTGACCGGGCGGCACGTTGGGAAGGCGGTGCGCGGCTTCGAGGGTGAAGGTCTTGAAGATTTTCATGCCTGCATTCTATTAGGGATGTCCTGGACTGTTCAGCACGAAGGGGACGGTACCCACGGATGGGCCGGCTTGCACGCATTACTGGTACCACCGCCTGTCCTGATCTGGCCCTATCCCCGATTCAGGCTTGGACGCACCCTGACAGGTAAAACAGGAGTCCGTCTTGAACGCCAACGAAAATCTGTGGGCCCGTCGCGGGGCCGCCCTGCCACGCGGCCTGGCCACGGCCATGCCGATATTCTGCACACGCGCCGAGAACGCGGAGTTGTGGGACGCCGAGGGGCGACGCTATATCGACTTCGCTGGCGGCATTGGCGTGTTGAACGTGGGCCACCGGCATCCGCGCGTGGTGGCCGCCGTGCGCGAGCAGTTGGACAAGGTCACCCACACCGCGTTCCAGGTGGTCGGCTACGACTCGTATGTATCCCTGGCCGAGCGCCTCAACCAACGGGCACCGATCGACGGGCCAGCCAAAACGCTGTTGCTCTCCACTGGCGCCGAGGCGGTGGAGAACGCGGTGAAGATCGCCCGGGCCGCCACCGGACGCAGCGCGGTCATTGCGTTCAACGGCGGTTTCCACGGGCGCACCTTCATGGGCATGGCACTGACCGGCAAGACCGCGCCGTACAAGCGTGGCTTCGGCCCGATGCCGGCGGGCGTGTTCCATGCGACCTTCCCGGCCACGCATCAGGGCATCACGGTGCAAGACAGCCTGCGTTCGCTGCAGCGGGTGTTCCAGGCCGACGTGGCCGCGAGCGACGTAGCGGCCATCATCGTCGAGCCGGTCCAGGGCGAAGGCGGGTTCAACCCCGCACCCGCCGAATTCCTGCAGGCGCTGCGTGCACTGGCCGACGAACACGGCATCGTACTGATCGCCGATGAGGTGCAGTCCGGTTTCGCCCGGACCGGCAAGCTGTTCGCGATGGAACATGCCGGCGTGCGCCCCGACCTGATCACGATGGCCAAATCCCTGGCCGGTGGCTTCCCGCTTTCCGCCGTGGTCGGTCGCGCCGAACTGATGGACGCGGTCGATCCGGGCGGCCTGGGCGGCACCTACGCCGGTTCTCCGGTGGCCTGCGCGGCGGCGCTGGCGGTGCTGGACGTGATCGACGACGAGCACCTGCTCGAGCGCGCCACGGTGCTCGGCGCGCACGTCACCGCCGCCCTCAACGGCTTCGCCGCGCGTGACCACCTGCGCCCGATCGGCCACATCCGCGGCCTCGGCGCCATGCTCGCGTTCGACTTGCTGGCCGGACGCGGTTCGGAGCGGGTCGACCCGGCGGCAACGATGCAGGTGGTCAAGCGTGCTCAGGCTTCCGGACTGATCGTGCTGTCGTGCGGCGCACAAGGCGAGGCGGTTCGCCTGTTGTTCCCGCTGACCATCCAGGACGCGGTGCTGGATGAGGGGCTGCACCTGCTCGAGCAAGCCCTGCAAGCCTGAGCCGCGCCCGCACGGGAGTCATTGCGGCATGATGGACCAGGCACGTCGCACTGCGGAGTTCGCCAAGCTATGGATGACATCGCCATCGTGCTGGACCCGGGCAGCCAGCTGAGCCTGCAGCAACAGTTGCGGCAGAAGATCATCGATGCGATCCATCGGGGCGTACTCGGTGCCGGGCGCCGGCTGCCGTCATCGCGGCAGCTGGCGCGGCAGCTGGACATCTCGCGCAACACGGTGGCGCTGGCCTACGATGCGCTGGTCGCCGAAGGGCATCTGGTGGCGCGCCAGCGCAGCGGCGTGTTCGTGGCCGCCGAGGCCTCCAGCTCCCGCATCGTCGGACGCCGGCGCCAGCCGGACGCCGAATCGAGGCTGGCGGCCAGCTTGCCGCGGACCTCCGCCAATGGTGGCTTTCGTTGTCCGCACAACTGGCAGCAATATCCCTATCCGTTCATCGACGGACGCATCGACCCGCAACTGTTGCCACTGACTGAATGGCGCGAGGCGGTCCGCCTGGCCTGTTCACGCCGCGACGCGCTGAACTGGTCGACCAGTACGGGCGAACTGGACGATGCCATGCTGCTGGACGAGTTGCGCAGCAAGATCCTGCCCGAGCGCGGCATCGACGCCGCGCCCCACGAGATGCTGGTCACGGTGTCGGCCCGACATGCCTTGCAGATGCTGGCCGAACTGCTGATCAAGCCGGGCATGCCGGTATGGCTGGAAGAGCCGGTGGATGCCGACTTCGTGCAGACGCTGCGCGAGCGCAAGCTCGACGTCGGCCGCTTCGATCCGACCTCGACCGCCGCGCTGCCCGAGGGCGTGGTGATCGTGACCAGTGCGCGCCACGGCATCGAGTCAGGCTCGCGTACCCCGCACGCGCTGCTGAAGGCGATCCGCGACCGGCACGGCATCCTGATCGAGCAGGACACACCGGCGGACGTGTACGAGGCCGTGGGCGCCGCGCCGGCGCTGTGCGCCGCCAGCGCCGGCAGCGCGGTGATCTACGTCGGCAGCCTGTCGCCCACCGTCTCGTGCGGCGTGCCGCCGGCTGTCATGGTGGCGTCGGCGCCGGTGATCGAGCGCCTGCGCCAGCTGCGGCGGATGTCCGGCGCGGTACCGGAATTCATCCAGCAACGGGCCTGGGCGTACTTCATCGCGCTGGGCCACTACGCCGCGTCGCTGCGCCGGGCCCGGCGCATCCTCGGCGAGCGCCGCACCGCGTTGCGCGATGCGCTCAACCACTACCTGCACCAGCAGATCGTGATCGAGACCCTGCCCGGCACCAGCGCGTACTGGGTGCGCTGCAACGAAGATCGCGATGCGGATCTGCTGGCGCGCGAGGCGGCCGGCCTCGGCGTGCTGATCCGACCCGGCCGGTTGCCCGGCGCGCAGAATGCCTTCTGCATGGGCGTGACCGGGATCAGCGAGGAGCACATCCGCACGGGCGTGCGCAACCTTGCACGGCTGATCCGTGGCGACCTCAGCCGTGGCCACCGCAAGCTCGCCGACGATGCCACCGCGCCGCTGACCGGCGCTGCGCTGCGTCGCGCCATGGCCGGCAAGACGCTGTTGTACAGCACCGTCTATGGCGAACCCTGCACGATTGAAATGCGCCGCAACGGCGAGCTGGTCGGCGTGGCCGGCCATGCCCGCGACGATCGCGACCAGGGCCGGTGGTGGATCGAGGGCGACCGCTGGTTCCGCCAGTGGCGCAACTGGGCCTACGGTGAGACCTACAGCTACGCCGTGGTGATCGAGGGCGATCAGATCCGCTGGTACGACGAGGACGGACTGTTCGCCGACCGTGCCGTCCTGATGCGATCCAGTCCACGTCGCACCTGACCGACCGACTGCAACTGGCTCTACGGGCATCTTGCAACTGGCCCTAAGGCCAGCCTCGCGCAGCGGCTAGTGTCGAGTCATGCCAGCACAAACCGAGGCCGACGTGACCGACAGCAAGAGAGACGTAGCTCCCGAGGCAGGATCGAGGGGGTTCGGCGTCGCCGCCCTGCAACTGATGCTGGAACCCGGCGACAACCTGGCGCGCATTGCCGACGAGGTCGCCGCCATCCGTCGGCGGCTGCCATGGGTACGCATGGTGGTACTCGGGGAGCTGGGTATCTTCGGCCCCGATCCGGCGCTGGCGCAGCCGCTGCCCGGCCCGGCCGAGCAGTTCCTGTGCGAGGTGGCCCGCAAGAACCGGCTGTGGCTGATTCCCGGCTCACTGTTCGAGCAGCGCGACGGCGCCGTTTTCAACACCACTCCGGTGATCGACCCGGACGGCAAGGTGATCGCCCGCTACCGCAAGATGTTTCCGTTCTTCCCATACGAGGCGGGGGTGACGCCGGGCAGCGAGTTCGTGGTCTTCGACGTGCCCGGTGCCGGTCGCTTCGGCGTGTCGATCTGCTACGACATGTGGTTCGCCGAAACCACCCGCTCGCTGTGCAGCCTGGGTGCGGAGGTGATCCTGCACCCGACCATGACCTACACCATCGACCGCGACGTGGAACTGGCGATCAGCCGTGCCAGCGCCGCGACCAACCAGTGCTACTTCGTCGACGTCAACGTCGCTGGCCGGCTCGGCGTCGGGCGCTCGGTGATCTGCGGACCGGGCGGGGGCGTAATCCACCAGGCCGGCAGCGGGCGCGAACTGATGGCGTTTGAAGTCGACTTCGCCCACGTCCGCCGGGTGCGCGAGCGCGGCTGGCACAACATCGGCCAGACACTGAAGAGCTTTCGTGACAGCAAGGTGGTGTTCCCGGCCTACGGCTCCGGAGCAGCCCATTCCACAACGTTGTCGGAGCTGGGTCCGCTTGCGTTGCCACGCGCCGACTGAACAGGTGAGATATCTCGGGGAGGAGATTCCATGAAGCAGATACGAAAGACCGCAACACAGGTTGTCCAACCGTGGCCACGGCGCCTGCTGCCACATTGCATCGTCTTGGGCCTGCTGTCGGCGACACCGGCGTTGGCACAGGACGCGCCGGCGCCGACTGCAGAATCCACGCAGGACACATCGAAACAGCAAGCCACCGAACTGGAGACCGTCACCGTCACCGCCCAGGGACGCGAGCAGGACATCCTCACGGTGCCCTACAACATCAGCGCCGTTTCCGGACAGACGATCGAGGACAACCACATCCTGGATGTCGCCGAACTGATGCGCCGCGTGCCCGGCGTGGGCGTGGTCGATCGCGGTCCGCGCAATTCCAGCGTGGTCAGCGGCATCCGCATCCGCGGCCTCAATGTCGACAGCTCGGCGCTGGGCGATTATGCGGTCTCGGCGACATCGACGGTCTCCAGCTATGTCGACGGCACGCCGCTGCTGGCCAACTTCCTGCTGACCGACATCGAACGGGTCGAAGTGCTACGCGGACCGCAAGGTACGCTGTACGGCTCCGGCTCGCTCGGTGGCTCGGTGCGTTACATCCTGCGCAAGCCGGAACTGGACAACTTCGGCGGCTCGCTGAGCCTGAGCGGGTCCAGCGTGAAAGGTTCCGACGGCATCGGCGGCTCCGGCACGCTGACCTTGAACCTGCCGCTGGCGGACTCGCTGGCGCTGCGCTTCACCGGCACCCACAACGATTACCCGGGCGTCACCGATTATGTGAACCTGTACCAGCTGGACTCCAGCGGCCTTCCGGCCGCACCGGACGGCGTACTGGCACCGACGGCAGCCTATCGGGACAAGAAGGACGCCGATACCGTCGAGCAGGACTACGTACGCCTGTCCATGTTGTGGAAGCCGAATGACACCTTCAACGCGCAGCTCAGCTACATGGCGCAGGCCGATCGATTCGGCGGGCGCCGCGGCACCACGCTGGGCACCGACGGGTACGGCCGCGCTTACAAGGAGTCCGAAATCGGCTCCATCCAGCTCGAGCCGGCCAAGCGGCATGTGCACCTGACCAGCCTGGAGGCCAATGTCGAGCTCGGCTTCGCCACGCTGACCTCAAGCACCTCGTACTACAACCACCGCGGCGACATCACCAGCGAGAACACCGGTTTCTATGCGCAGAACAACTGGTACTCGCTGTACTACTACAACTACCCGCGGCCGATGTCGTCGGCCGTGCGCGACTATGGCGACCGTGCCTTCATCCAGGAGCTCCGGCTGACCTCGAAACCCGGCGACAAATTCGACTACGTGGTCGGCGCGTACCTGCAGAACCAGTTCACCTCGAGCAGTCAGGACAGCTATCTGCGCGGCTTCAAGCGCTGGTGGGATGAAGCATTCCCCGGCTTCGAAAGCTCGGTGCCCGGCGATCGCGATTTCATGTACCGCCAGAAGGAGCACTACGTCGACGTGGCCCTGTATGGCGAGTTGACCTGGCACATCACCGACACATTGCAGTTGACCGGCGGCGTGCGCACCTTCGAGGACGAGTTCACCGCCAACGTGGCGCAGACCACCGGCGTGTGGGCCGGCAGCGGCAGTTCGGTATCGGACAACGTGCAGCGCAACAACCGCACGCTGCTCAAGGGCAACATGGCCTGGTGGTTCAGCGGCAACGACCAGCTCTACGCGACCGTCTCGGAAGGTTACCGACGGGGTGGCGCCAACGGCACGCCGGTCAGCGGCAACTTCGCCGAGAGTCCGGCCTGGCTCACCTACAGCCCCGATACCGTGGTCAACTACGAGCTCGGCGTGAAGGGTGGATTCGAGGCCTTCAATTACAACGTCGACGTGTTCTACGTCGACTGGAAGGATCCTCAGCTCAACACCTCGACCACCTGGTGGGGCTTCTTCGCGGTGCAGAACATGGGCAAGGCCAAGACCAAGGGAGTCGAAGTCGAACTGAGCGGACGGCTCGGCAACCGCTTCCACTACGGACTGGGTTATACCTACACCGACGCCTACCTGGCCCGCGATGCCTATTCGCCGGACGGCGTGTATCTGATCAACGTGTCGGGCACGACCCTGCCCGGCGTGTCCAAGCACCAGGCCAATGCGTCCGGCAGCTATTCGATGCCGCTGGGCAGCGGGCAACTGACGTTGCGTGGCGACGCCTCGTACCAATCGTCGGCACAGAACTCGATCAGCGCCAATCCGCGGTACGCATACAACATGCCCGGATTCACGATGTGGAATGTGGCGGCCAGTTATGACCTGCGCGACTGGACGGCAACGCTGTGGATAAAGAACCTGACCAACCAGGAGGGCATCACCGGGGTCTACACCACCGACTATATGGGCACGGCGCCAGCGGAGAACTACTACGGCAACGCTTCGAAGGCGCTGACGGCACTGCCGCGCACGGTTGGTTTGACCCTCAACTACCGCTTCTGACGTGAGCTTGATGGCGCACCCTTCGACCCAGCCGCCACCCTCTGCCACCGCGCTGCTGGAACAGGCCGCGCGGTGGTTCGAGCAGGGCCGGGCGAAGGATGGCGAGGGGCTGCTGGCCGATCATCTGCGCCAGCACCCGAACCACGTCGAGGCACATCTGATGCTGGCACGCGCACGACTGGGCCAGCAGGACACCGACGGCGCCGCGCACGCCGTCGATGCCGCACTGCACGCGCAGCCCGGTCACGCCGGGGCGAGGCTGCTGGGCGCGGAGATCGCCTTGCTGCGCGGCAAGCCGCTGGACGCACGCGCACGGCTGGATGAGCTGGCCGCCGACCAACGCCGCTCGGCACAACTGGCCCACGACATCGCCCAGCTGTACATGCAGCTGGATCTGGCGACGGAAGCCGAACCGCACTTCGCACGCGCCCGGGCGCTGGAGCCGAACAACACCGGGTACCAGTACAACCATGCCACCGCCCTGATTGCACTGGGGCGGCTGGACGAGGCCGAGCGCGCGCTCGACGCAGTGATCGCGCGCGAGCCGCGGGATCACGACGCCTGGTACAACCGCTCCACGCTGCGCCGGCAAACCCGCGATAACAATCACGTCGAGGCGATCGAGCGTCGACTGCGCCAGTCCGGCGTGCCGCCCGCCGCCACGGTCGCCTGGGGCTATGCGCTGGCCAAGGAGCGCGAAGACCTGGGCGACTACGCCGCCGCATTCGACGCGCTGAAGAAGGCCGCCGACACGCGGCGCGGCATGCTGGCCTACCGCGTCGAGGACGATGTCGACACCATGCGCGACATCACCACGCATTTCAGCACCGCGTTCCTGCAAGAGAAACAGCCCGGCTGCGACGATGCGCGACCGCTGTTCGTGGTGGGTCTGCCACGCAGCGGGACCACCCTGGTCGAGCGCATCCTAGCCTCGCACAGTCGCATCGGCAGCCGCGGCGAAAGCAGCGACCTGGCTATGGCGCTGACCCGCCAGGCAGGCCGCTGTGCAAGCCGCGCGGAACTATTGCAGCGCTCCACCGGGCTGGACTTCCGCGCACTCGGCGCAGCCTACGTCGCCGGCATTGCCGGGCATGCGGGCGAACGCGTGGTCGACAAGACGCCAACCAATTTTCTCTACCTCGGCCTGATCGCCAAGGCGCTGCCGCAAGCGCGCATCGTCCACGTGCGACGCCATCCGCTCGACGTCTGCCTTGCGATGTACAAGACGCTGTTCCGCATGGCCTACCCGTTTTCCTACGACCTGCACGACCTGGCCCGCTACTGGCTCGCCTTCGACCGGCTGATGGCGCACTGGCGCGGCAGCCTGCCCGCGCCGCAGTTGCTGGAGGTCGATTACGAGCAACTCGTGGCCGATCCGGAGAGCACCGCACGTCGCCTGATCGAACACGCCGGCCTGGCCTGGGAGCCTGGCTGCCTGGAGTTCCACGCCAACCCGCAGCCCTCGCTGACCGCCAGCGCCGCGCAGGTGCGCCAGCCGATCTACCACTCGTCCGTGGGGGCCTGGCGCCGCTACGAAAAACAACTGGCACCGCTGATCGCCTCCTTGCGCGACGCCGGCGTGGACACCGAACCGGGAACGACCGCATGAATGCCTCTGCCGACAGCTATCCCGCCGCCGCACCGCTGGAGCCGGCCCGCGAAAGCCTGTGGTTCTACCTGCTGCTGGCGCTGCTCGCCACCGCCGGCTTCTTCTACGTCAACATCGCCGCGGCCATGGTCGACGGCATGATCGGCAGCCTCGGCTTCAGCAATGCCCAGGCCGGCACGGTGATGTCGGCCAATATCTACGGCACCAGCGTGGGTGGCCTGGCCGCGGTGTTCATGGTGCGCCACCTGCGCTGGCGACCCACCCTGGTCACGCTGTTCGGCACCTTGCTGGTACTCGACGGCATATCCATGTTCGTGCATTCGTATCCGCTGATGCTGGGCGTGCGCGCGATCGACGGCGTGGTGGGTGGCGCCTCGGTCGGCGTGGCCCTGTCGCTGCTGGGACGCACGCACAATCCCGACCGCGCGTTCGGCATGCTGCTGGCCTTCCAGTTCGGCTGCGGCGGCCTGGCCATGCTGTGGCTGCCGGGCCTGGTGGACGAACATGGCGCGCGGGTGTTGTTCATCACGCTGGCGGCGATGACCCTGCTGGCGCTGCTGGTGACCAGCCGCTTGCGCGTGCCGGAACCACCGCCGGCCCGCGTGATGTCCGTTACCCGCACGCCCGGCACCAGCCACTGGTGGCTGGTGGCCATCGTGCTGCTGGCGCTGTTCCTGTTTCAGGCCGGCAACATGGCGTTGTTTGCCTTCATCATCCCGCTTGGCCAGAGCTTCGGCCTGGGCCTGGAGTTCATCAGCCGCACGCTGGCATGGGCCACCTGGATCGGCATCCTGGGTGCGGTGCTGGTGATGGTGATGGGAACAAAAAAGGGCCGGGTGCGACCGCTGCTGGCGGCGATGACCCTGACCGTGGTCGGCGTGGCGGTGCTGACGTGGAGCCACCTGCCGCTGCTGTTCTTCCTGGCCAACGCGGGCACGGCGATCACCTGGGCCTTCGTGGTGCCGCTGCTGTTCGGCATGATTTCCGTGCTGGATCCCTCCGGACGGCTGACCACGCTGGCCGGCTTCATGTCCGGACTGGGCCTGGCCTCCGGTCCGATGCTGGCCGGACTGGTCGCACACACCGGCAACTACGTGCTGCTGATCGGCGTGGCGGTGTCTCTGTTGGTCCTGTCCAGCATCGCCACGCTGTCGTCCGCGCAACGCGTGGATACCCTGGACCGTCGTCGCCTGGAGGAGGAAAACCCGGCATGAACACATCGACTTCTTCGCCTGGCGCGCTGGCGGCGCGACTGGCCGACCCGCAACTGCTGCGCATGCAAAACCTGATCGACGGCCATTGGTGTGACGCCGACGGCGGCGGCGTGGCCGAAGTGCGCAACCCGGCCAGCGGCGCCTTGCTGGGCACGGTGCCGGACATGGGCACGGCCGAGACCCGGCGCGCCATCGACGCCGCCGCCGCCGCGCTGCCGGCATGGTCGCGGCGCACCGCCGGCGATCGCGCGCGCCTGTTGCGCGCGCTACACCCGCAGATGTTGGAACACCAGGACGACCTGGCCGTGCGGATGACCGCCGAACAGGGCAAGCCGCTGGCCGAGGCGAAGGGCGAGATCGCCTATTCCGCCGCCTTCCTGGAGTGGTTCGCCGAGGAGGGCAAGCGCATGTATGGCGACGTCATGCCCGGGCACCAGAGCGACAAGCGCATCGTGGTATTGCGCCAGCCAATCGGCGTGGTGGCGGCGATCACGCCGTGGAACTTCCCCTCGGCCATGCTCGGGCGCAAGCTCGGTCCGGCGCTGGCCGCCGGCTGCACCATCGTGTGCAAGCCCGCGCTGCAGACGCCGTATTCGGCGCTGGCAATCGCGGAGCTGGCCCAGCGCGTGGGCATCCCGCCGGGCGTGATCAACATCGTCACCGGCACCGACGCGGCCGCGATCGGCCTGGAGATGACGTCCAACCGCAAGGTGCGCAAGCTCAGCTTCACCGGCTCCACCGCGGTGGGCAAACGCCTGATGGCGCAGTGCGCCGATGGCGTGAAGCGGGTATCGCTGGAACTGGGCGGCAATGCGCCGTTCATCGTCTTCGCCGACGCCGACCTGGACGCCGCGGTGGCCGGCGCGCTGGCCAGCAAGTACCGCAACACCGGACAAACCTGCGTCTGCGCCAACCGCTTCCTGGTGCACGCCGAGGTGTATGACCGTTTTGCGCAGATGCTGGTGGCCGCGGTAGACAAGCTGCGCATCGGCGACGGCCTGCAGCAGCCGACCGAACAGGGCCCGTTGATCGACGACAAGGCGCTGGCCAAGGTCGAGGCGCATGTCGAGGACGCCATCGGCAAGGGCGCACGCGTGCTTCGCGGCGGACATCGTCATGCGCTGGGCGGCACCTTCTACGAACCGACCATACTGCTCGACGCCACCGCGGACATGCGCATCGCGCAAGAGGAAACCTTCGGCCCGGTAGCGGCGCTGTTCCGCTTCGACAGCGACGAACAAGCCATCGCCATGGCCAACGACACCGACAGCGGCCTGGCCGCGTATTTCTACACGCGCGACCTGGCCCGTTGCTGGCGCATCTCCGAGGCGCTGGAATACGGCATCGTCGGCGTGAATACCGGCATCATCTCCACCGAAGTGGCACCGTTCGGCGGGGTCAAGGAATCCGGCATCGGTCGCGAAGGCTCGAAGTACGGCCTGGATGACTACACCGAGATCAAGTACACCTGCATCGGAGGCATCTGATCGTGCGTGCGAGCGTGCGCGTGGTACTCACCTTCACGTTGATCTGCTTGCTGGCCGCGCCGGCGTGGGCCGATGCCGCGGCCAGGCCGGCCACGCCACGCACGGCGTTGACCTGGCAGACACTGGAATCGGGCAAGTATCGGCGGCCGGTCGATCTGTCTGCCTATGCACCCCCGGCGCACGCACTGGCGCCGACCCAGGTATTCGAGGGCCGGCTGAAACTGTCCGGCCAGCCAGGCACGCGCACCCTGGTCGCCCGCAGCGACTATCTCGGCGCCAGCCAGATCAGCGCCAGCCGCAGCTTCCCCACGGACTTCGACTACGCCTTCGTGCAGGAGGGCGACACCCTGCTGCCGGTGCGCCGGGGCTCGATCGTCACCAGCCATCCATACTGGAACTTCGTGCTCGAGCCCGGCCGGGTCTGGAACGAACCGGGCGACCATGGCTTCAGTCGAGCCGCGCTGCCGTTCGCGCTGCTGCAGAAGGACATGAACTGCACCCACAACGGCGTGCTGAGTTTCGTGTTCCGCAGCGACGGCGAGATCTCCCGCGTCGCATTGCAGGTCAGCAGCGAAACCTGCAACTACCTGCAACTGGACATGTGGGGCCTGCTGCAGGCCACCTACGTGCCTGCGACAGTAGCCGGGCGCGATGCGCTGCTCGCCGCCCATCGGGAGCATCTGGCCGCACGCCTGCCGGTGCGCCCGATCGCGCAGCTGGCGACGGACTACCCCGGCATGAACCCGGCCGCGCTGGAACTTGGCGATGCACGCGCACGTACCGCCTACGGCTTCGTCGACAACGGCATCCACTATGTCTCCGGTTGCCCGACCCGGCACGGCGAATATCCGTTCTGCGAAGTGCTGGACATCCCCTCGTATTCGATCGCCAAGACCCTCGTGGCCGCACTGGCGGCCATGCGCATGGAGCAGCTGTATCCGGGCACCATGCAGCAGAAGGTCGCCCAGCATGCGCCGGACCCCGCATGCCGCGGCACCGACTGGGCCGACGTGAATTTCGGCCACCTGCTCGACATGAGTACGGGGCACTATGACTCGGCCAGCTACACGGCCGACGAAGACGCCGTCAAGATACAGAAGTTCTTCTACGCTCCGGGCGCCGCAGGCAAGGCGCACTTCAGCTGCGCCGCCTACCCGCACAAGGCCGACCCGGGCACGCGCTGGGTGTACCACAGCTCCGATACCTACCTGCTCGGCATGGTGCTCAACGACTACCTGCGCGCGCAGCCCGGACGCGCCGGCCAGGACATCTTTCGCGACGTGCTGGTCAAGGACATCTACGCACCGCTGGCCCTGAGCGCGACCGCGCAATCCACCCTGCGCACCGACGATCCGGCCGCGCAACCGCTGTTCGGCTACGGCCTGACCCTGCACCGCGACGACTTCGCCCGCCTGGCCACGTTCATCGGCAACAAGCGTGGCGAAATCGCCGGCCGGCAGCTGCTCGATCCGGACATGCTGCGGGCAGCGACACAGCAGGATGCACAGGCACGCGGCCTGCCGGTCGCCTCGCTGCCGCACTTTCGTTACCAGCACGGATTCTGGGCGCGCGACGTGCAACCGTTGCTGGGCTGCGCGCACCCCACCTGGGTATCCTTCATGTCCGGCTACGGCGGCCTGTCCGTCGTGCTGTTCCCCAACGGCAGCGTCTATTACAACGTGGCCGACGATGGCAAGCTGGCATCATTCGACTGGGGCAAGGTCACCGCCGAGGCGCGCAAGTTGGGCGACTTCTGCCAGTAAAGGAGGCCGCGCCGTTGCGCCATCGTGGCCGATCGACTTCGCGGAGCCGCCAGCATGCACGCACTCGGCAACATCAAGGTATTGGACCTCACCCGCGTTCTGGCCGGCCCATTCTGCACGCAGATCTTCGCCGACCTCGGTGCCGAGGTATGGAAGGTGGAGTCACCGCAAGGCGACGACACGCGGCACTGGGGCCCGCCCTTCCGTGAGGGCGAAAGCGCCTATTACCTATCCGCCAACCGCGGCAAGCGCAGCCTCGCCATCAACCTGAAAGATCCACGCGGCGCGGCGCTGCTACGCGAACTGGCGCTCAAGGCCGACGTGCTGGTGGAGAACTTCAAGCGCGGCGACCTCAAGCGCTACGGCCTGGATCACGAAAGCCTGTGCGCCGCCAACCCGCGGCTGGTCTATGCCTCCATCACCGGCTTCGGCCAGCACGGCCCGCGTGCCGACGAGCCCGGCTACGACGTGGTGGCGGAAGCGCTCACCGGCATCATGAGCGTCACCGGCGAAGCGGACGGCCCGCCCAACAAGGTCGGCGTGGCGTGGATCGACGTGCTGACCGGCATGATGACCGCCGTGGGCGTACTCGCCGCGCTCAACGACCGCCACGACAGCGGCCTGGGCCAATACCTCGACCTGAGCCCGTTCGACGTCGGCCTGATGGCGATGGTCAACCAGGCCCAGCGCTACCTGATGACCGGCGTGCCGCCGCAGCGCATGGGCAACGCCCACCCGCAGATCGTGCCCTACCAGGCGTTCGAAGCCAGCGACGGCTGGTTCATGCTGGCCGTCGGCAACGATCGCCAGTACCAGGCACTGACCGAAGCCATCGACCACCCGCCACTGTGGGCCGACCCACGCCTGCGCACCAACGCTGGCCGCGTCGAGGCCCGCGGCGAAGTGGTCGGCCGCCTGGCCGACATCTTCCGCCACCACACCCGCGAACACTGGCAGCAAACCCTGCAACCGCACGGCGTGCCCATCGCGCCCGTGCTGGACATGCACGAAGCCCTCGCCCAACCCCACGCCAGCGCACGAAACAGCGTCTGGCACCTGCAACACCCCACCCTCGGCGACGTCCCCCTGATCGCCAACGCCCTGCAACACATGGGCCGCACCCCCGCCCGCCCGACCACGGCACCACCACTACTCGGCGAGCACACCATCGCCACGCTTGCCGAGCAGTTGGGGATGGATCGGGCAAGCCTTGTGGCGCTGGTGGTGGATGGTGTGCTGGTGGATGGTGTGGCGGCTTGAGCAGTTGCCGGGATCCAATCGGTCGGAAGGCGATGCGCAGCTTCCCGTGTCAAGACATTGAAGGCATCGATCGAGAAACCGCGCTGTCGGCGCGGACTGCCTCCCTTGTCCGTGCTGTGCCCGGAATAAGCAAAGGTGGAAGGCGATTGGCGCGGGATTCGAACGCACCGTGGCAGCACTCGAGACTCCAGCCACACATGTCGTCCGCACCGTGATCCGCGCTGCACGCCACCTTGGCTCCCAGAAGTAAGGACCATTTTGGGGCGGAAGGGACGACACATCTGAAACAGATATCAAGCCTGAGCGTGCGCCGCTCCCATGTCGTGGCAACGGCAACAAGGTGAGCAGGCCAGCTTCAATAGCTCCAATGTTCGTTGCGAACCGGCAGACGATTCAGCTTGTCGCGGCAATCCTGCCAGTGCGGCATCAACTTGGTCATCGACGTAACGAAGCGATCGTTGTGGGTGGGCTCGCGCAGGTGCAGGAGTTCGTGGACGAAGATGTATTCGAGACATTCGGGAGGTTTTTTGGCCAGCTCGGTATTCAGCCGAATATTCCCGGTCACCGGATTGCAGCTGCCCCATTTCGTCTTCATGTGCTGCACGTAGCATCGCTCCGCATGCACCCCGACGATCGGCTGCCACTTGGCCAGAAGCGCCGGCAGCGCTCGTTTCAGATCGTCGCTGTTCTTCAACTCGATTACCGCCACAGCGAGTCCGTTGACGTACAGCACCAGGTCGGGCCGACGTTCGAAACCGCCCTTGAGCGTGACTTCCTCCGCGACCGCAAAATGGTTCGCTTCCGGCTCGGCCCAGTCAATCAGATGCACCGTTTGGTGATTCTGCCCAGCCTCGGTCTTTACCAGCACGCCATAGCGCAGCAGTTGGCACACCGCTCGATTGTTTTCGTACAGCGTGCGCGTCGGGTTGTCGGCCTCGGTGTGCAGCTTGTGCAGCACGATGCCGATCTGCACCTGCGAACAGCCACGCCGGGTCAGCCAGTCGGTCAGCAAACCATCCTCGACCTGGCGATTATTGTTGCGATCGTGCCAGTCGCCGAGGTAGTCGTACTTCAGTTCGTCCTGAAACAGTGTAATCACCCGCTGCTGCGTTACCCGCTCGGGCGGGGCGATCGTACTCATCAGGTCATCCTTGGTCATGTGGCGGCATCGGCCGGTTCGTCATCAGTGAACAGCTGTACGTAGGCTTCGTAGCGGAACCGGCGGTGGCGGGCATGGCCGGTGATTTCCCGCAGTACGCCCAGCCGCTCCAGCCGCGCCACGATCTGATTGGCGCCGGCGTAAGTAGTGCCGAGCAGCGTCTGCACTTCCGTTACCGAAACAATCGGCCGCTGATACAGCGATTCCAGCACGCGATGGCCGTTGCCGGCGGCGCGACCCAGTTCCGCTGTGATCCGGCCGCGATGCTCTTCGCGCAACACCAGGATGCGACGCGCCGTTTCCGTGGCCTGTTGGCTGGTTTCATCGATGCCACGCAGGAAAAAAGCCAGCCAGCCCTCCCAGTCACCACGGTCGCGGATCGCCTGCAGGTGCTCGTAGTACTGCTGACGATGACGTTTGAAGAAGTGCGACAGGTACAGCACGGGTTTATGCAGCACCGCGCTTTCGCAAAGCAGAAAGGTGATCAGCAACCGGCCCACGCGGCCGTTGCCATCGAGGAACGGGTGGATGGTTTCGAACTGGGCGTGGGCCAGACCGATCTTGATCAGCAGCGGCAGCGAGTCCGGCTGGTGCAGAAACTTTTCCAGCGCGCCCAACAGCTCACCGAGCAAATGGGGTGGCGGCGGCACAAAGCTTGCCTCGGCCAGCGTGCAGCCACTGGCGCCGATCCAGTTCTGGGTTTCACGCAGCTCGCCCGGGGTCAGCCGGCTGCCGCGCACACCTTGCAGCAGTCGCTCGTGGATTTCGCGGATCAAGCGTACCGATACCGGGAGTTGCTCCAGCCGGGCCAGACCATAATTCATCGCACCGACGTAGTTCACCACCTCGTCCACGTCGCGCGGACGATCAGCCGCCAGCACCTGTGCCTCGGCTGCCAACACATCCTGCAGCGAGCTTTGGGTACCCTCGATCTGGCTGGAAAGCACCGCCTCCTTGCGCACATACATCAGCACGAACAGGTCGGGGTTGGGTAGCGTCTGCACGGAACCGTCCAGCCGACCCAACGCGCGGTCGGCACGCGACAACAACACCTGCAACTCACCGTCCAGTCGCAGCGGCGGCTGCGGTGGCAAAGGCGCCGGTACAAACGCCCGATAGCCGGTGGCTTGGCGCTGATAGCGACCAGCACGGCCGTCGGCAGCGTCTGCGGGTGAACGATCCACAAGCCTTCCCCGTATGTTGTACGGCGCGTTTCGCATGGCGTATCTACCGGCCCATACTAAACACAGTGTTTAGTACAGACAAGCCTTGGCCGTGTACTAAACGCAGCGGCCACTTCAACCGGTGCTATCGGCAGCGGATTGAGACGTCTCGTGTCTCGTTCATACGATACATTCATGCTCAAGACCTTCGCTGACCGGGACACGGAAGCTCTGTTTGGTGGAACGAGAGTTCGCCGTTTCGTGAACATCGAAAGCCCGGCTCGCTGCAAGCTGGAGTATCTGGATGCGGCTGCCGTGCTGGAAGATCTGCGACTGCCGCCGGGTAATCGCCTGGAAGCGCCAAGGGCAACCGCGCCGGGTAGCACAGCATTCGCGTCAACGATCAGTACCGTGTGTGCTTCCGCTGGCAAGATGGCGACGCCTACGATGTGGAAATCTGTGACTACCATTGACGGTTGAGACAACCAAGACCATGGCCACCAAGCTGCTACCACCGATCCACCCTGGCGAGATCCTGCGCGAGGAGTTCATGCTGCCGCTGGAGCTGTCCAGCCATGCACTCGCCCGCGCGCTCGGGGTGACGCCGGCGCGGGTGAACGATATCGCCAACGAGAAGCGCGGCATCACCGCCGATACCGCCCTGCGCCTGGGTCGTTACCTTGGCACCACGGCGGATGTATGGATCAATCTGCAGAAGCGCTATGAGCTGGAAACGGCGCGACGCGAACTGGGCAGCAAGTTGGACCGGATTCAGCCGCGCGCGGCCTAACGATGACCCCGGGGTCCGACGCTACGCAATGGGGAAAACTGGCAATTGATTATCCGCACACGGCTCACAAGCGCCGCAATCTTCGCCGGCGTCGGAACGATCGCTCACGCCAGCGCATCCTCCACCACCACTTCGCCACGCACGTACTGCTGAAACTCGCTCACGTCGGTGAAGCAGCGAAACCCCGCCTGGCTGGCAATGGCAATGGTTCCCGCGCTCTCATTGAGCAACACGGCCACCGGCTGGCTCAACTTCTCCTGCAGGCCGCTGGGCCAGGCCAGGTCGAACACCGCCCTTTGCTCACCCGTGTCGGCATCGGAGAAATCGAACGCCAGTTCGCCGCGTGGCAAGCCTTGCTGCTCGACCCAGTCGTTCAGTTCTTCCAGTTGCTGCTCTTCTTCCTCGTCGACAATGCCGCCGCTCACTGTTGGAGCCACCGGTGCCGCGACGCTACGACCCGCCATCCAGCGCGTATCGCCATGCAGCAAGCCGGCCATGCACTGGTTGACCGCATCCGCCAGCAGCGCCTTGCGGGCATCGAGGAAGGCCAGGTAGTTCTCGATCTTCCACAGCAGCGGGTCCATCGGAATCCACTGCGAGGCCAACGCGCCGGGATGCGCCTGCTCAATCTCGGGGAAGTAGTCCTCCGGCAAGCGGTCGCTGATATTGAGGTTGGTGTCCTTGGTCAGGAAGCAGAAGTTGCCCAGCGCGTTGACCTCGGCGCGCATGAACTTCCGCTTGTACAGCTGCGCCTTGGGGAAGATGTGGTGCACTTCCAGCTTGCTCATCTTGCCCAGCAGGCTGGACTTCAATGGCAAGCCGGTGCCCCAATCGCGCGCTTCGCTCATCCGCGTCAGCAGGTACAGCACCGGATAAAAGCGCGCGCCGAGGCTGGAGCCGGTGAAGTTGCCCGCCTCCACGCTGAGCCCGCCATGCCACAGGCGCAACTGTTCCAGCAACTTGTCCAGACCACCGTCCGGACCTTCCAGCGCGGCCAGATCCTGATCGATGAATGATTCGGTGGAGCCGGAAAAACGGCCCCACATGCCCGCCTGGGCAAACCAGAACAGCAGCTTGTCGCGTTCCTTCTCGTCCATCGTGCCTTGGTGCTGGTCCATGTAGCGCACCATCACCGGCACGCCGAAGCGGCCGAAGAACACGCGATCGTGATCCAGTCCCAGCCGCCCGCCAATCATGTTGAGGCTGGTGTCGATGTATTTGACCGCGCGCTTGAGGCCGTTCTGCACTTCCTCGGCGCTCTTGTCATCCAGAAACTGGAACTTGGCTTCGCCAGTCAGCACCGTGTTCACCGAGCGCAGCAGCCAATCCAGATTGAAGTGGTAATCCGCGCTGCCCCACTCGGCCAGCTTGGTCTTCATGATGGCGCGCGCTTCGGGCCAGTCCGCACAGATCTTCGCCAGCGCCAGATCACCCTTGGACAACTTGGTACCGCCGCTGTTGACGCGGTTGAAAATGTCGACCACCACATCCAGCGTCTTGTCCTTGCCGGTCACTTCCTCCACGTGCAGATCAATGTCCGCCGCGCCGAGCAAGCGGCTGAGCCGCGCCACGTACTCGCCCACTTTCGGCGCCAGCTCTGGCTGGGCGCTCAGGCGTGTCACGAACTCGCCCAACCCGGCGTTGCCTTTCTTCATCAATTCGGTGACATCCACCCACAGCGGGTCATCGTGCATCTTCACCGGCTGGTAGAACGCAAACACCTCGTCATCCAGATGAAAGCGCAGCCCGGAGAATACCTTGGTGTTGCCATCGAAAAACTTTGGCGGGTGGCCGCGCATCACGCCATACAGCGAGGTCATCCGCTGCTGACCATCCAGCAACAACTTCACCACCCCCGGCGCCAGCGTGCCATCACCGCGATGCGCCGCCGTGCTGGATTCGGTCACCCATACCAGCAGGCCACCTACCGGATGGCGGCGATACAGCGAATCGAACAGGCCGCGCACCTGGTCGCGATTCCACACGTAGCCGCGCTGAAACTCCGGTAGCGCCATGTGGCCGCTGTCGATATGGTCGAGGATGGTGGAGACTTTCATATCAAGCGAATCCTTCCGGTAAGCAGCTCCTGCATCATGCCCTGCTTGAGCTGGCGGGTTTTGGCGAGGCGGGTTTCCAGTTCGGCGGTTCTCTCTCGATCTCTGTGGTTGACTTTCACTCGCTTACCGGTTGAACAGGATGTAACCATGGGTTCTTCGGCAAGTGCTTGAGCTTGGCGCAGACGAGGTAGCTGATGGTGATCAGGTGCGCGTCAGTGCCATAACCC